>TARA_B110000977_G_scaffold33527_1_pt1 | contig 13425 bp, 10 predicted proteins | sample TARA_B110000977 | Tara Oceans TARA_B110000977 (sample SAMEA4397798) | marine metagenome | biome: Polar Biome; feature: [SRF] surface water layer (ENVO:00010504); material: water (ENVO:00002006), including particulate matter (ENVO:01000060) such as... | depth 5 m | reverse complement strand
ATAGTAAAATCCAAAATAAAAGAAGGAAGTAGTATAAAAATTGACCATAATACTAAGTCGGAAAAACTAAATATTATTAAACTTTAATATGAAATTGTATTTTTTTATTATTGAATAATCAAAAAAAACCTTTCAAATTAAATAATTCATAAAATAGTATATTTATTTTGTTTTATTTGTAAAACAAATCTCTCTTTAACATACATTTACATCTGATATTAATTTGTCAAAATCATGAATGTTATAAAATTTGGAGGAACTTCAATATCAAATTCTGAAAACATAAATAGAGTTATTGATATTATAATTAGTTGTGATACTAATTCTGTTGTGATATTATCAGCCATTGGAGAAACAACCAACCAACTAATAAAATGTGGAAAATTAGCAGGAAAAAGAGATCTTAATTACAAAAAAGTTTTTAATCAAATTAAAGAAAATCACATAGAAATATGCTCTTCATTGTTTGAATACAATAATCAAAGTGAAATATTAAGTTTTGTTCAAACTAAACTCAATGAGTTAGAAAATATCTTAGAGGGAATTTATAATTTAAAGGAATTTAGTAAAAAAACATATGATAATGTTTCAGGATTTGGAGAAGTATTATCATATAATATAATTGGAAAAATCTGCCAACAAAGAGGCCTAGATATTGAAATAAAAGATTCTAGAGAAATTATAACTACTAAACTTATTAATATTGGAAGAAAGCAAGTCGATTTCAAATTAACCAAATCAAAATGGGACGATTTTTCAAAATCAATTAATAAAAAAATAGTAATTATGCCTGGATATATTGCCAGAGATAATTTTGGCAATAACATTACTCTTGGAAGAGGTGGTTCAGACTTTACAGCATCAATAATTGCATCAATATCTGATGCTAAAAAACTTGAAATATGGACTGATGTTAGTGGAATATTCACTTCTAATCCAAAACTAGTTAAACAAGCCGTTCCTATTGATTCTCTTTCTTACGAGGAAGCAATGGAATTATCACATTTTGGAGCAAAAGTTTTGTATCCTCCCACTATTCAACCAGTAATGTCTAAGAATATTCCTGTTTTCATAAAAAATACTTTTAGTAAGAATGATAAAGGAACTCTTATATCTAGTAATTCAAGTAACAAATCAATAATCAAAGGAATTACACACATAAAAAATATTTCGTTATTAACAATTGAAGGAAGTGGAATGATAGGGATTCCAGGGTTTTCAAAAAAATTATTTGAAGAAATATCAAATAATAATATAAATATAATAATGATAACACAGGCCTCATCAGAACATTCTATTTGTATAGGAATTAATGATACTGAATCTGTTAACGCAAAACAAATTGTTGACGAAGCCTTTAAATACGAAATTAAAAATTCTATACTAAGCCCTTCCAAAATTGAATCTAAACTTTCAATCATTGCACTTGTTGGTGACAACATGAGAGATCATCAAGGTATAAGTGGTAAAATGTTTAGTGCGCTAGGAAAAAATAATATTAATGTAAAGGCTATTTCTCAGGGATCTTCTGAAAGAAATATTACCGCAGTAATAAGAGAAAAGGATGTAAAAAAAGCACTTAATACACTACATGAAAAGTTTTTTGAAAAAAACATAAAACAAATAAATTTATTTATTGTTGGAATTGGTAACGTTGGATCTAAATTAATTGATCAAATTGAAAAACAAACTGATTATCTAGCTCAAAAACTTAAACTTAAACTCAGAATTATAGCTGTATCTAATTCAAAAAAGATGCTCTTTGATGAATCAGGCTTAAAACTAGGTAATCTTAAACTTGCTATAAATAATGGTGAAAATTCTAATCTAGATGAATTTTTTGAAAGAATCAAGAAATTGAATTTAAGAAATAGTGTTTTTATTGACAACACTGCAAGCTCAAAAATTGCAGGATTTTACAATCATTTCTTGAGAAATAATATTAGTGTTGTTACATGTAATAAAATAGCTTGTTCAGATTCTTATTCTAATTACATTGAATTAAAAAAAGTATCATCAAAATACGATACATCCTTTTTATATGAAACCAATGTAGGTGCTGGACTACCAATAATTGACACATTAAATAATTTAATTAATTCTGGTGATAAAATAAATTCTATACAAGCTGTTCTATCAGGAAGCTTAAATTACATATTCAATAACTTTAAAAGTTCAAACACTTTTGAAGATGTTGTAAAAGAGGCTATGGACAAAGGATTCACAGAGCCAGATCCAAAAATCGACCTAAGCGGAATAGACGTTGCAAGAAAAATTTTAATTTTAGCAAGAGAAAGTGGTAATGAAATTGAATTAAAAGATATATCTAATACATCTTTTTTACCTAAAGAAAGTTTAAACACAAAAGACAATAAAGACTTTTTAAAATCATTATCTGAAAATAAAGATCATTTTGAAAATATTTTAAATGATGCTCATAGTAATGATTGTAAAATAAAATATGTAGCTGAATATATAAACGGAAAAGCTAGTGTAGGAATTAAGAATATTCCTAAGGATCATGATTTTTACAATCTTGAAGGAAGTGATAATATCGTCTTGTTTTACACAGACAGATATAAAAAACAACCATTAATTGTTAAGGGTGCCGGAGCGGGAGCTGATGTCACAGCTGCTGGAATTTTTGCAGATATAATTAGAACAAGCAAAAGATAAAAAAAGCTCTATTTAAACTCAAGTTTACTTTAAAAAAACATAATTTTGGAGCGATGAATGAAATTAGAATATTTTCTCCAGCTAGTATAGCAAACCTATCTTGTGGATATGATATTTTAGGGGTATGTTTAGACAAAGTAGGTGATGAAATATTAGTCAGAAAAACAAAAAAGAGAGGTGTTGTAATAACAAAAATCACTGGACAAAAACTTAGTAAAGATATAAGATTAAATGTTGCTGGTGTTTCTGCTAGTGCCCTTCTAAATGAAACTGAAGTTGATTGTGGTTTTGAAATTGAAATCCATAAAGGAATAAAGCCCGGTAGTGGAATTGGAAGTAGTGCAGCAAGCTCAGCAGGTAGTGTTTTTGCAATTAATCAATTAATTGGAAAACCGTATTCAAACAAAGAATTAGTCAAATTTGCAATGGAAGGTGAAAAAGCAGCATCTGGATCTTTGCACGCTGATAATGTTGCCGCAGTACTGTTAGGCGGGTTTACTTTTGTAAGAAATAGCTCGAAAAATGATTATTTTAAATTAAACTCACCAATCGAATTAGCATTTACAATAATTCATCCTCAAATAGAAATTAAAACATCTGATTCGAGAGCAATTGTAAAAAAACATGTAAGTCTTCAGGAAATGACCGAACAATCAGCTAATATCGGTTCATTCGTAACAGGACTTTATACTGAAGATTATCAACTAATCGGAAGATCAATAGAGGATAATGTTATTGAACCGTTAAGATCAATTTTAATTCCCAAATTTAATGAATTAAAAAAAACCAGCTTATATAATGGTGCTTTAGGATGTGGTATTTCTGGCTCAGGACCCTCTGTGTTCGCTATTTCCAAAGGAGCTAGTACAGCAAAAAAAGTCGGAGTATCTATGGGAAAAATCTATAATGAATTAGATTTAGAGCATGATATTCATATTTCTTACGTCAATGATATTGGAATCAAAATATTAGAATTTAAATAGTATGTTTTACAGAAGTTTAAAATCAAGTTCAAAATTGGTGAATTTTGAAGAAGCAGTCAAAAAAGGACTAGCAGAAGATGGAGGGTTGTTTTTTCCTAAAAAAATTAAAAAATTAAAGAAAGAATTTATAGAAAATTTAGAAAATTTTTCAAACATTGATATTGCATATGAGGTCATTAAGCAATTTATTGGTGATGAAATCAATGAAAATGATTTAAAAAATATCATAACAAACACAATTGACTTTGATTTTCCTCTTATAGATATTGAAAAAAATGTAAAATCTTTAGAACTTTTTCATGGACCTACTCTAGCATTTAAAGACGTTGGAGCAAGATTTATGGCAAATTGCCTTGGATACTTTAATAAAAAAAGTAATAAAATAAATACAGTTCTTGTTGCAACGTCTGGTGATACTGGTGCCGCTGTTGCCAATGGTTTTCTTGATGTAAAGGGAACTAATGTTGTTATTCTATATCCAAAAAATATGGTTAGTGAAGTACAAGAAAAACAACTAACTACAAATAAAAAAAATATAACTGCATTTAGGGTTGATGGTACTTTTGACGACTGTCAACAGATGGTGAAAAAAGCTTTTACAGATAAGGAATTGAATAATGAATTAAATTTAACTTCTGCCAACTCAATTAATGTAGCTAGGTGGCTTCCTCAAATGTTTTATTATTTTTTTGCAATCAAACAATTGAAAACAAATAATAAAAAAATAGTGTTTAGTGTACCAAGTGGTAATTTTGGAAATATATGTGCTGGTGCAATTGCAATGAAATTAGGATTACCAATAGATCAATTTGTTGCTAGTACAAATTCAAATGATACAATTCCTAGATATTTAAATTCTAAAAACTACAACCCAAAAAAAACTATTCCTACTATTTCTAATGCAATGGATGTATCAAATCCTAGTAATTTCATAAGAATAGAAGAAATATATCAAGATTTTAACGAACTGAAAAATAGTTTTTCATCATACAGTTTTAATGATGACAAAACTTTAAAAGCAGTTAAAAGTGTATACAAAAACTCTAATTATATATTAGACCCTCATGGAGCAGTTGGTTATCTTGGTTTAAAAAAGTTTTTAGCTAATAACTCTGATTTTATTGGTATTTTTTTAGAAACTGCTCACCCAATAAAATTTTCAAATCATATTGAAAATGAATTAAAATTAAAATTAAAAATTCCTCAGTCAATAAATAAAATTCTAAAAAAAGAAAAAATATTTACTGATTTATCAAGTTATAATGAATTTAAAAATCTAATGTTAAATTTTGGGTAAGACAAAATCAGTTAGCGGACTTGATTTTTTCATTAATTTCTCAATTTCATCTGATTTACGTGGCGCATCAATTGATAAATTTACAGGCCCATTATCTGTAATTAAAACAGTATCTTCAATTCTTACAGCAATACCCCACCATTTAGGATCACAGTCACTTTTGTCTTGAACGTATATTCCCGGTTCTACAGTAATTATAGAGTTGGCTCTGTATGGACCAGTTGTACCTGGATCATGAACATCTAAGCCCACATAATGAGAAGTTCCGTGAGGAAAAAATTTTCTATAATCTTTTGGATCATTTATAATTCCTAAATCTAATAATCCTTGTTTGATTACTTCAACAGCAGCATTGTGTGGAGCCCTAAAATCTGCACCTATAACAGCTGCTTTTATTCCGGCTTCTTGAGCATCATACACTATATCATAAATTGCTTTTTGCTCCTTAGAAAATGAACCGTTAGCAGGAATAGTTCTTGTAACATCTGCTGTATATCCATGATATTCAGCCCCTAAGTCCATAAGGACTAAATCATTTCCGACATTAAGTTTAGTATTTTCTATGTAATGCAAAATACATCCATTATGACCTCCTCCAACAATTGAAGGATATCCTTCGTATTCAACATTATATTTTTTATATACAAATTCATGAATACCCTGAATTTCCATCTCAGACAGACTAGGATTCATTGCCTTCATAACTTCAACTTGACCAATAGCAGATATTTTAGCTGCCTTCGACATTAGAACAAGTTCTTCTTCAGTTTTAATTTCTCTTAATTGTCTCATTATCTCAGACAATGCAATGGCATCTAAATTGCTTTCAGCAGCCTTTATTGATATTTTTTGTTTTATTTCTAAAAGCATTTCTTGATTTGATGCTAACTGAAATTCGTTTAACAATTTATCATCCTTTAAAGAAGGTTTAGATCTTAAATTACTTTTTAAGACTTGTGCAACATTGGCAGAGTTTTCATTTGGAGCTAAGCTAATAACATCGTAAAATTTTTCTTTTTCAGGGTTAAAATCAATTGGGTAGTTTGACATTTTTTTAAATTTATCTATCAGTGAAAAAAGGTCATTACTATTTCCTTTATTATCTCTTACATCATTTTTAAAATCAAAAAACAAAACACTATCAAAACTTGATAAATCAGGTGATATTTCGGTGAATTTATCAGTTGTATAAGCTAAATCAAAACCTAACTTAGATTTAACTCCTTCTGCTCCAAGTCTTTTTCCGTTCCACATTTCTCTAAGTTGATCTCTTTCTTGAACAAAAATAAGTTCATTATAGATGTTTGTATTATTATTTTGATCCTCTGAAAAAATAAGAAGAACAGAATTAGGCTCTCTTAACCCAGTTAGATAATAAAAATTAGGATCTTGATGGTAATGATAATCTACATCATTAGCGCGATTTCTAACTGGGTTGGCAAAAAAAACAGCCACACTGTTACTTGGCATTAGACTTCGAACATTTTCACGTCTATCTTCATGAAACTCTAAACTTAAATAATCTTGAGGTTCAGATTGAGAATAGATTAGTGAAAAAGTAAATAAGAAAGTAATACTAAAGTGAAGTTTGTTTTTCATTAGATTTTTTTAGATTTTATATTTTTTTTCAATGTAATAATTATTATCAATTTCAATAGATCCTTTTAGCTTTTTAGATTTCCATTTTTGAGTTGGATATATTCTTGTTTTATTTTGACTTCCTGCAATATGATCTGTAACAATTATATCGATTGGCATATTAAAACCTTCAACAACATTATTCCATCTAAAAGACATTTTACCATCAATCAAATTATGCTCTAAAACAGGAATCCTTATATCTCTTAAATATTGATTAAAAAATGGTTTTAAATTTATTTTCATTTTTTCAGAAATATAATTTTCAATTTCATAAGTTGTAACAGTTTTGTGGTAAAAATCTTTATTTAATCCTCTCAAAACATTTCTCCATACTTTGTCGTTGCCAGCTACTTGTCTAAGTGTGTGTAAAAGATTTGCACCCTTTGAGTACATATCACCCGAACCACCTTTATTAACATTATATGGACCAATTATTGGTTTTTTGTTTCCAATTCCTCTTCGAGTTCCTATGACATACTCAGATGACGCTTTTTTACCGAAATGATAGTCTACAAAAAGATTTTCTGAATATGTAGTAAACCCTTCGTGAACCCACATATCAGCGATATCCTTATAAGTAATATTATTAGCAAACCACTCATGACCTGTCTCATGTATGATTATATAATCAAATTTTAGTCCCCATCCAGTTCCAGACAAATCACGACCTAAATACCCTTTTCTATATTTATTCCCATAAGTTACCGAACTTTGATGCTCCATACCAAGATAAGGGGCTTCTACTAATTTAAAACTGTCTTCATAAAAAGGATATGGACCAAACCAATATTCAAAAGCTTGCATAGTTTTAATTGCATCTACAAAATGAACTTTTGCTTTTTCTAAATTATAGCTCAAAACATAATAATCCATATCTAGATCTCCCTTTTCTCCCTTATATATTTCTGAAAAATTAACATAATCACCAATATTAATATTTACTCCATAATTATTTATTGGATTTACTACTTCCCAATGAAATGTAGTTGAATCTGACATTTCATCAATCTTAACTAGTCTTCCGTTTGAAACATTTGTAAGTCCTTTAGGAACATTAACACTCATTAACATACTTTCAGGTTCATCGTACATGTGATCTTTGTTAGGCCACCAAACACTAGCTCCTAAGCCCTGACATGAAGATGCTATAAAATGATTTCCGTTTTTATCTTTTTCCCATGAGATACCACCATCCCAAGGGGCTCTTACCGCAACTCTAGGATTACCTTCATAATAAACTATTAACTCTTCTTTCGAGCCTACATTTTGTTTCTTCTTAAGCTTTATGAAATGTGCATTACCATCATGTATAATTTCTAACTCAGAATTATCTTGAATAGCCTTAGTTAGTATAAGTGGTGTTTGAAGATCAATTTGCATTAAATCATGTGATTTAAGTACTGTGTAAGAAATCTTATTGGAACCTGAAATGAATTTTTCTTCTGGTTTAACGCTTATATCAAGATGATAGCGGTTAAGATCCCACCAAGACCTTTCCTTCGTAATAGATCCACGCAACGTATCTTGTCTACTAAATTCAGTTTTATCATCCATTATACCTTGAGAGAATAATATCACAGGAGTTAATAATAAAAGAATTAATATTTTTTTCATGTTAATATGTGTTTTATTTTTTGTAAGGTAAAAAAAATGCCCGAAATTTGTATCATAAAATAAATTATGAAAAAAACTTCTCTATTTGATATCCACGTAAAATCCAATGCTAAAATGGTCCCTTTTGCAGGATTTAATATGCCGGTACAATTTGAAGGGGTTAATGCTGAACATCTTCAGGTTAGAAATTCTGTTGGGATATTTGATGTTTCCCATATGGGTGAGTTTTTAGTTGAGGGAGAAAATGCTACTAGTTTTTTAAATTACATATGTTCAAACGATATTCTATTAATGTCTGATGGGAAAGCTCAGTATAATTGTCTAACCAATCATAATGGAGGTGTAATTGATGATTCAATAGTTTATAAGTTTAGCTCTAATAACTATATGATTGTAGTGAATGCTTCTAACATAGAAAAAGATTGGAATTGGATTAATAAACAAAATATAAATTTCAACAACAAACTAACCAATATTTCAAACAATACATCTTTACTAGCTGTTCAAGGTCCCAAAGCAAATGAAGTCATTCAAAAATTAGTTGATTTTGATTTAAGTCAATTAAAAAGTTATTCATTTATTAAAAATGATATAAAAGAGATTAAAGAAGTCATTATTTCAACTACTGGCTATACTGGTTCTGGTGGAGTTGAATTGTATGTAAATAATATTGATGCGATAAAACTATATAATTTATTAATTGAAACTGGTGAATATTTGGGTATTAAACCTATTGGATTAGCAGCAAGAGATACTTTGAGGCTTGAAATGGGCTATTGTTTATATGGAAATGATATTGACGATACAATTAGTCCAATAGAAGCTGGATTAAAATGGGCAACAAAAATAAATAAAGATTTCATTGGTAAAAAACATATTTTAAATTCAATTAAAAATGGAATTGAAAAAAAAATAATTGGTTTTGTGTTAAATGAAAGAGGGATCCCAAGAAAAGGCTATAAAATATTTGACTCTAAACAAAATGAGATTGGAGTAGTTACATCTGGAACAATGTCACCAGTTTTAAAAAAAGGAATTGGAATGGGCTATGTGAAATTTTCTAGTGCAAAGCTAGGGTCTCAAATATTAATACAAATTAGAAATAAATATGTCAAATCAGAAATCGTTAAACCTCCTTTTATAAAATAAATGATTAGAGTTTTAATTTTCGGGGGGAGCAGCTCAGTTGGGACTGCAATTTTCAAAGAATTAAACCCTTTTTATGATTTGCATGCTACTTACTATAAACAAACTAAATTTAACCGTAACAAAAGGTACAAATATTATGACCTTGAAACGGATCCTACTTCAATTTTAACTCAATTAAATCCGAATATAATTATATCTGGATTAAAAGGTGATTTTAATTTACAAGTCAAATATTATGATAAAATCATAAAGTACTGTGAAAGGGTTGGATCTAAATTAATGTTTATATCTTCTTCAAGTGTATTCGATTCTTTTATAAATTATCCATCATTTGAGGAAGATAAAACTTTTTCTCAAAGTATATATGGAAGATTTAATATTCATATTGAAAACAAATTATTTAGAATGAAAAATTCAAATTGGACAATTAATAGATCCGCTATGATTTACAGTTTGAAATCGAAAAGATTAAACCAAATTAAAAAAAGTATAGTCAAATCTAATCCAATAGAAATATTTCCAAATTTAATTATCAATATCAATTCAGAAAATTTATTAGCAAAACATTTACATTATATAATTAGCAGGAATCTATGTGGAATATTTCACCATGGAAGCAAAGATTTAATAAACCACGAAGAGCTCATAAAAAATATTGTTGAAAAATTAAATTTGAAAAAAATTAATTATAAATATGTTTATACAACTAACAACAATAGATATCTTTCATTATTATCAAACAAAAATTTATTTCCCAAACATCTTAACTTTACTTTTGATTCAATTTTGAAAAAAATTCAATAAAATCATTTTATTAACTTTAGTAATAAATTATATTTGAATTTATGGGAAGAGCATTTGAATTTAGAAAAGCAAGAAAAATGAAAAGGTGGTCAGCAATGGCTAAAACTTTTACCAGAATAGGAAAAGATATTGTGATGGCCGTGAAAGATGGAGGATCCTCAATTGAGACTAATTCTAAGCTTAGAGCTGTTATTCAAAATGCTAAGGCGGCTAACATGCCAAAAGATAATATTGAAAGAGCTATAAAAAGAGCTTCTGATAAATCTATTGGTGATTTTAAAGAAATTTTATTTGAAGGATATGGTCCATCTGGAATAGCAATTATTGTTGAAACAGCTAGTGATAACAATAATAGAACTGTTGCTAATGTTAGAAGTTATTTTAATAAATATGGTGGCAATTTAGGTACCGCAGGATCTGTAGAGTTTATGTTTGATAGAGTTTGTAATTTTACAATAAAAACTGATGTTGATTTAGAAGAATTGGAATTAGACTTTATTGATTTTGGAGTTGACGAAGTCATGAAAGATGATGATGGTGATGTAGTGCTTTACTCCTCTTTTGAAAATTATGGTTCAATTCAAAAAGAAATTGAAAGTAGAAATATTGAAATAATATCATCTGAGTTTGAAAGAATCCCTAAACAAATGAAAGAACTTAATGAAGAACTAAAAAAAGAGGTCAATATATTAATTGAAAAAATTGAGGAAGATGATGATGTGCAAACTGTTTTTCACAACATGAACTTGAACTAAGAATAACCGGGAACTTTACCCTTAATTCCTTTGTAAAACACTCTTAAGCAAGCTATATCCTTATCAATATCACCAGTGATTATAAAAGGTTTAGAAATTATAATTTGTTTGTTTTCAAAATCTAAAGCGACACTATAAATAGGTACATTAGCTTTTTTGGCAATATAATAAAATCCGGTTTTCCAATTATCAACTTTTTTTCTAGTTCCCTCTGGCGATAAAGCGAGAATAAATGATTCGTTTTGACTAAATAAGTCAGCTATTGAATCAACACTATTTGAACTGCTATTTCTATTTACAGGCATTCCTCCTAACCAATTCATTATATATTTTAGAGGAAACTTAAAAAGTTCTTTTTTACCAATAAATCTCACGTTTTTATTTTCGAATAAACTTCTTGCAAAAATTGCAAGAAAAAAATCAGACCAATGTGTATGAGGAGCCGCTATAATTATACATTTTTTAACAAAATCAGTGTCTCCAACAATATTCCATTTAAGAACATTATAAAAAATATATTCTCTTATTTTTTTCATTTAAACAAACTCCTTGCTTTAATTAAGTCTTCCATAGTATCGATGCCAATTCCATCAAAATCAGAAATTACCATTTTAATTTTTTTTCCACTTTCTAAATACCTTAATTGTTCTAGTTTTTCAATTAACTCAAGTTTTGTTGGCTTTGAATTATAAAAATCAACCAAACTTTTTTTTCTAAATCCATAAATTCCAATATGTTTAAAATAATTGAGTTTAGGGTTAGATGCACTATTAAAAGGAATTGGAGATCTCGAAAAATATATAGCAAAATCATCTGAGTCAGTTACAACTTTAACATTATTAGGATTTTCAACCTCTTCCCTATTAGAAATAACTTTCATTAAAGACACTAAATCGATTTTCTTATACTTATCTAGTTTAAAAGTGTTAACTAATTTCTGTAAACTTTTTTTATCAATTAAAGGTTCATCTCCTTGTACATTAACAATGATATCAACTTCCATGTCTTTTGCAAATTCAGCTATCCTATCAGAACCTGAGACGTGATTTTCTTTACTAAATAAAATATTTTTGTGATGTTTTATTAAATAATTATAAATCTCTTTTGAATCCGTTACAACGTAGACTTCATCAAATAAATTTGTTTTAATTGTGTTTAATAGAGTAGATAGTATTACAGGACTTCCGTTAAGATCCATCATAAGCTTCCCAGGTAGTCTTGTGGAATCTAATCTTGCAGGAATCATTGCTATAATCTTCAATTGTAAACTTTTAAATCAAAAATACACTTAAATTTTAAAAACCTATTAAATATAATCTCTTTTCAGCTCTAGTTACGGCTGTATATAGCCACCTTAAATAATCCATATCAACACCTTCTTTTAAGTATGGTTTTTCTATAAAAACTGTTGGCCATTGACCACCCTGAGCTTTATGACAAGTTAAAGCGTAAGAAAATTTAACATTTAAAGCATTAAAAAAAGGATTTTCTTTTGTTTTAATAAATCGTTTATATTTTGATTTAAGATTAACATAATCTTTTTGGACTTCGTTATATAATTTATTTGATTGATCATATGAGAGTGATGGTAAATCTGAATTTAACGTATCCAATAGAATAACTGTTTCTAAAATCGGTTCATCTGCGTAGTCAACTAATTTAACTTTTACTTCAGCAAATTTGAATCCATACAATTCTTTAATTGAAAAAATTTCTAAAATTTGAATTATATCACCATTTGCTAAAAAAGAAATATTTAATTTTTCAGAGGACCAGAAGTAATTGTTTTTAGTTATTATTAGTAAATCTCCAGCAGAAATTGAATTTTCATTAAATAGTATAGATTTTCTAATTTGTTGATTGTATAAATTTGCCCTTTTATTAGATCTAACTATTATCATCGTCTTTTCTGACCCATTCTCATTGTAAGATGACTCTATTTTTTCTTGAATTTCAAATCCGTCATTTAAAATTTCCACATCAGGATATAACTGAAAATCAAAAGAAAATATCTCATTTAAAATATTATTTCTTATTGTAGTAGCATTAATTAAAATTCCAGATGATTCAGATTGACGAACAACATTGCTTAGAGTAAACTCCATAGATTTAAAGCCGTAAAACTCTTTAATTAAATCAGAGTTTAAAGCTGGACTAACAGTTTGTTTTACAGGGGGAAGTTGAGCTGTGTCACCAAGAAAAATTAATTTTGAATTAGTTTTAAAATCTACATATTTAAATATATCTGTTAATAGAGATTTTGATTTAAATAAATCGGAAGAAGTAGAAGAATCCGAAATCATAGATGCTTCATCAACTATAAATAAAGTGTTTTTTATTTTATTAATTTTTAATTTAGTTTCAAATTTTCCAAATTTATCAACTGAGGAAAAATATATTTTCTTATGGACAGTAAATGATTTTTTTTTTGAGTAGTTAGATAGAACCTTAGCTGCCCTTCCAGTTGGTGCCATTAAACAAATATTATATTTCAAAAACTTAACAT
>TARA_B110000977_G_scaffold200923_1_pt1 | contig 13450 bp, 2 predicted proteins | sample TARA_B110000977 | Tara Oceans TARA_B110000977 (sample SAMEA4397798) | marine metagenome | biome: Polar Biome; feature: [SRF] surface water layer (ENVO:00010504); material: water (ENVO:00002006), including particulate matter (ENVO:01000060) such as... | depth 5 m | reverse complement strand
CCCGGTCCGCGGCGTCCACGGAGAGCTTATCTAGCATCGCCGCGGCGTCCGCGGTGTCCAAGCCGCCGCTCGCGATCATCGCCGCCGCCCTGTCGGGAGGCAAGTGCGACTGCACGGCGGCGGCGACGTCGGGGTCCATGCTTGAAGCCGCTTGCGCCGCGGCGAAGGGGTCCATCTTGGACATCATCGCGGTTAAACGAGCGCTCACGTCGCTTGCGGCGTCGCTCATGTACCCATCACCGGCACCCAATCCATCGCCTTCGCCGCTCAAACGACCGGCACCAGCGCGGCGTCGTCCAGCGCCAGCACCGAAGCCATCGTCGCCGTCCTCGCTGTCACCGTGAATTCTGAGCCCAAAAAACTCGCCCTCGCGGTCGGTGAAGGCGTCGGCGTCTTCGCCGCCTAGAAGCGCGGCGCGCTGCGCCGCTTCCATGGCTTCGCCTGCTAACCCGGGGTCCATCGCACTGGCGGCCGCGGCTGACGCTTCTGGGTCCATCTTGATCAACATCGCCGCGCGTTTGTCCGCGGGCATCTCCTCCAACATCGCCGCGACAACCGTGGGGTCCTTCACCCCGTTCGCGAGCGACGCGGCGACGCGCGGGGGAATACCCGCCACGGCGGCGGCGGCAACCTCGGGGTCCAACGCGCCGAGCGCGCCAGCCGCGGCGTCGGGGTCCTCGTCGTGCATCGCCGCGAGCAGCGCTGCGGCAGCACCTCCAGCACCGCCGCCCTCGCCCTCGAACCCGATTTCCTCGAGGGCTTCAATGGTCGCCGCGGCGAAGGCATTGCCGGCGGCGCCGCCGCCCTCTGCGACCGCCGCCGCCATCGCGATCGCCGCGCGTTTCGACCCGAGCCAGGAAACCAGGTACGCCGCTTGTTTCGCGGAGAGCCGGGTTAAAATCGCGCCTTGGCAGTGGCGAGGCAACCGCGCGAAGAGGTGTGCCACGGCCCGGCCGCTGTTGGGAATCCCGCGCTCGGTTCCTCTCATCGCGATATCCACCATCGATGCAATGTGCGCCGCGCACTTGTCAGGCGAGCGCTTGCACAAAACCGTCATCGCCGTCGTCGCGAGCTCGGCGCCGTTTTTGATCTCCGTGTTTTGCTCGCACAGCGCTTCAAGAATCATGGCCGCTTGGTTTGAATTAATTCCAAGCAGCGCTTCCAACAACCGGTCCTCGGGGAGTTTACTCAACGCGCACGCGGCTTTGCGAGGCATCATGTGCTCCACCCCCGCGTTCGACCACTTCAAGTTCAGTTCGCGTAAAATATCAGCTGCGCCCTCGCACGTCATGGCGCTGAGGTACGCGCCGAGCTGGGGAGGCGTCATCGCTTCCAAAACCGCAACCCTGGTTTCCTTGGGGCACTGCGCTAAAGTCGCGATGGCCTCCGAGGCGTCCATAGCGCAAATTGCCGCGGCGGCGACGGCGGGGGACATCTCGTCCACCACGCCCCCCGCGGTTTGCGGGTCCATGCGCGCCAGCACCGCCCCAGCCGCGGCGGGTCGCATATCCGTGAGCGCCTGCGACGCGACTTTCGCGGACATGCCGCTCAGCGACCTCGCCGCGCGTTCCGACGCCGCGGTTGACGGCTTCAACCCCCCCGCGCCAAACTCAAACTTGCTTGATGACTTTGACGCATCCGAGCCGTACCCATCGTCGTCGCCGACGCGGACGCGTCTTGTGCGCTCAACGCCGTCGTCGTCGATGTATATCTCCTCCGCCCACTCCTCCGCGCGTACTTTTTTGTCGACGTGTTTCGAAACCACGCCGTTTTTGTCAGTTGTCGTGGTGGTCGTGGTGGTAGTAGTGGTCTTGGATGAACTCAATTTACTCGTCTTCGAGGTTTGAACAGTTTCGTCGCCCAGGCTCTCATCCTCCGGGTCTCTGACTTCCACGAGGAAAGGACACCCTGGGAGGAGCTCGCCGTCCAGCGCCACCTGCACGGAGTGCGCGCCCGCTTCGACCCAGTACACGGGCGATTCGAACCGCCTTAGCTCGGATTGGAACTGCACAGGGTTGTTGAAGGCTAACCCGGACGGGGTGTGTACTACCATCGTCACCGCTTCCCTTCCTGACATTTGCCGAATCGGGTTCGCGGGCTGGACGTACGTAACGCTGGTGTCGCAAAGGAACGGGTCACCGTCCGTACCCACGCCTCTGACTACACACTCTGCGGCGGATAACGGCGCTAAACTCGGAACTAAAAAGTACCGCGATTGCGAATCCGACAGCCCGTTAACGTTTAGGTGTATGTCGTGCCTGGTGGCTTCGTCAAGGGTGACAACCGCGGTGTACGTGCCGTCCGTATTATCCGTGACCTCGGCGTCGACCCTGGCGCCTCCGGATCCGCCTCCCAGACGATTCGCCACCGGCTTCGCGGTGAGTTCGAGCATATCCCCGCCCATGGACCGCGGGTTCCCGAACCGATCCGTGGCGCGGACCAACAACGACAAAGGCTTACCAGTCGCGCAGTTACCGAGCGCGTCCCCGGACACGACGGACGTATCCGGGTCGCACGGGCCCGCGACGACTTGCAACGTCCGCGGCCACCCCGCGGCGGAGCAGTCGCCCACCAAAGCGGCGACGGAGTACGCCCCCGCCGCGGTGAGGGTCGCAGCGAACGCGCCTACCGTATCCAACGGTTCGAACGGCGTTTCCGTGGGACCTCTGGCGGCGACCGCGATGCGTTCGCCCCCGGTCCACCGCGTTTTGTTCCCCGCTACGTCGCGCGGGAGGACGTACACCAGCACTCTGTCACCGGCCATCACCGTGGCGGGTAACGTGACATCCGCGTCGGGTTCCCCGAGGCTCTCTTCTACGACGCCGCCTTCGCCGTCGGATACGAGCAACGCGATTCGCGCGACGCACGCAGAGGGGAACGTCGGACCAGCCGCGACTTCCGCAGTGAAGTGACCTACTTCCACGGGTTCGACGCCCTGCGGGTTGGGCATCGCCAGCGCCACGATGGAGACGTCGTACGACCCCGCCGCGCCCGCTCTTAAGCGCAGCTCGCACGTACCGTCCCCAAGCTCCACGGCCTCGCAGTCGCAGGATCCCGGACCCACAACCTCCGCGGCGAGCCTGTTGCGCACCCCGGTGTCCTTCGTGGGGTTCCCGAACCGGTCTTTCCTGGTTACTCGAACCACCGCTGGGTCCCCCGCGGGCCAGTGCAACATCAGCTTACCCGCGTCAACGCGGCACTCGCTGGGTTCCATCGGGCCGGCGATGCACTGTACTTGCAGCGTACGCAAGGTGGGGTTGTTCTTTCGAGCTAAAACAAGCGCGACTTCAAGCGGGCCCGCCTTGTCCACAACGTAGGAAAACTCGTACGTTCCGTCGCCGTTGTCAGTGACTTGCCCGCTCACAGGGTCTTCGCCCGGCACCCTGGCTTCCACCAACAGGGGCGCGCCGCCTCTCAAAACCGGGTTCCCGCCGTGGTCCCTGGCGACTAAACGTATGTGCGCTACTTCGCCCGCGACGCATCGCGTCACGCCTTGCCCCTCCAGGGCGGACATGGAGAGGCCGATTTCGATACCCTCGGCACGCGCGCGAATGGGCGTGCCCGCGACGCGCACGCCGTCTAATAGAACACTAACAGCGTGCTCTCCTGGGTGGAGCCACCGAATCGGCGCGACGTAGTGCGTCATGTCTTTGGACAACACGCACGGCAGGGCTTCCTGCGTGCCTCCGGGTTGAAGCAAGCGAACGGTAACGGCTTCAAGACCGGTCATTAATCGTCCGTTTTCGCCGAAACCCGCGCCCGCCACGACGAGTTCGGAAGTCGTGCCGCACTCGTACACGCCTTCGCGGAGGGTAGGATCCTCCTCTTCGTCTTGGTTCGCCCCCGACGTGCCAACCGCGTACCGCCGGATGTGCACAATAGCTTCCTCCGCGGTCAAAGTTCCGAACGCGACGGTGAATGACACGCCGCCCTCGACGCACGGCTTGCCGTTCACGCGCGCGCTCATGTTCCACCGCCCCGCGATGGGCGTGATGAACTCCAGCGCGTACGTCCCGTCCGCGTGGTCCACGACTTGCACGGCTCTGGCGAACGCGCCACCTGGGCCTTCCAACGTGAGCTGAATCGCGTCGTCGCCGTCCAACCTTAAGTTGCCGTACTGATCTGCGGCTTTCAGCGTCAACCTACAGGTATCCCCGGTGTGCAGGTTCTTCAGACCGTCCATTGATATCTTGCACCGCGGGGCGTAGGTCGGTCCGGCTACGACCTGCACCGCCCTCCAGCACGCGGCGAGCGAGTCAACCATGACTCTCAGTTCAAAAGTCCCTGCCCTGACCATCCGCGCCAGGTAATCCGCCTTGACCCCCGTCGCCCCGGTAACCGAAAACGCAACAAATTCGGGTCCTCGGGCCTCAACCGTCACGTTCTGGCCTTCGTTCCAGTGCGTGTCGTTTCCGAACCTATCTTTGGCTAAAACTTTGACGAGAATCTCGTCACCCGCAGTGGTTACCCAGGTTTCGTTTTGCTTCGAAGCGCCTACTACTAAAATGTCGCACGCTGCTGGGTCCGCTGAGCCGGGTTCCATTGTTAAATCAAACTGGCCGCCTGGAAGGGGGAACATGGTTCGGCCGAATAAGCCGCCCAAATTAGCGCGAGCCACGGTAGAGCCCATGACGCCGGACACCTGCTTCGGGTCGACTGGCTTTCCTGCCGCCCGTGGCGTGGCGGTGGCTTGGGGAAGCGACTTGGGAAGAATCGGGTTGCTGTTCTCGTCGACAGCGTCGATTTCCTCAAGAGTTTCTTCGCCCACCTCCGTTTTCTTCACCCCCACGGGCTGGTCATCGACGCACACGGACAGGTTGTACACCCCGGCGACGGTTCCCATGAACCGGAGCTCGCACGAACCGTTCCCCAACTCAAGCTTTTCGCAAGTCACCTTGCCCGGGCCGGTGCCGACGCCGTGGAAGGGGGCGAGGCCTTCCCTTCGCGGTACTCGGTTCCCGAAGCGGTCGTTGCGAGTCACGACTAGCGCGAGTTGTTTACCCGAAATCCACCGGCTGTGCAACGCGCCTTCCACTCTGCAGTTGCTGTAATCCACCCGGCCGGGTTCGCAGGTTACACGAAACGTCGTCGCCTCGGTGCCTAGGAACAAACTCACTTCATACGGCCCCGCCTTCTCAACCACGTACGAGGCTTCGTACGTCCCGTCGCCGCAGTCCAAGACTTTGCCGCGCATGGTTTCCCCGCCCACGCGCACGGCGACGCCCATGGAAGCGCCGCCTTGGAACAAACGGTTGCCGCGCGCGTCACGCGCTTCAACCAGAATCACCGCTCTTTCACCAGCCACTGCGCCCGCCAGGCCTTGCCCCGATAAACGGCACATTGGAAGGCTCATCTCCTGCGCATCCACTTCCACTACCAACGGCGACCCTACTACCGGCTCGCCGTTCACCGTGGCGACGATTTCGTGCCGTCCAACTTCCCACCACCGAACACTGGCTCTGTACCGCGAGCCTCGTTCCGCGAAACCCGCGGCGAGGGCGTGCGACGCGCCGGACGGAGTGAGAAGGTGGACGCTCACGGCTTCTTGCCCGGACATCCCCCGCCCGGTGCTGTCGTACTCCAACGCCTGGAGGTACACGTCCCGCACGGCGCCGCAGGTGGCACGTTCGCCGACCCCGGGCCCGGGGCGAAGCACGCAGTCGCTGGCTTGCAGCGGTCCGTAGGTCGCGATGACCTCCACGGTGCTTTCCTTCGCCACCCGGCTGTTCACCACGGCTTGCACGATCCACCGCCCGGCGGTGGGGCACACGAACGAACACCCATAGGACCCGTCGCCGTGGTCAATCACGTCCACCGCGCTCGTGCGGGTACCAGTCGGGCCTTGCAGCGCCAAGTCAATCTGGTCCCCACCGGCATGGCAGTTGTTGCCAAACTTGTCCTCCGTTTGAACCAGCAGCCGCGCGGGGGCGCCTCGCAGCACGCCGGACAACGCGTCGCCCTTGACCATGGCTCTTGAAGTTTCGCACGGACCGGGGTACACGTGCAACACCAGCGGCGAGCATGCGCACGGGATGTCATCCACGGACACGGCGACGGTGTACGAGCCAGCTCTCGGGAGGATTCCCCGCAAACCGGCGCGTCCTCCCCGGACGTCAACCACGTCGAAGGCGCGGTCGCTGGGTTTGTGCCCTGGGCCGTGCGCCACGACTGTTGCGTTTTCGCCGCTCCAAACCGTGGCGTTGCCGAACCGGTCACGCGCGTCCACCAACGCGGTGATCTCCTCGCCCGCCATGGCGACGGCGACGCCGAATGCGGCGGCAGAGGCGCCAGGGCCTTTCGTTGCGCCCGTGAGGGTCTGCAACGACGCGGTGCACCCGACGTGCGATATTTTGCCCGCTTTCAGCACCGCCTCGATGGGCATACCGGGAAGCGTCTCGCCTGTGTCGACGCACGTCACGGATAGCTTGTAAATCCCGCTCACCGTGGTTTTGAACTCAAACCCGACGCCGCCCGTGTTTTGGTCGGTGGTTTTCGCAACAGTCACCCCACCCGGCCCACTCGCCCGTCCCTCAAACTCAAACAAAGCGCTCTCGGCTTTGACGTCGTTGCCAAACCTGTCCTTCATCTTCACGGCTAGGATTCCGGGCTCACCCGCGCGCCAGTCGTCCAAGCCTTGGCGGTCAAACACCGTGGCGGATACCACGGGCTCCGCGGCGTCTACTGGTACCACGACTTCGCGCGCGTTGTCGTCGTTCGGCCCGCCGCCGCTCGTTAAAACCACGATTCTGTCCCCGGATATAACCGGGTGGAACGAAATCTCGTACGACCCGTCCCCCAAGTCACGCACCGCGACGGGCTCGGGGTTTTTAGTGACGTTGTTGACACCTAAAGACGCTCTCAGCGCGGCGACCAACCTCGCGCCGCCGTGCGTGATCCGCGCCCCACCGCCTTCCCGCGCCAACACCTTGAGCGCGTAGTGCTCCCCCGCGATCGCACGTTTCGTGCGGGTCGATTTTTCAGACGTCGACGCTTCGGGTTGGTCGTGTTCGTTCATGCTGCTTCGAGGAGACCCAATCGAATCCTCAGTGGGAAAAACAACGTCGCAGGACGGGACGTGCAAGTTCGCTCGGTTCGCCACGCGTTCCTTCAAAGCACTGTTTTTCGTTCTGGCTAAAATCTCAGCCGCGCGGTCTTCGGGAGTGTTCATCATCACCCCGACCGCCATGTCAGGCGGCATGGCTTCGATCATCGCTGCCGCGCCCGCGGCGTCCAGAGATGTCATGTAGGGCACCATCGCGGCAACGAGCGGGGTGTCCGCGATCGGTTTCCCCGCCGCCGCCGATGCCATGGCGCTCGCTTCGAGAACCTGCCTTACTTCTTCGCCGGACATGCCTTCCAGCGCCGCCGCCGCGGCGGAGGGAGACAAGTTACCAAGCACCTCAGCGGCTTGCGCAGGCGTTAACGCTGACGCGCACATCGTGCCGAGCGCGGTCGGTGGGTCCACGTTTTCAAGCGCCGACGCCGGGGCTTTGCCGAACAGCGCAAACAGTTCCGCTTCCGACAACACGCTGGTTCCGTCGTTGGCACCGGCGACGACCATGGATAACGCGGCGCCTGACTTTTCGGGAGAAAGCGCCGCCAGGAAAGCGGCGGCCTTGTCCGGGTCTTCCTTCGTCAGCTCGGCGAGCAGCTTGGCGTGCTCTTCAGCCGACGCGTTCGCCAACATCGCCGCAATTTCCTCACCCGAAAAATCCGCCAGAATCGCCCCGGCGGTTCCGGGAGGACAACTCCGCAGCAACTCAAGCGCCGCGGCTTTTTGTTTATCTTTCGGGAGCGCTCTTAACAGCGCGGCGGCGGCTGATTTATCCTTGCCGCCGAAGCTCCAATCGCCAAAGCCAGGCAACTTCCACCCCTCGCCCGCGGGCTCGCCCAGCAACGCGTGAAGCGTCCCGGCGAGCTCCGCGGCGTCTGCGTCCGCGAGCGACGCGGCGAGCTTCCCGGGGAGCATCTTGGCCAGCGACGGCGCGAGCGCGGCGGACCGCGCCGTCGCAGCCGCCCTGCGTCGCGCGCGTTCGGCCGCGGGCAGGTTCTTATCATCCTCGTACGCGGCACCTAAACCGGCGGTGAGCTTGCGCAGCCCGGCGTCGCCCATCGCGGCGAGCGCGGCGAGCCGGGCGTCTTCGGGCATAGCTTCCAGCGCGGCGGCGGCGGCGTCGCCGGACATCGCGCCGAAGATTTTGGCTTGCCTTTCCTCGGACAGACCGGCAAGGGCTTCCGCGGTTTTTCCAGCGGGCATTTTTTCGAGCACAGCGGCGACTCCAGACTCATCAGCGTTGTCTCCTTGCCCCATGGAATCCAGCGTCGACTTCAACGCCGCCGCGGCGTCTTCGTCCGACATGTCAAGCAGCGTTCGCGCCAACACATCCGCCTTGCCGCGCATGTCCCCGGCGGACATGCTGCTCGCGATCGCCCCGACGTCCTCGGCGGACATCGCCGCCAACACCTCTCGCGCCTTCTCTTCGCTCATCGCGCTCACCGCGCCCGCCGCGGTGTGCATATCGAGCGCGGCGAGGATCTGTGCGGTGGCGCTGGGGTACATGCCGTTCATCATGCGCGCCATGGCTTCGGGGGCGTGCCCCGCCAGCGCCTGCGCGGCTTGGTTCGGCGGCAGCGTGGCGAGCGCCTGCGCCGAGGCGTTCGGATCCAGTTTTTGTAAAATGCCGTTGATGTCCCCGATTGACATGCTTTCCAGTTCGCGAATCTCGGGAAGCGCCGCGAGCGCCTCGACGGTGAACGGCGACCCAACGACGGCTTCCTGGTCAAGCGACACGGAGACGGTGTGCAATCCGGGTTGCGTCCACCGGTAGGACCCTTCGTATCTACCGCGAATAAATTGAAGCTCAACAGCGCTAATCCCACCAGACGGGGTCAACACCCGCACGCCGATAGACTCTTTGCCCGACATCCTGCGCCCCGCGGTTTCGTACGCCGCCGGGGAGATCACGATCCGGCTCGAACTCATTGTCGTGACGCCCTCCAAGCCGTCCATCCCGAACCCGGTGAACACGCAGTCTTGCGCCTTGCAGGGTCCAAAGTTTGCGGTGATTTCGCTGATGTCCGTCCGCCCGCCTCGGCCGTTTACGATGAGCTGTAACCCCCAAGTCCCCGCGTGGTCTAACTTGAACGTGGCGCCGTAGGTTCCATCTGCGTGGTCGGTAACTGACGCGGCGACTACTGTTCGGCCGTCGGGGGCGAGCACGGAAAGATCAACGACGTCACCGCCTGTAGCGCGCAGGTTACCGAACCGGTCTGCGGCGTGCATGGTCATACTGCAATCCTTGCCGCAATTAACGCCACCCAACGCTTCGCCGAACAAAACGCACCGCCGCGGATCCGTCGCGCCGGGGACGATTTGCAAAATGCGAGGGTACCCGGCGAGAGGTTCGTCGCCAACCTTCGCGGAGAGTAAATAGGACCCGGCGGCGTTCAACACGCCGTGTGTCGTGGCCTCCGCTCGGGGCCCACCGCGGTCCTCAAACTTCGTTTCAACGCCTCCCGGGCCCCCGGTAGCCGATACCACCACCCGTGCGCCAGGCCCAAACACGGTTTGGTTGCCAAATGCGTCGCGCGGCGCGACTGTTAGCGTGATTTCGTCGCCAGCCACCGCGGTGAGGACGTCTGAATCAGGAGACGCGAGTTGCGCGCCGTACACGGTTGTGACCGAAGCGTTCGCCGCAGCCGCACCGGGGTAGGCTACTAATTCAAACGGCGACCCGGGAACGGGTTCCTGGTCGTCGCCGCCAACCACGGTGAGGAAATACCTCCCCGCCGCTTCCGCCGACGCGACGACGTCGGACCTGCCGTCCGCGCCGTCCACGACGTGCACCTCCGCGTTACCAGGGCCGTCCACCGCGCACCTCAGCGCGAGTTGTCCTTGCCGAGACGGCGCCCTGTTGCCGTACGCGTCTCTCCTCTCCACCGCGAATCGTCCACGCGTGCCGACTTCCAAATCAAGCACGGCATCGCCGAGCAAAACGCACCCAGTGACCACGGCGGCGCCTGGTTCGCAGCTGCCCTTCATCACCAGCTCCTCGCCAGCCAGCACCAGGGCGACTTCATACGGCCCTGCGATTCGCATGGTGTACGACGCTTCATACGCACCGTTGCCGTAATCGAGAATCTGGCCGCGCGTCGTGGCCCCTCCGGCTTTGTCCGCGAGCGATCGCACGACAACGCCCAAGGGAGCGTTTCCTTTGGTTAGCCTGTTGCCGCGTGCGTCGTGCGCCTCAACCACGAACGAGGCGCGCTCGCCAGCCACAGCTCTGTGCGTCCCCGCGCCCTGGATCTGGCACGCTGCTAAACAAATGTCTTCCGGCAACACGTTCACGGCCATCGGGCACTTGGGTAACAGCGCGCCGTCCAGCGTGACGCTCACGGAGTGCTCGCCGACTTCGGGCCAGCACACCGTGGCGATCGCTGTCGTCGCGCCGGATTCCAGCTCCAGGGGGACAGACATGGACATCGCTGATGGTGAAATGACACGCACGGAGAACGCCTCCGCGCCGGACATAACCCTTCCTAACTCTGGGTTTTTAACCTCGACGACCACGTCGGTGTACCCCCCGCACAGAAACGGTCCGACCGGAGATTTAACTTGCAAATCGCTCGCGACTAGCGGCCCGTAGGAAACAACCATCTCGTGTTTCTGGTTCGACAGCCGGCCGTTGAACTTCAACCTTAAATTCCACACGCCTTGCGAGGTGCAGGAAAACTCCAGCCCATAGGTTCCGTCGCCGTGGTCCGTGACGGTTACCGTTAAATCGTCTGAATCTTCGCCGGTTGGTGAGGTCAAAATCCCTTCAACCGTGTCGCCACCAACGGACCTGCTGTTGCCAAAATGGTCAGCAGCACGAACATTGATCTTGCACACACGACCCACCATCAACCTAGACGGACCTGACACGCCGAGGTGCCCATCAAAACCAATACCCGACGTGACGTCCAAAAGCGGATCGCGGCGTTCGTTCAAACCCACGGCGAACCCGGCTTTGGCGTAGACGTCGTCGTCGTACAAAACAGGGGGTACATAGCGGCCCGCTTGCCTGCCCGTGTTGGCTAGCGGCAGTTGCACTAAGTCTACGCTGTCGTCGTCGACATCGTCCAAGCCTTGGGGGCTGCTCCTCGGTTGTTGTTCCGGGTCGGCTAAAGAATCTCGCAGCGCAATCACGCCTTTCTCTAAGCGTTCATTCGCCGCGCGCTTCTCCTCCATCGCCTGGAACGCGACTTTCTGTGCTTCTGTCATCGTCGAGTCCATCGCTTCTTGCACGATCTGTTCCCGGGTCCTGCCCGTTTCCGTGAACTCGCCGGTTTCCGGGTCGATGAAACCAGCCGTTGTCGTGGTGGTGGTGATCACCTTGGATTTCGTCGTCACATGAGTTTCCTGGCTTTGTTTCAAATTCCTGTGTTGCTCGAACAGCACCTCCTCGTCCCGGTCCACCTCATCCGCCTCTTGAACCTCGGCGAGGTCCGCGACGCTGACGTTTGAAGACACCTCCGAGAGCGCTACGCCCTCGCGAAGCGGCGTCGCCTTGACCGAGAAGATGATGTGCGTCGGGAGTGTCTTTTTGCCTTGCGCTAAAGGCAGCGTTCGCTTGATCGTCCGGCCGGGTTGCATCGCAAACTCCAACAGGTCAACCACCGCTTCCGCGTACACCCTCTCCTTCAACGGCGCGTCGAGAATCTCCCGAACCTGGAACATAGCGGGCTTGGGTTCGTAGGTTGACGTTTTGGGGTTGACGAACATCGTGCACACCAGGCTCAAGTCCTCATCCCAAAGCGCCTCCCCGCGTTGCGCTTTCACCGCTTTCGTCGAGGTGGCCTTGGTACCGCGCTTCCACACCACTTGCAACGCTTTCGTTCCGGGTAAAAGGTTATACGCGCTGTGGATCGTAACCTCAAACTGGTACTTATCCGCCTTCCACCCGGCAACACTGCGAAGCACGCCGCCGAGCACCATGGTTGCTACGGGGTCGCCTCCTCCGCGATCCGGCACCTTCAATCAAACTCACGCAATTTCAACGCGAAAAGGCGCACGTCACGTACACGCGAGCCTGTCTACGCGACACGGGCGCGGTTGTCACCGTCTGCTCCCGCGTCTCGTTTCGTCCTCACCGGTCGGAGGAGCGCGCTCAGGCGGATACAATCCACCGTGCGCTCCCGACGGGCGTTGTGCGATCCAAGACGACGGCACGTCCGAGAAGACAATCGAGAATCGATTGAGCCAAACACCCCACAAAAACGTAACATCCACAAGCAAACAGTCAGAACAAAATGTTTCGCGCGCGATTTCGTCTTTGAGCTCGTGCACACACCCGATCAATCTCCGCCGTTCATCGCAGTTGAACGCACAAAGGCGATGAGTTCTCAAAATCGAACGGCATCCCAGGGTCGCATCGTCCGCGCACGCACTCGGCCCGTCCCAGAAGACGAAAAGTCATCGATGAAAATGCTACGACGGACTCTCTGCCCGGGGCAAATCGGAGTGCGCGACACGAGCAGGATGAATACTCAGCAGACTCCGTCGTTCATTCGCGAGTACGAGTCCACACTCAGTGCAGTGCATGACGAGATCCTTCGCGAAGCCCCCGACTGCGAGTTGGTGCAGCTCACAGATGAGGTTGTGATTTTCGGGTTCTTCCGAGGAGGTGACGGAAGCAGCGCTTCGCCGAGGCCTTGATGTGTGGAACGTGCAGCTCCGAAAGCGGGAGGAGCGTTTTGCGCAACAAGAGACGGCGTGCATGAAAGATATCTACCGCTGTGCTGAGTGGAGGGCGAGGATGACGACGTGGCTAGAGGAGCAGGAGAAGAAGGTCCAGCGAAGAAGAGAGGTGGAGGACGCTCTTATTGTCAAGCGGCTTCACCAGATTTTGGAGAATTCGGATGCGTGCGGAGACCTCGACCTCGTAGTTTTATCGAAGCAGCTCGAGGCAGAACTGAAGCTGAAGACTGGCAGCTTGAGGTATTTCAACGCGTTCATCCGAGCAGAGATCGAGAAGTGGATGAAGGCCCAAATAAGTGAGGGCGTATCCCCGAAAATGCAACTCTTGACTGAAAATTACGACACTTGCGGGGCCAGCGGAAGTGCGGATCCTAGTGCGGATCCTTCCTACGACGCTGATTTCCTTGATGGTATGTGTGAGAGTATAAAGAATACGCAGGGTATGATGAATGAGATCATGTCAGAAACGGGCGCTGCTACCCAGGAAGCCGCGTTGGATTCGTTCGCGCCGGCGATGATGGAAATGATCAAGACATCAACATCGGGAAAAATCGATGATCCCGAAGCGTTTGCTGAAGCCTTGAAAGCGAAATTCCGTGAGGAACAGGTGAAGAAGGAGGAAGCAGCTCTTCAGTGGCGGAAACAGGTGGAGGACGTTGTTATTGCAAAGCGGATTCGCCAGATAATTGAGAATTGCGATCCCGGGAGCTT
>TARA_B110000977_G_scaffold191450_1_pt1 | contig 13462 bp, 9 predicted proteins | sample TARA_B110000977 | Tara Oceans TARA_B110000977 (sample SAMEA4397798) | marine metagenome | biome: Polar Biome; feature: [SRF] surface water layer (ENVO:00010504); material: water (ENVO:00002006), including particulate matter (ENVO:01000060) such as... | depth 5 m | reverse complement strand
CCATAAATTGAACCCCCAAAGCCAGAAAGACGCGAGAACAATCGCGGGCGCTTGGTAGTATAAATGCGCCAACTGCTTGGTGGTGTGGTCGGCGTTTTGGTACGCGACGTGGGTGGCTCTAATAAGAAGCAAAGCGACCAGGCCAAGTACCGTGCGTCGATACTCGCGTCTTGTCCACGACTTCTCGCAGTCTCCATCGCTTCTAAACTTTTGAGAATGACGTCCTTCCAGATGCTTCGCCAAAGCATCCGTCGTGTCGTCCTTCATCGTGGTGTGCGTTGTTACTAAGGTATCTACTGCTACTATCCGTCGTCAAAACTAACTTACGCGGACGGGTCCTTGAACGGGGGCTTCTTCTCACCTGGGAGCTTGGTTTGTTCCCCGGCCTTGACGTCCGCCGCGGCTTCCTCCATCCACACCCTGACTTGCCTCATGTTCCTTCGCAACACGCTGGTTGAGGACCGCACGTCGTGCCGCATAAGGCTCGCCACCACAGCCACCGCCGCCGCGGTCATCACGAAGTTGGTAATAGCCATGGCGCGGTCAGAACTGGGGATGTAATGTGTCTCGTGGTAAAGGGCGCAGCGTGGAATGAGAGCATTGATCTTCGATTACGAAAATTCTGGCGAGTCGAGCGCGTTTCCTTAAGTTATTCTTGAGTTATCGACATTCGAGATGGTTTCAGACTTAAATTCGATTCACAATTTGAGTTTTTGCGACGTCCTTGCGTCTCCGAACTTCCCCTTGCTCACCGCGGCTCTGGTTCGTGGCGCGACTGGGTCTACGAACACCTCGGCTTGCACGGTTGCCAGCCTGACGAAAGATCGAATTTTACCCGCGCTTCTCCACGCGAACGTGGGCGCGCTGATAAGCACCGCACCGGCCGCGGTGGTTCCACGCAGCACCAAATCACCGGCGGCCAGACCGGCGCGGACGCCGCCCTTCGCGCCGGCGAGGAACCCATACACGGTGGTTTTCGCAGCCGCAGCGCCGACGGCGGCGCCAACCTTGGCTCCTGCGACGGCGGCAGCGGCACCGGCGCCACCCGCAGCGCCGGCCCGCCCGGCAGCCATGCCCCCGACGCCGGCGCCCGCTTTTCCCGCAAACTTTGCGCCTTTCCCCGCCAAAGCGCCGGCTTTCTTCGCCCCACTCAGCGCCTTCCCCGCGCCAGCCCCAACGTGCTTCTTCATCTTATTCAGCCCTGGGACGACGGAAACGGCGGGCATCGCGTCTCGTAAGCGTTCCGCGCTGGGGAACACCTTCGAGACGACGTTGAGGACCATTCTAAGGATGAAACGCGCGACCGCAGTGACGATGAGCAACCCGAGGACCCACACGAACCCGCCCGCGAACTGCATCAGTTCGCCGGCGAAGAACGAGAAAGCTAGGCCAAGACATAAGCCCCTTGTCGTGACCGGGGCGACGGTCTCAAACGCCTCCACCACCATCGCGGTAACACTGACGCTCGCGGCGAGTTTCTGGTACCTGGTTAAGTAAACGTTGAAGACATCCACGGATTGATCCACCGCTCGCACGGCGTACCGCCACGTGAATGGGATGCACACGAAGTTCAGCGCGCTCTCGCCCATCCCGGTGAAGATGTTCAGCATCCTGACGACGATGAGCACGCACCCCAACGCAACCCCCACGTTCGCGGCGAAATAAGCGACTGCACTTAACACATCAAGCACCATGGCGTAAAAGTCGACGTTTATGTTTTTCTCGATGATTGTTTTGCTAACGCCGGTCGCTGCGTACACGGCTTTGTTGAAGTTCTGCACGGTCGTGGGCATCGTCGCGACTTCCCACGCTGCGCCGATGCACGCGCCGGATAGAATGGAAAAGTTGCGCACGAACTGGTCGGAGAACCAAGGGCCGCCGCCTTTAGAATTTTGTGCCATTTGAGATTTCTTAAGTTCCATCGCTTTCTTCTTCGCCTCTGCTTTGGCTTGCTTTTTTGAGAGCTTCGTCGAAGGCCTTTTGGTGTCTTTCCCCAAATCCTCCCCGTCTTCACCCAAGCCCTCGAGCTTGAGCTGCGCGTCGATGTCCGCGTCTCGCTGTTTCGTCGACCAATCCGAACGCGCGGTGTAGTGCGTCTGGTCGATGGAACCGGACGTCTTGATTTTAGTCTGGTGCATCATCGATTTGGCGAACGTCTCCGTGTCCACCTCGTCGTCGTCGCCCTGGTCCGGGTCCGAGTCCGGGGTGCCGGACATGGGCACGTCGCGGACGGCCATTTTGTGAGACTTGCACGATCGACGGGGAGCGGGCGTCGTCGCGAGTGACTGGAGAGGGCAACGGTTGGAGAGATTTTACTACGACGTACTTGTTGTCAACAATATTTATTTCCTGACTGTTTGCCCATACGGATGGAATACTCGGGTGTTCTTTTTGAGTGAAGTGAGAATGACTGAGAGTTTCTGGTCAAAAGCTAAAATCTACACCCACCCCCCGTCCTCCATCTGTTCCTCCCACCTTGACCTGCTCCCCTGCCCCTGAAGCGTGCCTTTTTCCAGACCAAGGGAGCCCTCTAAAGAAGCTCCAATCGAACGCGTAAACAACCCGTGCATCACCCACGCCTCGTCCCAGGTTTTGGGCGGGTTCCTGGCTGATTGAATCAACAAAGTCGCGCCGTACTCAGCCCACCAAGCAATACTCGCGATTGTAAACGCCAACGAGGTTATAGTCACCACGGATGCGATGAACACACAAAGAGGGTCACCAGCTCTTAAACGTCTCAAGTAGCTGTACATCAGTTTCCGGAACCGAATAATGCCAACCAAAAACGGGTGCGCGTTCAGCCGGAATATATGAACGGGCCAAAACGTAAACAGCCCGACGTAGTAAAAGAAAAGGTGTCTGATGTACTGCCGTTTTTGCGACGTGCTCATCTGTTCCCAGCGGTAGTATCTTCCTAATAGTCCACCGTGCTGGAACTCCGGTCGGCCCTCTATGGAGTTCGTGTTCAGGGCGCCGAACTTCACGTCTCGTTTCGCTAAGCGTCTGCACTGTCTGCACGCGCATCTTCCTCCTGGAAAGCATGCAGGTAACGCGTGGCTGGCGAACCTTATTCCCAGCTTTTCAAAGCCGGTGTCGTCGCCTCTGTATATCCGAACTCTGCGTCTAGTACTTTTACTCGTGGCTTCCAGTAACCAAGTCAGAAACCGCTTCACGAGCCACCACACGTTCACCACGTGCACCTCCGCCGCTAATTCGGGGTAGTTGCTGTCTAGGGTGATTAACGTCGTGGCGACCAAACTCGCGGGGAAGGTTCCGGGGGTCACGCCGCGGCAATCCACCAAAGCGACGAGACGGCCTCGAAGTTTTCCAGGGTTCTCGTTACTCTTGCCCGCGATACCGAGCTTCACCCACTGCATCTCTACGTGTGATATGATCGCCGCCACCACGGCGTCGTACCCGAACTCCGTGGAAATACGGTGCACTTCGCTTAACCTTAAGACTAAATGCACCCCCCCCGTGTACGCGCTCCTCTTGCCGTGCACGAAAACCACGTCTTCGAACGCTTTCAGCTGTTGTTTGTTCAGGAAGTTTTGGTTATGCAGCTCGTTCGCTCGCCACCGTTGGCTTTTCGAACACGCCCGCGCCGCTTTCCGCGGATCCCCACTGTACTGCAGAAGGAACGCACATCGCTGGGCTTCCGTGAAGTGAGGCATTGTTTCAGCAGACTCACCCGAACTACTCTTGGCCAAGACTTTCGTCAGCTGCTGTAGACTTTCCGTCGGCGGACACAGCAACTCGGCGCCAAACTCCCGTCCTGTTAAAACCCCGAAAACCGAGGAAGGAGTCCACACTAAAGTAGCGTGCGCCACGGACCGTGAGACGTGCCCAACCCGAGCCGCGACGGTTCCCGAAAACCGAGCCGCGAGCCCGATCGGTCCGAAGCCTTTGTGGTTGCTGTTTGTTTGATGAACGTTGCTAGCTTCGCTCGTAGACGCGCCGGTTCGAAAGCGTCGGCGCTCGGAGTCACAGCCACCACTGTTAAGACGTCGTATAGGGCTCTTTCCTTTATCTCTTCGAGGCGTCGACAAGCAGTAAGACTCGTCGTCGTCGTCTCCGAAGTTCGATTGCGTTTCAGTCGACCGCACATCGTCATCGTCAAACATCGAATCGTCGCGTAATTCGTTTATCTCGCCGTGGCGCTCCCGGCTGCGCGACCGCGTATAAACGCTGCTCTCGGCGGCTCTGATTTCCGAGAGCTGGTCACTCGGTAAGGTCCCCTCTAGGGCTTCCCACGCCTCGTTGATCGCGAGCTGGTACGAAGTCACCTCGGCGCGCAATTTGTTGCGCATCAACAGCTTGCCCCAGATTGGCCACTTGCGTCGCAAAAGGCGTCTGATTTTTGGAATCCGAGCCAGGCGAACCACAACCTTTGAGCCCATCTTGACGAACGCCCTGTGGGGGGCCACCGCGCCCGCTGCTAACAGGCTCCACCCCGCTAAGCGGGACAGCGGCGCGGGGGACACCAGCGCGCCCGCCACCGCGCGCGCCTCCTCGGGTAACATTTGGGACCGCGACGCAAACGCGACGAGCGCGGCGACCAGCGGTCCTCTCCTGCGCCGCGCGCGTCGCAGCCACACCACGCGCGCGGCGAGTCCGGTGAACAACGCCACGGCGTGTGTGGTGCTCCCTAGTTGCTCCGCGAGGAACTGCAGGGTAACGAGCGTCGCGCCTTGCGCCGCCCGCGCGCGTTCCCTCCGCCTTCGAGCTTGCAACACATTGTACTCGCTCGTGGACACTTGAAGGAATCTCGTAGTGCCCTCGTGTCGCGGCACGGGCTCTGGGTACTCCGCGAGCTCTACCGGGACGGGCGTCGCACCCAACGGAGGCGCCGCAACCGTAATCACCTCCGCCACCGCAAGAGGGTCCCGGGCCACCCGCCGCGAGGACATCGCGGGGAGGTGACCGTGCGGGCCGTTGTGGCGGGAGTCAGTTATTTTGAGCTAAGGTGGCGAAACGGATGGATTGAATGAGTTGATAAATTATTTAGATGCTGACACCGCTCCATCCGCGTTGCTGTACGTCACCACCGTCCCGTCCCTCCCGAACCCCGCGGGCAGGTTCTGCCACCCCATGCCTTGGTAGCTACCATCCGCGTGCTTGCGACACAAACCGTACATGTGGTCCATGTGCGACCCCGGGGAGATGTGCTCTGATTCGAACGCGTCTTTCGCCGGACGCCATTGCGCCTCCGCTAATTCCGATTCCTGAATCTCAATCGCATGCTCCGTCTGCCCATCAGCAATCTTCAGACTGACTAAAAAGAACATGTCGCTCTTGCCGAATGGCGCGTTGTGTCCGTGTCGAATGCCTAAAATGCTGTGGAACTCGGTGCGAACGCCGGTTTCTTCAAACACTTCTCTCACCGCCGCATCAGGGACATCCTCGCCTTGTTCCACTAATCCAGTGGGCAGCTTCCAAAAGTTGGGACGGCTCGCCGCCGCAGCCGGTCCTCGTTTCTCTTGCACCAATAATACCTCACCCTTGCTGTTCGTGACGAAAGCGCCTATGCCGACCTGGTGCGACGCGTTGGGAGGTAGGTGGTTCGGCTCGGAGTCCGAAAGCCAGTGCGTGCACATCACGTGAGTGGATTCTGCGTGGTGGAACGTGAACCCACATTCCTGAACGGCCGGCCCGATTAAATGTGCGTGTTCCGTTCTTATCTCGAGCCACACGCCCCGTATACCGAACTCTTTCCAGGCAGTTATCGAATGATTCAATTGTGCTGTGAATGCATCTGGTGTCGTGAAGTTTTTAAATGATTGTGGGTCGATAATCACGCCGCCGTACCGGTCCGTGGAATGCGCGAGCGTAGTTTCCATCATGGATTTTGATCTCTCGGATGTCTCGGTTGATGGATGTCCAATCGTTTCAGTGGTTGACGGTTCCTCCACTGCAGCGTGGGGGATCAAACTTGACCTTACGCGTTTCGGTTTGTACACAGCGTGTTTCGCAGTTCGTGCTTCACGAGTCGTGAACGAACCGGCGGTTGTGGACGATGTCCCGACGCGCGAAACAATCGACGAGGCGGATACGCCGCGCCGGAAGATTAGTGGTGCTTGCGAGGCGTGTGGGGCGCCTATGGAGCGGGACACGCGTCTTAAAACACAGACGGGGGTGCGAGACAGAAAACGGGATGCGAGTGTAGCGGTGGTCACACAGGCCATCGCTCACAGCCGCGGCATCGCGGTGTGGCGGCGAGTAGGTGCCGCCCCTGAACAAACTTTTCGAGAGCGCAGAGCCAGAGAAAGTGAGTGAGGTCGACTGCGTGATCTGGTTTTTGTCCCTCCTTTTGGTGGTCTGTTGAGGGTCTATGGACTAGTTCCGCCATCCACAGATCCCATTTTTTTCAGTTCAAACACAAGTCCGCTTCTCCAAAAACAGCTGTCGTCGCTGACCTCTGTCACTTCGAGAGGAACCGCGCCGCAGTCGACGCACGTTCCACGACTCGAATTTGTTTCCATCATGGGAGATATGGATCTCTCCACGGGGGCCACCATGAAGCTGTACCACGGGGACGTCGGGTTACAGCCCGTGCTCCAGATCGCGGGTGCGTGTTTGTCGCGAATTTCATTCCTCTCCGAAGATCCCCACCCGCTCCCGCGAGATGGCGCGCGTCTTGTGACCATCCTCCCCACCAAACGACGCTCCCGCTCCCACCGCTCTCTCCACATATACGGCTTTCCCAGATCCGCTGACCGCCACCCCCGATACTCCCCCCGACCCAGATCTTCGCGCCCTGAACAAGCCTGAACAAGAAGGCGCTGAGAAGCGCTACCGCGTAATGCTTTCGGATGGCGTGCACTACGTCACCGCTATGCTCACCAGCACTTTGAACAAGTTCGTGGCGGACGAAACGGTGAAGAAGTTCAGCGTGATTCGGCTGAAGGACTACTTCCAAAACGACGTGAACGGCAGGAAGTACGTACCAACACACGGTGACGAAGCACAACACCACGCCCCAAATCTTGGCAATCTTGGCACCCCAAACGTGTTCCGACCCCCTCCACGAATGCTGGCACCCGCAATCTGGGCACCCCTCGACGATACCTTCTCCATCCATTCTCTGACCTTTTTCATTTATTTATTATCATCCAGGATCATCATCATTCTCGAAATGGATCCTCTGTTCTGCGCAGCAGATGTCAAGGGCAAGCCCGTTTCCGTGGAGAGCGCGGCGAACGGCGGGGGCGCGAATGCTCATCAGCAAAACAATCAGCAAAACGCCGCGCCCATGGGCGGCAGGCAACCCAGTGCGCCTCCCGCGTACGGCGGCCCCGGCGCCGGGGGAGGGTACGGGGCACCTCCGCAACATGGTGGTGGCGGGTACGGCCAGCAGCAGAACGGAGGCGGGTACGGTCAGAGCAACGGAGTCGGCTACGGCAACAACCAGAACCAGCCCCCCGGCGGCGTTCCTTCGTACGGCAAGAGCGGCAGCACGGTGAGGAACGAGGCCCCGAGCCGTATTTCCCCGATTTCAAGCCTCAACCCGTACCAGAACCGGTGGACAATTCGCGCCCGCGTGACGAACCAACCAACGTTACGCACCTACCACAACGCGAAGGGCGACGGCAAGGTTTTGAACGTGGATTTACTCGACGCGGAGGGGGGTGAAATCAAAGCGGTTTGCTTCGGCGACACCGCCGAGATGTACGCGGAGAAGTTTCAGCACGGCAAGGTTTACGATGTGAGTAAGGCGAACCTGCAGCAAGTCCGGAACAGACAGTACAGTAACCACGAGTTTGAAATCCGTCTCGACCACGGGAGTGTGGTTGAGGAGTGTATGGACACAGCGGCGACGCAATCGATAAAAAAGATTAACTACAACTTCCGGAAGATTTCCGAGATGGAGGCGATCAACCCGGGCGCCATGGTGGACGTCGTCGCGGTGGTGCACAGCGTTGGCGACCTCGTGGTGATTCTGAAGAAGGATGGCAGCGAGACGAGTAAACGGAGTATCATGCTCCGGGATGACTCTGGTGCATCGATTGAGCTCACCATGTGGGCGCCGCAGAGCGTGGATATCGGGGGCAAGCTCGAGAACTTGATCGTCAACGGCGCGCACCCCGTGCTGGCGATTAAAAACGGCCGAGTCGGTGAGTTCCAGGGGAAGAACATCGGGACCGTGGGTTCTTCTCACGTGGACATCGACCCTGACTTAACGGAGGGCGCGAAGCTCAGGATGTGGTACGACAACTATGGGGGCGCGACTGCTGAGGTGAAGGCGTTTTCAGGCGGCGGCGGCGGCGGCGGAGGCAGGGGCGACCGGTGCGTGACCATCGCGCATTTGAAAGATGAAATCGCGACGCAAGGCGCGAACCCCGCGTTCTGGGTGCAGTGCCGGTGCCACGTGACGTACTTAAAAGTGAACGAAGAAGGCCCGTTTTACCCCGCGTGCCCGTTGAAGAACGGCGAGCGGATGTGCCAGAAGAAGCTGCGGTACGACGACGGGACTGGATCCTGGCTCTGCGCAAGACACGAAGGCGAAAACATCCCCCACTGCGAGTGGCGCTACATCATCAACGCCACGGTGGCGGACCACACCGGGCAGCAATGGGTTTCGGCGTTCGGGGACGCCGGTGACGTTCTAATGGGCATGCCTGCTAATGAATTAAAAGCGTTGAGAGACGAAAACTTCCAGCAGTACGAAGAGAAGCTCACGGACGCCAACTTCAAGCAGTTCATGATGAAGTTCAAGGTGGCGGAGGATTCGTACAACGACGAGGTGCGCGTGAAGGTTTCGATTTCGAAGATTGACAACGTGAACTACCAGCAAGAATCCAAACGCATGCTGGATCAGATCCGGAAGATGGAGCTTGGTGAGTCGATTGACGAGCCGAGGCCGGCGGCGCGGGGGTCAATGGGCGGAGGCGGCGCGTACGGCGCTAACGCTAACGCTCCACCGGCGTACGGAGGCGGCGGCGATACCGGAGCCGGGGGGTGGCACCAAGGCAGTCAAGGTAACACCGGCGGCGGCGCCAAGTCTGGCGGGTGCTACAAGTGCGGCGAAGAGGGGCACTGGGGTCGGGATTGTCCGAAAGCGCAAGCGGGCGGTGCAGGTGGCGGCGGTGGCTTTGGCGGCGGAGGTGCCGCTGGTGGCGCGCCGTGCTTCAAATGCAACCAGACGGGGCACTGGGCGAAGGATTGTCCCAACGCCGGCAGCGGCGGCGGCGGCGGCGGCGGCGGCGGTGGGTACGGCGGTGGGTACGGCGGTGGCGGCGGCGGATACGATGGCGGTGGTGGGGGAAATTACGGTGGCGGCAGTAGAGGGGGGTACGGTGGTGGTGGCGGTCAGTGGTGATTTGTGCCCTAGACGTATAGATGAGAGGACAAGCGACTCTTCTTTGTGAATACATACTCGAGTAGACTCAAGACGAAAAGATTCAACGTTGCCTCGTTTAGTCCCTCTGATTGTCGAGTTAATAACACAAGGGCAGGCAACTTTCGCGGATAAGAAGGATGCCGAGCTTCTCTCATCCCTTCCACGCTGGCTCCTCCTCTCATTCCTCGCGACACGGAGGCACGAGAGGTCGTGCTCCTCGCCTCGGCATCTCTCAGAGTGATCCACGGACCTTAGCAGTTACGCGATGAGCGCCATGACCACGCCCTCGGTTGGATCCCTCGCGGCTTCGCGCAGCACCTCGCGCCAGGCTCTGAAAACCAGCACCACGGGAAGGGTCGCGCCTGCCGCACGCGTGGCGATCCGCGCGCGATTGAACACCGGCGCGACCACCCACAAACCCGCGGTCTCCACCGGTGCCTTGCACGCCGCGGCGCTAGCGTGCGGCTCCGTCGGGTCCGTTAAGACCAACGGCCGCGGCCGCTCTGTCATCGCCAAAGCGTCCGGGGAAACCTCCAAAATCGCAGACTCGGTGTTCAACGTATCCACGGAGAAGCTGCCCGGCGGGGACAAGCTCACCAACGAGGGCATCCTAGGGTTCTTCATCGCCGGGTTCTTCGCGGTGTGGCTCGGCGGGACCGCGGTGAAAACCTTCGCGGTGATGATCGGCTTCTTCTTCACAGCAGCGAAGTACTTCGCCATGGGCATCGCGCTGGTGCTGATTGGAATTGCGGCGAGTTGAGAGGGTATATACCCATACGATATCGGGTATATACCGGTACGATATCAATCATACACGAATGCAGTGCGACCTAGAGATACTACTTGAAATACATTCGAACACACCTAAAACGCGTCGTCGTCGTCTCGTTCCGTCTCGCCATCTTTTCGGTAATGCCGCAGCGCCAACGGTGATTTCCCTGGCTTGAACGGCGCGTTCTTACCATACGGCATCGGGACACCTTCTGCGTATTTGTGGCTCGGAATGTACGCGTTCGGCCGCGAGGCGGCGTTCTCCTGTTGGTTCGACTCCTCGAACGGGTCCTCGGGAGGGGGTTTGTTTTCAAGAAGGTCGTGTTCCGCTTGTTTTTGTTGTGACATTCGCGCCGCAACCGCTTCGTACCGCACCACCCTGCTCCACTCCCTCTGCGCGTCCTCGTCAGGCGGCAGGCCGTTTTCCACGTTCTCCTTCGCCACACTCAAAGCGCTTTGAATGTTTCCAAGGATTTCGCCAAACTGACCTGCTGACGCGACGTACATCGCCAACTCCGCGGCGAGCGCTTCGGTTTCCCGCTGCTTTTGCCGCAGCTTGGACTGAGCAGAGACTACACTTCTTGCCAACTCCAAGGTATCAGCTCGACTCTCCGCAGCCTTCACTCGTAAAGCGTTGGATAACGCACTTATCTCAACAAGCTGCTGGTCCTTCTTTTTCAAGCTCAAATCTTTCTCAGCTTCCAGCATTTCCAACTTGAACAGCTTCCCTCGCAAAACATCTTCGTCTTCTACCTCCTTATTTTCGCCTCCCAAATCGCGCCGCCGGCTCGGGTCGCGCGGGTCCTCGGCTTTTATTTCTAATTGTTCCAACTTTCGTTTTTCTTCGACTAACTGCTGGCGTAGAAGGGTGACTTGTTCGTCTAAAGCTGGGACTTTAGAGGCTGTAGCATTGGCTAAAGACTCTTTGCGAACACACTCTTCCAGCTCCAACTCCAACACTTTAACTTCTGAAATTCGCTTGTTCAACTCGACCTCGCCCGCTTTCAAAACTTCCTCCTGCAACTTACTCTTCTCATAAAGAGACACGAGCTCATCGTCCCGGTCCAGTAAGGACGCACCGATAACATCACGGTTCGCTTTCAAACTACTCAAATCCTTTTTAATTCTGTCGTTGTCCCGCTTCAAACTCTGCGCGACGTTTTTCGTTGACAAGAGCTCCGACGTCTTTTCGTCCTTCTTTTCCAAAATTCGTCGCTTGTGGTCGTTGGATCGATGCAGAGTAACCCTGACAGTGTTGGTTTCGGTGCGAGCATCTCGATGCGTACGTCGAGCATTCTCCAGGTCCTCACCCTTGTCCTCGCTGTCCTTGCATAGCGATCCAATCTCACCTGCTAACGTTCGCAATCGGTCCGCCACGTCCGCGGCGGCATTCTTCGTGCTCACCGCTAAACTTCTCAATTTAATTCTTTGCTCCTCCGCTAAAAGTTTCAGTGCATGCTGCTGTTCGTTTCTTTTTTGCACATCCTTTAGCCGCCTATTCGATTCGGTTAAAATCGATTTAGCCGCCGTGACGCCTTCCTTGGAGCGTTTCAAGGCTGTGGCCTCGAGTTGGCGCTGAGTGTCCGCGGCTCGCACCGCGAGCTCGGTTTCCCGGAGAAGTTTGACTCGATTTTTTTGCTCTTGTCTTTCTTTGGAGGTTTTTTGGAGCAATAGATTGACTTCCTCCCTTCCAGTTTCCACGGCATCTTCCGTGTCTTGATTGCCATCCTTTTCCCGCAAGTACTTGGCCATCTCCTGGTCGAAAAGGTTTCGGTATTTATGAAGGTCATTCTCCAGTTCCAGACACTCTTTGCGCATAGACGCAACGGTCAACTCGGCTTCGCGTTGTTTTTCAGTCAAGGACTTGACTTCGTCGGTAACGCTCTCCGTCCCTATCTGCGCTCTTTTCGTTCGCTTCAACAGCAAGTCCTTCTGCTTAGTGGTGAGTTTCAGGGTTGAAAGCACCGTGTCCATTTCGCCGATACTGCCGTGTCGCTCAATCTCACACACCGCTTTGGTTTCAAGCATCGCGTCTTGTTTGAAACTCAGCGTCTCCAGAACGGCGGATTGCTCGTCGATGGATTTATTCGTCGCTTCGGTTTCGGTTTTTACGGATTCCAAAATATTCGACTCGTTTGTATGCGTCTTGGTGATGGTGTCGATCGCTTCGCTTTGCTTCTCCATGTCCTGGTCCAATGCACTGACACGTGCAATTAAGCGGTCATCCCTCCTCCGCAACGTCTTCGCCGCGTCTTCAAGCACGAAGAACCGCTCCTTGATCTTCTCCAGAACGCCGCAAAGTTTTTCAGTCTCGAGTTCCAGAGTTTTCAAGTCGTCCGAGACGGTGACGTTTTCGTCCGTCACATATTGTAACACCTGATCCAATTTGTCCCGTTCATGTAACACCCCTTGAAGCTTCTCTTGATCGACTTTGATCTCATCTTTTAAATCAATCATTTCCGTCCTTAGCTTGGAAATCACAGGCGCCAAAGCGCGCTCGTGTTCCTCCTCGGTGTCTGCGATTTGTTTTCGAAACGCGTCGCGGCGTTTCGTTAATTCGTACAACGTCGTGTCCAGTTTTAATAACCTCGATTCCGCCGCATCCGCCTCGTCCTCCGCGTTCCGCGCGTCGTCCACCATCATGTTTATCATCTTTTCTTCTTCGGGGGTTAGCTCGCGTTGAACCCACTCGTGGACCGTTTCCATGTTGGATTCATTGTTCGCGACTTTTTCCTTCACTTTTCTGAGATTCTCCTCCTCCTGTTTGACGTCTTCTATCAGCTTTTCATTTCTTTCCTTGCTCGCTATAAGAGCGTCGAAAAGCTCCTTGTACTTCTGCCTTGCTTTTTCCGCGACCCAGGCGTGTATACTGCCGTCGCTCGTGCCGTCGTCGATGGCCTGGGGTAGGGGGGGGGGCAGAGGGGAGGGTCAGAATGCATCATGCATGAAATGAAAAAGATTTCTCCTCTCCGTGCCGAATTTGGAGAGACGGCGTGAGATTGTAATGAGCGACCACCACCTCCTGATGTCAAAACCTTAACGTACCTGATACGCTTTGATATCCTCTACATCCTCCAGTTCGCCTGGCGTGGACGCGCCGTCGTTTGTCCGCGCCTCCGCTTCGTCCACACCGCCCGAGTCGTCGCCGGAGCTCATCACGAAAGCGGCACCGTTGCTTATCTGTCAACGCGCGAATCGCCGGACCTCCTACGCCTGCTAAGACGGGTCTCTCCAAACCAAGTCCCTCGAACCTTGTGCCCGGCAGGTTGGAATGACGCGGCGGGACCGGTCCGCGCGTCTCGGCCGCACTGCGCGCCTCGCGTTGGGTGCCTGTCCGCCTTGTCGTTGGAG
>TARA_B110000977_G_scaffold201605_1_pt1 | contig 13463 bp, 10 predicted proteins | sample TARA_B110000977 | Tara Oceans TARA_B110000977 (sample SAMEA4397798) | marine metagenome | biome: Polar Biome; feature: [SRF] surface water layer (ENVO:00010504); material: water (ENVO:00002006), including particulate matter (ENVO:01000060) such as... | depth 5 m | reverse complement strand
TCGGTGTCATCTCCAGTCGCGTCGTCGCCGGCGGCGTTTGTCGTTCCGGCGGCGCACGCGGTGCACACCTTGGAGGCGACACGTTCATTTGCCGCGCACAGAATCGCAGTATGACAGTTGTCACCTTCGTACCCCGGGTCGCATGACGCGCACGACCCCGTGATCCCCCAAGCAGTGTCGCCGTTGATGCAGTAGAAATTCCCGTCGCTCCCGTCCTTGCTCGAGTCCGTGGAGACAGTGCATATAGCAGTGCAAGTAGTGTCCGCTCTATTTTTGTCGTCGCCAGCGGCGTTCGTCATTTCGGCAGAGCACGCGTTGCACACGTTGGATGAGACGTAGTAGCCTGAGGCACACTCGCCACACGTCATGTCTGATCCAGTCGCGTCGTCGCCGGTGGCGTTCGTTGTCCTGGTGGGGCACGCGGTGCACTCGTCGGAAGAGACGTACTCGTTTGCATAGCAGAAATCATAATGGAACACCGTGCGACCGGTGCCAAGGTTGACGGCAGGCAGGTTGTCGCCCATCTCGCTGGCGCCGTTACTGTCGAGGCCGTCACTGATGTCGTCATCATTGTACGCAGCTTCCTCGTTTCCAAGCATGCCCGACTGCGCTCCACCACCCCAACACTTGAGTGAATAGTCGTCTAGCACTGCACAAACACTTCTAGGCCCCACACCTGCAATACTCACGACAGTGCGACCGTTGCCGAGGTCGATGACATCCAGGGCGTTGCCCATCTCGCTGGCGCCGTTACTGTCAAGGCCGTCGCCGATTTTGGCGGTGTTGCCTTGTCCGAGCTGCCCATAGTTACCTTTACCCCAACACTTGATGGTATCGTCGCTCAGCAAAGCACAAGTGTATGCATAAGGAGCACAGTAAACGCTCTTGGCGGTGAGGCCGGTGCCGAGGTCGACGGCAGCCAGGGCATCGCCCATCTCGCTGTCGCCGTTACTGTCAAGGCCGTCGCTGATATCGTCGGTGCTGCCTATTCCGAGCTGGCCTTGATCGTTTCTGCCCCAGCACTTGATGGTGTCATCGTTCAGTACAGCGCACGTGTGATAATTGCCACACTCCACGTGCTTGGCAGTGAGGCCGTCGCCGAATTCGACGGGGGTGAAGGCATCGTAGTCGCCGTTGATATCCATCCCGCAAAACCTCGATTCTCAACTCAACCGCTCATGGCTTTGGCGACGGACGGGCTGGAGAGTGCGCGGGCGCGGGTGTTGAGCGAAGGCGCTGGGAAGGATGTGCACACGCACCTGTTGGTACCGCAAGATGTGGAGTCTTGCGTGGGGGCGCGCGCGTGGAGAACTGGCACGCCAGACGTGTTCGCGAGTCGCCTTCAAAGACTCGGAACGACAAATTAGACGACGGAACGACACGGCAGGCGTTTGTTGTCTAATAACTCGTCAATCCGGTCGATAAGGCTGTCGTCTAAAATCTGACGTGTTTCGTATTTTTACAGACGTTTTTACGGGTTTTCTACTGGGATTCGCGCCTGCTGAGGCGTGCGTGCGCGGCACGCGCGAACGCACTCGGCCTGCATCTCGGCTGCGACTCGAACTGCGGCACGGCCTACCCGTTCGCAGCGGTAGCACCGTGATGAAGGGATGCGTCCACGTACGAATCACACGACGCGGCTACGATGGCACCTTCCAGCACGGGCAAGGAAATCGAGCGTTGTGGAGTAGAAACTGAATTTCGGGTGTGCGCACATTTACATTTTCGGGGAAATGATGGATGACTCCCCTCGCCGTCTCGTGTCTATCATCGTTCTGTGCTCTGTGGAAAACGTGAGTGTAGATGTGAGTGAAATAGCTGCGGCTTTCCTGGCTAATATTCTGTATCACACGGCGGAATATTCACCCTGCGAAGTGCGATTTGTAGTTTTTCTTCCTGTTCTTGAACCTTTTCTTTCCCCATTTACGACCTTTCTCTGGTTTCAAACTCCGCGGTTCTTCCTGTTTGCAGCGCGTCTTCTTGAGGTATCGTTGCCATCTCAGCGTTGAACGCAATTAAGCTTATCATAGGAGTGCGTAGGATAGGATCGGTTGAAATTTCGGTTCGTTTGAGTTAACTCAAGATCTCGTTGGATTGCATTGACAACACAATTTCACCTTTTCCCCTTGTTCTTTTCAATCTTTGCCTCGGCGGCTTTCTGCGCATCTTCCAGCATTTTGCCCGAGAACAAATCGGATATCGAGGGCTGTTGTCCCATTTTTTCCTGCATTTCCTTCAATTCCTCAGGGTCCATGCCCTCCATGAGTTTGGGCATCGCCCACGCCATCAAAACGGTGAACGCGACCATTAGGAACATCGGGTTTTTCGCCAGCGACGCTAAACTCAAACCTTGTCTCGGTTCAAAGTACGTCGCGACCGAAACAGGCTTCAGCAAAAGGGGGTGTGAGAACTTCACTGTGGGGTCCTCGGAGAACGCCGCGTTGATTACCCCGTCAACAGAAATCTTTACCGTCATCGGGGGGAACGCGTACCCAAGCGCGAAGGTTTCAAGAAGGTGCGAACCAGGCGGCACGTCCAGCACCACGAAACTTCCATCCGGTTTCACCCGAGTCGCGATGGTCTGCCCGCCATTCACAACAAGCGTGATCTTCACATCACTCGTCCGCAAGCCCCTCATTTGACTCATCGCCACCGTACCACTGACGTCGTGGTGCTCCGCGGCGACCACCTCGCCGAAATCAATAGCTTTAAGCTCGCTGCGATGCGCGAATCGAGGGGGGGGGACGCGGTCAGCGATGAAACGATGTGGGGCGGGAAAGAGGTGCCGTAAATGCGCCACGATGAGAGGCACGTACCCGACCGCATTGACCGTGCTTACGCATCCGAGTAACAGGAATAATGCGACCGTGGAAACGCGCGTGCGAGCGTGCATGACGACCCAAACGCGTGGGTCGTGTGCGTCGCGCTCTGAGGCCGTGGAAGGAGACAAGAGGACAAGGGTTTTTCATTGACTGGTTGGTTCTGAGAGATTGATTAAAAATTAGTCACTTTTCTTTCGCGCTCGAATCCGCACCCCCCCCACATTCCCGCGCGTGAACAGCTCGTGCACCGTGCTGTAAAACGTGTCGAGATCTTTCGTGAGCGCAGCGCCGTGCACGCGTTCGTTCCGCCGTGTCCCCTCCTGTGACCGAAACTCAGTAAGTCGTCGATCGATGAACGGAACCCAAGCGTCCGTCATCGTTTCCCATTCGATGTTTTCAAAGCCGCTTTTCCTCAACGTCTGTTCGTACTCGTCCTTTGAGGGCAAATAAGGACACGCCACGACTGTTTGAAGTTGTTTTTTATCCATATCAATCAATGGGTTGACCAAGAAGTAGTCCTCGATGTACACTAACCCTCCTGGCTTGAGGTTTGCGGCTAAAATCCCGAAAAGTGCGTCCCGGCGCGGGACGTGCAGGATGACCAAAATGGAATACAGCGCGTCAAACGGCGCACCTGCGATTTTTTTATTCTCACTGTCCGCGTTCTCAACGAAAACATCAACGCACTGGTGCGTGCAGACATCGCTGAAGTTTAACATCTCAGTGAACGCCTGCGCGGCGTCGTGAATGTGCTTCTGGACCTCGACGCAGGTCACGTGCGTGTTTTGATACTCACTCGCAAAACACCGCGCGTCGCCCGCGAACCCTGAACCGAAATCGAGAATTCGAGAATGTAACATCGAGTGTGAAATCTGCGCAGCGTCACCACCTTCTCTTTCTGCTCCTCCTCCTCCCCCTTCTCCTGCTCCTTCATCGCGTCGCACGAGGTTGAAGAACTCCGCCGCTCTCAACATGGGCTCATCATCCAGGTAGTGCATGGAGGACATGAGGTGTACGTCTCGCGCGGTTAACTCGGTGGCTTTTTTCGTGACCAGCATCTCATCCAGCTCGTTCTTCACTCGGCCGTCGACGTAAATGCCCATGCCGCTGAAGTCCGTGTCGGACGTGGGTGCGTCAGACGACATGTTTGCGCGTCTCGTTGCGAGCAACCACGAAGGGAACCGCGCACCTCCAGTCCTCCACCCCTCGGTGCGACGACAAGTAAGGTGTCAGGGCGCTTTCGAGATCTTTTCGGGGCGTCGAGAATGATACAAGACTCCAAGGGTGAATAAACTATGAACTGGATAAAGCAACGCAAACTACTCCCTTTTCGGAATCTGTATCGATTTGCCCTCCCAAAGCCCGTGTACGAGGTCGTGAAAGCTTGCCATCTTCTGCGCTTCACCCGATTGATGCAAATGCACGCGGAGCGCTGCGCTGTTCGCGTCCACGCCACGTCGCTGGTCGCGCGCGTCCTTCGCCCTATTCGAAGCCTGCAGCGCCGCTTTGAAGTCGTCGCCTCCGCCGCCCATCTCGTTCCCGGCCCAACCCCCAGCGCTGAACATCCCGTCCTCCTTCGCATTCGCCATCTCCCGGTTGCTGAGACGCACCGCGGCGCGCTTTTCAAGCAATGCCTCCCTGCCGCTGGCTTTGGGAACAAGCTCTTCCAAACGCTCGCGGCCCGAGCGTTTCGAGTCGGACAAAAACTTGGACACCTTGGCGTCTTCGGCGTCACCAAAAACACCATCAAGGCCTTGCGCTCGGAATCCCAGGAGCTCCTCTCGTGGCGCGCCGAGCCGCGCCAGCGCAGCATCCTCCTCCATCGCAGCAGCGCGCGCGGCCGCGACTTTGGCAGCAGCCGCTTGCGCGGCGGTGAGCGGTTTTTCTGGCAAAGTTTTCTTTGGATTCTCATTCTTTTCGGTTTTCACTTTCTTTGGTTTCTCGCGCGCGGCGGACGGCACAAGCGCCATGTCAGCCGCTCGCCTTTGCCGCTTCAACAGCCGTTTCGCGTGTTTCACACGTTTCTTCTCAAGCCTGTGGGTGCGCAAGTGGTGGTAGCGGTGAGCAAGGCAATGGCCAAATTCGTGTTGGCGCGCCGTCGAGACGCTTCCAAAGCGGTGGGCACCCACTGCATAAAATAACATTCGAAAAGAGCGTGCTTAGGTCGGTCTTGGTCCATCTCCTTACCTTTCTGGATCGTTCTCGTCGAGCTTCTTGTCACACTTTCGCCGTTTCTTCGACTCGGATTTGCCCTTGCGTTTGTGTTTCTTCTCCTTTTCGCGTTTGCGCTTCTTCTCTCGCCGCCTCGCGTCGCTGGAACTGGAGGACGACGAAGATGACGACGACGACGTTGAGGCGGCCCGGCCCATGGTTGCGTCAACACACTGGGCGAGAGCCGCCCGAAACGCTCGTGCGACGCAGCCGACGATAATGAGTGATAATTGATTAGGCGGACGCCACCTCGGTCCCGCAAACGGGAAATGTGCGCAGTGGCGGTGTGCCCACAAGAGTGATGAGACTCGTCGAGGCGAAGCAAACAATTACGAATACGCGCGAGAATTCTCGGACTCTTCACATTTCGCGCCGCGGTCTTCTGCTGGTCACCTCCAAAATGGGCGCCGTCGCGCGGCGCCTGGTGCTGGTCGTGGTGTGTGTGCTCCTGGCGCTGTGTCCAGAGCCCACGGAAGGTGAGCGACCCCCGCGGCTCGACCCGAACAACGAGATTCAAGGCTTTCTCAAACACGGTGGGCACCCCGCAAATCTTCGCCCCTACCACGACTCACCGCCCTGTCCTCCCTCACACGACCCTCACTACTCTTCTCGAGCAGGTCAACTCTTGACCAAGACCTTGAGTCGCGGGATTAAAAAGGCGTGGCGCGAGCGCCGCGTTTCCGCGGACACGGGCGAACCCCCACTTGGTTGGTTCCAACGCGCTTTTGATTGGATGGATGGACGCGTGGTCTCCGACGAAACATCCAAACACGAAACGACGGGTGATTCGTTCGACCCGTTCGATGAAACGCTCGATACGAAACAGTCAGAGGGCAACGCCGCATCGTGGGAAACCCGCGAGGCGGTTTCGAGTGACGGACAGTTGGATGAGGAAAAGACAGACGGGACCTCAGCGCAGACTGCGTTTGCGACACCTCTGGCGAAAAAAACAAACCACGTGAGGTACTCAGATACACAGAAAGACAAAGACCCTTCACCCGACCCTGAGTCTTCCTCTTCAGAAACACATACACGGGCCGAACCCGAAGAAGCAAAGCCTGACCCGCTGGCTGACCGCACTCGCAAGCCCGACTTCGTGTTCACCATGGGCGGCGACGAACAAAAAAAAACGGGTTGGGGTGCGAGCGCCGACCAAGACGTGGACTTTGGCAAAACCCAAAACAGCCTCTTGGCGTACCAGCGCGAAAAGCGCTCGAAGCCCATCGGTGACGCGGTGAGCGACTTGACGCAGCGCGATGCGGCGGCGCAGGCGGCAGCTAGGCAGAGGGCGGAGCAGGAGAAGAAAGCGCGAGGCGTCGGTTCATTTGTTGCGGCGGCGAAGACGGAGGACGTGCGCACCGACATCACCGTGTTGACCCATGAGAATTTCGACAACGCGGTTCGCTTCGCGAAGCGGCTTTCGGACGGGATCGGTTTGGGGGTCTCTGGCGGTCTGCCAGGCGAGCGGAGCGGTGGTGATACAAGTGACGATTCCAAACACACACAAAATGAAAAAAGGAAATGGCTCATCGCGTTTTGCACGCGGTGGTCCCCTCTGTGCAACTTGTTGGTCCGCGAGTTTGCGCTTCTCGGTTCTGACCGAAGTTTGAAGGACTTTGCGCTAGGGTGGGTGGACTGCACGCCCGCGGCGATGACTTCCTTTTGCGGCGTTCGGTTCGGCGCGGTGGTGGAGGGGTACCCCACGGTTGTGCTGATCACGGGCGGCCGGGTAGTGCGGTACAGGGCGGTGGACAAGGAGCGCATCGCGGGCGCTATGGCGCCGTGGGCGCGGCGCACCGCGGACGCCGTCGACGGCCACGCCCCAAACTCGGGAGAGAAGCCGCCCGGGGTGTTGCTTCCGGAGAATTTTGGAGCGCCAAGCGCCCCTGCGGTCGGCGCCAAAGGCACTCACGCGCACGGCGAAAGCGAGTTCGACGCGCTGCGCAAAGCGCGCGAGCGGAAGATCAAAGAGCGCGAGCGCATCGAGACGAGGCGCGCCGCCGAGGAGAGGAGAAAGCAAAAGAATGAGGCGGATCGGCCTAAAAAGAAAGCAGAGCAGGGCACGACGACGGCGCCGAAGAAAAGTAAACGGCGCGTCGCGAGGGAAGCAGCCGAGACGAGACGCAAACAATCGTCCGAGTTGTGATGAAACTACTTTAAAATTATAACTCACAACACCTCTCCTAAATTACTATACCTACTACTACCCATACCGCGACGATTGGCCACTTTACACTCAACGCTCTCCCTGCGTCGTTTGTGTTCACCTCGACGCACGTCGCTTCGATTTGGTCGTCTCCGCACTCAAAACTTATTTCCCCCTCTTCCCCGCGGCAAAGCTCCATCAGCGCCGCGCACTTTTCGTTGGTACTTAACCCCGTGCCTCCTCGTTTCACTTTCGGTACTCGTTCCATGGCGCTCAACGAGGCGACGTCCCACGCGCTGTCGCCGTCTTCAGCCACGACTTCAATGTCGGCGCAGCTTTGCCACACCTGCGCGCTCTGCTCGCAGTCCCAGCGCCAGGAAAGGACGTAGGTTCCTTCCTCCAAATCCGCAGGCACCTCAACCTTGTCCAAAACAGACCACTCCCAGATGCTCTTGCCGTACCCGCTGAAAGCGCTGTTATTGGGTTCAGAATCGCCATCCGTTCCAGCATTGGCATCAGAGCCAGCACTTGTTACAAACTGCGTTCGGTTGGGACACGAGCCTTGTGCATTTTTGCTGGTGACGCTTCCCGCGCACGCCGCGTAGCAGTTGATCTGTCGGTTCCACGCGCTGCCGTAATCAAGCCCGGGCGTGGGTAACAACGGCGAGCCGCACATGTCGTACGCCCTGTCGCACTCGCGACACGTGGGAACGGGGACGCGTTTCCACTCCGCGGTTTGCGGATATCCGTCAAGCGAGCGGCCGGGAACCAAAATTCGGTTTGGAATCGAAACGCGCGTTCCGTTTGGGAACAACGCGTACGACGCGTTCTCCGCGAATCGTAACTGGTTCTTTTGGAAACACGCCTCGGTCACGGGTGTGGATCCCCCCTGTGTGTCTCCTCCGAATCGGCAAACACGGTATGCGTATCCCCCCGCGTGGTTCGCACTCATCGCCCAGGCAACCTCCACCGTGCTGCCTTTTCGCCAAACCGCCGGGCCCATAGTTGACCCGACTTTGGGTAAAAACGCGCCGTCCAACCCTTGAGAAATCCCGGGAGGAGGTACGCCTCCGTTGGCGTACGAAAGCGTGGGGTGGCCTCCCGCGACACCGCACCCACTGCCGTACACCGGCGCAGTGCCTGGCGCGCGCCACGGGTGCGTGCGCCACACGTCGTACCTGCCCCCCTCCACATCCGGTTCCATGCTCCGCATCGACGTGGGAAGAGTCTCAGAGCCGGAGATTTCGACGTTGTTGCTAAAGTAGAAACATTCACCTCTCGCGCAATCCGCAGCAGCGTGGACGTTGCCGCCATGCCGCGTGCTTGGAGGCCAGGTTATTTGCCCATGGCAACTGCTACTGGGGAGCTCAAGTAGGAGCAGAAATAAGGAAAGAGCAGCGGCGCCGCGCATCGCGAGCGCGCCGCCGAATCCAGAAAAAGTCCAAAAGTGCGCCTTTTTTAAGGATGGGAGGTTGCCAAGTGTCGACGTGGCTGCTCAGATAAAAGCACATCCAAAAAGCGTTCTTGCCACACACGCACCGCGCACCTGATGATTTCCCCCAAACAGCATGCACTCGCTGCGCTCGTTCTGCTGGCGTCAGTCCTGGGCACCCTCGCGGCGTCTCCGTCGCCTTCGACGCCCACCCCATCCCCCGTTGGTGTGTGACGCCTCACGATTAATCTTGTAATCTTTTCCACGTCCGAACTTTGCGGCCGAACGCAGAGCCGAGCCGCGGGTGTGAACGACGCGTACTTCGTGCAACCCGTGCGTTTTCCACTCGCCCACATCCCGACGGCTTCCACACCATCTGACCGAGCTACACCCGTGTGTGATACGCCTCGCGTGGTTTTCGACCCACATCGAACTGACATCGAACTTTTCACAATCCCAAACGAAACTCCGTGCGTACAGTGAACTGCGAGATGACAGCTTTTGCGTGTTCGTCGAAGTGCTCTGCCACCTGTGGCGGTGGAACCTGCGACGCGACTCGAAGCGTGCAAACCGCCGCGAGGGGCGGAGGTACCGCGTGCGGGGCCACAATGACCTCGGGCTACGCGTGCGCCAAGGACGATTGTGCTGCTTCTCCTCCTCCTCCTCCTCCCGACATGACGCCCGTGGTTCCTGGTTTGAACGTAACGGTATCCGCTACGTTGTCGCTGGTTTCGGAGGCGTGGCCCTCTACCGAAACTTCCGATGATTTCGTCACCTCCGTAACAACCTCCGTCGCGACTACAGCTGGGGTTGCTGAGAAGTACGTAACCGTCAACGCGCCGGTTCGAGTCACGGGCGCCTCGAGGCGCTTGTTACAAGACACGGTCACCACTGAGATCATCGTGGTGTTTCAAACCGGGGACACTGATTCCACGAAAAACGCCGCGGTGGACGCCAGCAACGCATTTGTCACGAAAGCAATGTACATGACCGACTGGGTTTTACCCACTACAAGGCGTGACTCGGAAAACGCCGGTACTGCTACCGTGGCCGCGTCCGCGGATGCGTCAATCTCCTGTCCCGCGGACACCACGTACGACGCCGCGCTCGCGCTCGCGCTGGACGCGTCGTACGTCGCCGCGAATCGAGGCCTGAACGACATGGCGCACTGCTTGTTCGCGGACGGGGATGAAATTGCGCTGAACACCACCGCCACCGCGGACGTGTTCAACATGCTTGGTTTCACGACGCGCAAGCTTGAGAACCCGGATACGGACACCGCCGAGTCGTACTACAAAAGCGCGCTGCAAATCGACAACTCGCACGTAGGCGCTACCGGGTATTTAGGCGAGCTTTACGTTCAAACCAACCAGGCGTCTTTAGCGCGGGAATCGCTGGATAAACTGAAAACACTGTGCCCGCCTCCGAACGACTGCGACGCCCTTGGGGTGCTTCGGTACGCGATGTCGGAAAGCGGCATGATCGAAGGTGAGTTTTTTCTTTTCTTTTTCCCCTGATTGTTTGCCCATACAGAAGACTGACTTCTGTTTCCAAAATCCTCAGGCGCGTTCGTCCGGAACGTAGACTGGAACGACTGCTTCGCGGAAGTTTGTTCGCCCATGAACATCACGGTGGGTGACTCTCTGAGTTTCACGTACTCCAACGCGCACGACGTGGTGTTAGTGGAGGGCGCGGCCGCGTTTGACACGTGCGCGAGTGGAACCACGGTGGCCTCGACTTCCAACGGCGCAGGATACGAGCGCAAGTTCGAAACGGTTGGCGTAGAATACCTGGTGTGTTCGCAGTCGACGCACTGCGCAAACGGCCAAAAATTGGTCGTCAACGTGCACACCGCGCGTTACGAACCGTCCGTAACAGGCGCGGCGCCGAGCTACTCCCTGGAACCCGAAGTCGAAGCCAGCGCGGGAGCGTCGTATTTCACGCGAAAAACGCTCGTCGCCGCGTTACTCACGGTGTCCGCGGTTTGCGCGTGAGAGATCCGTCTTTGTATATTTATAAAACACCATCTAAAGCTACCCCCTCTAGTGTAACAACAGCGAGACCCATTTTTTATCTTCATCGGTTTCGAACGCGAGCCACCCGATGTCTTTGCGCAAGTCTTCGACTCTTTTTCTGTTCCGAGGCCCGTTGATACATCCCGGGGTGAAACACCCTGGGGGTGATGCTTTGTTCGTGTCGGACACGGCGCTGAACAAAACGACCCGGCTCCCGTCGTTTTTAAACCAAAACTCGTACGAATCCACGCCGTCGTCGTATTGAATGTCTGCGCTTAGCTTGCCGTTTGGAGCGTCCACGCGTAACGAGTCAGGGAGCGCTAAATCCGCGAGCAAGTCAGAAAGGCGTTTGAACGCCACGTCGTCGGCCTCGATGTACTCCCACGGGGGTTCGTAGTTCGCGGGGGTTCGGAATGAGCTCGTGGAAACACACGAGTTGCCCGTCGAGCACACCACAGGTCGACGCGGTGCGTCGGGAACTGACGCGGTCGTCGAATCCGCAGCGGAGGAGGATGGACAGAAAGTGCCGAGTGAGATCCCGAGTAGCACGTCGCGCCTTCCCCGCCGTACCCACGCGTCGCTTTTGGACGCGGCTTGATCTCCGCCGCGTGTTGCATGACACGGCGTGGACGACGCACCGCGGGTGGCGAAGAACGACGCTCGTACCGCTGACATGGTCGCACGTGCGCGCGGCTGAGTGTGCTGAACTAAATGCCTAAAACCTTCTCACAACGACCTGCGCGGCGGCATGCACGCCGCCGCGCAGGTGACCCTGCGAGTCGTCAAGTTGCCGACTCGACACAGGTGCCACCCGAAGCGCGTTGGAAATGTACGTCTCCGGCGCGGATGCGCGGCTTCGGAGTCACCCGGTGACGCACCCGTGTTCCATGCCGACTCCGACACGGTCCGCCTCGTGGAGTTTTACAGCGGCTCGGGGATGATGCGTTGGGCGCTGCAGAACGCGGTGTCGCGCATTTCTCCGCATCGCGCCGTCCGCGGCGTCGGCGCGATTGACAACTCGCAAGTCGCAAACGCAGTGTACTCCGCGAACTTCCCCTGCGATGAATGCGGACCTACACAGCGTAACATAGAGCATCTGACTATTGCGGATCTGGAAAACACGTTCGGGGGCGCGGAGGTGTGGACGGCGTCGCCGCCGTGTCAGCCTTACACACGTAAGGGCAACCAAAAGCATGGTAGGGATGCTCGTTCGTCGTCCTGGACGCACGTGCTTTCTTTGTTTCCCCAGCTATCGGAACCCTCGAAACCTGCACGAGTTCTGATTGAGAACGTCGTGGGTTTCGAAACGTCGAGTGTTCGCGATTTGACAATTGAAACGTTTGAGCGAAGCGGGTACGACGTGCGCGAGTTCGTAGGGGTTTCGCCAATTGAAATCGGCGTCCCGAACACGCGCCCGCGATATTACCTGCTCGCGAAGAAGAAGAAGAAGGGACTAGGCTTCGTGGACGAAAAGAAACCGTTTTGCGAGTGCGCGGATGGTGAGAGTAGTTTGCACTCGGGGAATAACCGAAAACCCGTGCTCGCGTATTTAGAAAAGGAAATACGGATGCATCCGGATGCACACGCTTCGTTACTGGTTCCGTTTCACTTGACTGAGAAGTACTGGCGTTTTTTCGACGTCGTGACCCCGGAAAGCCTTTGGTGTCAGTGCTTCACCGCGGGGTACGGCAAAACCCACTTCGGCGGGTCCGTGTTGGCGCACGCGGGCTTTGTGGAAAACGAGCAAACAAGTGATCAATTTCTCGAGCTCGTCGATTCAAACGCGAAGCGCTACAAACTGAAACGCCCTCCGCCACACGGCGTGCTTCGGTACTTCGCGCCGCGTGAAATTGCGAACATGCACGGCGTCACTGAAACATTCGCGCTCCCCCCCACGCTGACCACCCGACAGCTGTACCACACCCTGGGGAACTCCATCAGCGTCCAGGTGGTGGAGACGCTGATGGCGTACCTGATGGAGGACGAGACGACAGGAAATTAGCACACCCTGGGGAACTCCATCAGCGTCCAGGTGGTGGAGACGCTGTGGCGTACCTGATGGAGGACGAGAAGACGGAAAACTAGCGACGAAAACGTTTTAAAAGTGATTAATGAAAGCATCTCTGTGTATCCTCGGGTTTCTTTACACAAGGCAGTTGTCATAAACGCGTTGATCAATCCACGCATCAGGCTTCCGAGCTAGGACTGTTTCACGTACACAAACTCGAGATGACGCTGTGAGAAACTCTCGGGTGGTGCATGCGCGGCGCTTGTGTCCCACTTTCCTTTCCATAGATGCTCTCTTTTTTTTGGCCTTCGATATGTTTTGGCACTTCTAGCTAGAGATGACCCGATGCGGGATGCGAGGATTCCCTAATTGGATGTTTTTAACTAGTTATTAGACCCTGAAATAAAAAAAGTGTCGTCTAACTTTTCCTGAACGACAAATCCTTGAAGACGCTCAGCGATCGACACGACGTCTGGCGCGTCACTTCTTCACGCGCGCGCGCCCACGCAAGGCTCCACGCCTTGCGGTATCTTCAGGTGCGGATACGCCGGTCGCACTGTTATAACTGTCGCTACTCCGAATACGGGAGATGGATCTGCGGATTACATTTGTGCGTTGCTCGACGACTACTCCCTCAAGTGTTGGGGTGCTGATGCAGATATGGGCGTTCTTGGAAACGAGAACGCCGCATACTATGATAACGACATCGGCGACGAAGCCGGCGAGATGGGCGACAACTTGGCTGCCGTCAACCTCGGCACCGGTAACACGGTGTTGAAAACAGTTTTCTGCTCAGACAATGAGTACGTCGCATCCAACGTTTGCACCG
>TARA_B110000977_G_scaffold139952_2_pt1 | contig 13467 bp, 15 predicted proteins | sample TARA_B110000977 | Tara Oceans TARA_B110000977 (sample SAMEA4397798) | marine metagenome | biome: Polar Biome; feature: [SRF] surface water layer (ENVO:00010504); material: water (ENVO:00002006), including particulate matter (ENVO:01000060) such as... | depth 5 m | reverse complement strand
GTCACTTGACACGGGGTCGCTGGGCGCGAGCGAATTACGCGCGTCGCGGCAATCGGTGTTCAGCAAACCTGTGAAAGAGTTTGCCCACCCATTGGATGATTTTGTAGACCCCGCCACGCACTACGACCGGGTGTGCGACGACGACATGAAGAATGAGTGCTTCCAGTTCAGGGGGGGGAGGAATAAATAGCGAGTTGAAATGCAACTCTCGAACTAGAAATTATTTCACATTGTCGAAACACCTGACTGTCAACTGATCTCGAAAATGCATCCCGAACCTCCACCCCAACTCCGTGTCACTAGTAGTCGTGCATCGTCCTTTCCGTGTTACGATGGCGTGCACGCTTGTTACCGGGCGCGCGTTCGCCCCGGCGCGGACAAACAGTCGCGTAGTGCGATCGCGTATGAGCAAACAGTCTCCCTTCGCCGCGATGTCATTCGCGCGAACGACTTCGATGACGTCGACTGGGCACCAATCTCGCGTTCCTTCCGTCATCTCCACCGGTCAGTTCGTGACTAAACCCTCCTACAAACCCTCCTCCAAATCGTCCAGAGTCCGCGCCGCGAGCGAGGAGGACCTGGAGAAGGTGTTGGGGAGCCAGGATGAGGACAAGGTGTTGACCTCGAATGCGACGAACGCATCATCATCAGATCAAGAATTAACGATCGACTTCAAAGCGATTGGAAAATATTTTCTCGCCACCATTACCCAAATCGGCGTGATGATCTACTTGACGAACTGGCTGTCAGTAGGGGTCAAGGGGAGCGGATTACAGCCTGTTTTTCAGAAGGCTATTGTATTCACTTGGTTCCTGTTCAACGCGTTGAGAAGTAGGACGTTCTCACCATTAAACGCGGCGCGCCCGAAAACTTCCGAGGAAAAGACGGCAATCGCCGAACGCAAACGCCCCTCATGGATGCCACCGCCGCTCGCGTTTCCCATCATCTGGAGCACGATTGCGTTGCTTAGGGCGTTTTCCTCGGTCGCCGTATTTACCGCGATAGGCACTTTGAACCACCCTGCGGTATTTTCAATGTGCGCGCACCTTTCCATCGGCGACACTTGGAACAACATCAATAATGTTGAAAAACGATTGGGGACGGCGGTGGTTGGCGTCGGATGCGTGTTAGCGAGCGTCTACAACCTGGTGTACCAATACTGGCAGGTGGACAACACTGCTGGTATGTTAATCGCTCCCTCCGCGGTGTGGATATCGATCGCCACCGTGCTGGTGTGGACGATCTGGAAAATCAACCCCATGGCGAACGGAAAGAGGGAACCGCTGATGCCGATGAAGGCGGCATAGATAAAAATCGTTGTGGAGGAAATAAAAAAAGTTGAAAGAACGTGACGTGGTGTTTCGCGTAGTTGATGTAGTCTTTGTAACAGCTTGGAACATGGTGATATCCGTCTAGGGTATTGATCAAATCCGAAGTGCTTTCTGTATTCACCTTGCATCGTGAATGGTTCTTACTTTATTTCGGGCTCGGGTTTGATCTCGGGTGAACTCTCGGGCTCGCGCTTGATTCGCTTTGAACTCGGTTTATCTGCTCGTGCCGCTTTGCACTCCGCACACCTGTCCTTTCGCTTGCCGTGCGGGCAGCCGGAGCACACCATGTAACCACGATCCAGCTTGCCGTGGGGGCAGCCGGTGCATACCACGCAGTTTTGTTTCTTCTTGCTGTGAGGGCAGGGGTTACACACCGCGCAGTGGTATTTCACCCTGCCATGGGGGCAGGGGTTGCACTCCGCGCAGTTGCCCTTCACCTTGCCGTGGGGGCAGGAGGTGCACTTCACGCATTGGTATTTCAACTTGCCGTGCGGACAGGGGTTGCACTGCACGCAGTCGTGTTTCACCTTGCCGTGGGGGCAGGGCTTGCAAGCCTCGCAGACGGTTTTCAGTTTGCCGTGGGGGCAGGGGGTGCACGCCGCGCGGTTGTTTTTCAGCTTGCAGTGGGGACAGGAGTTGCACACCACGCAGCTGTGTATCACCTTGCCGTGCGAGCACCGCTTTCGTTCCCTCATTAAACACCTCCGCGCGCACGTCCGTCTGCGCTCCCCACGAGCCACGACGCGAAGAAAGGAGTCATAGCTTTGAGGCGACTTTCACTCGTTCCCAGAAAACTTGCCGGTTTTTCATTTTCTGGCGGCTTTCCCGCGCGTGTGATCTCATAATTCTCCATTCGGTGCCGCGCTCGCCTCCGCCATGAAGCTCGGCCCCGTGCGCCATGACACGCGGTGCGCCGTGTGCTGGGGCACGATGAAGAAAGTCAAGGTGGTGTCGCCTTGCCTGCACAGGTTCTGCGCCAAGTGCATCGAGGAACACATCCGGAAACTGTACGTGCCTGCATCAGATTCATTCGCAACGCGAATTTGTCGCATTCAAATCAAATGCCACCGACGATCTCCTTGCACATCTAGTCTACTCCTCTCTGTTTCGTCATCTAACCGACACCTCCTCCCATCCCCCACACTTCCCACACCACAGTAACAACTACTGCCCCACGTGTCGAGTGCACATCCCTAGCCGCCGCGCTTTGCGGGACGACCCGGATTTCGACAAAGTCGTCACCACGTTGTACGCAAGCACTCCCGATTACGACCGCCAGGAGAACGCGTACAGCGCGCATGTTACGAAAGCTTCAATGGTGGCGGAGAAGCAAGCGCGTGAGCAGGAACGCGCTGCTAAAAAGATTAGAGCAGAGGAAGCCGCGAAAGCCGCGGCGGAGATGCGGGAGAAGTACAGAGCCGAGGCGGAGGTCAAGGCCAAGGCGAAAGCGGAGGCGGATGCGATTGCAAAGGCTGAGCAAGACGCTTTGATGGCTGCGAACGCGGAGAAAGCGGAAGCCGCGGCGAGTGCGGCGGCTGAAGCAGCACGACAGCGAATGGAGGAAGAGATGAGGCTAGGGGAGGAGCGGGAAAAACAAACGCTCGCGAAGGAGGAGATGGACTACGGGAGAGACGACGACGGGGAGGATGACGACGAGATGTATGATGTGAATGGTGACGATCCCAAGACTCCCAAAGCCGGCGGTAAGCGAGGCGCATCCACAACAACCACCACGGAAAAGAAAAAAGCCAAGTCTGGCCGGCCAAAAGGCAGCAAGAACGAAAAGAAAGATGATGCTCCAAAGACGCCGTACATCCCCGTGTTCACGTCGAAGCCGGTCAAGGTTGGCGGCACGGTGGTGGTTGAGATGCCGGATGATTTTTCTGGATTATATGCGATGAGGGTTGGGGACGATAAACTGCGACTGAATGCGCAGACACCTGCTCGAGGCAAGAAAGCACAACCTATTGAAGGTACCGACGACCAATCCGAGCTCATCTCGTACCAGGTTGAGTTGAAACGGCTAAGCACGGACGGCGGCGTCGGTCTTATAAAAAACACGTTTGTTTTATTGCCCGGCGTCGCGAGTATCAAAACCGTGGTCAAGTTAATCAGCCAAGAGACCAAGATTCCGAGTGACAACGTCCGGGTATTTTCGTCGGATGGGGTGGACGGGGAGTGTGATGAGGGGATGTCGGTGGCTGATGCGGTGTACGGGCAAATAAGGGGAGGGGTTGTTGACGTCGAGTTGAGGTACTCCGTGGTGTAGATTGGAGAGGTAAAGAAACAGACTTGCGATGCCATTGCAACGACTAAAAGGTCACACCTCTATATACGAGCCAGTACTGCACATCATTCTTCTGTCTCACTGCACTACAGCACGACATACTCCTGTCTCACTGCACTCCAGTCCCGTACCACTCAACGTTCCAACCCCTATGAGTAAACAGTCCGCTTACTTTTTCTTCGCCGCCGTGACGTTGAATTTGAAAAAGATGACGTCGCCGTCGTTCACGACGTACGTCTTCCCCTCCTGTTTGTATTTTCCTTTAGCTTTGCACTCAGATTCCGAGCCTAATTCCTTTAAATCATTGAACGACATGGTCTCCGCACAGATGAACCCCCGTTCGAAATCCGTGTGAATCGCCCCGGCGGCTTGTGGGGCTTTGTAGCCTTTTCTGATGCACCACGCCTTTACTTCGTCGCTCCCCGCGGTGAAGAAATAAATCAGATGGATGGTGGAAAACGCCGTCTTGACAATCTTGGGCAAAACGGTGGTCATCTCCGAATCCACCTGGAACTGCGCCTTCTGGTCTTCAGGCGTGTCCTGTAACTCGCACTCGAACGCGCCTGAGAAGGGAATAATAGTCCCACCGCCGTGCTCCTTGACCCACTCATGGATCTTAACGAGCCACTTGTTTTTTTTTCGCTTGAAATCCTTTTGAGTCAAGTTCACGAGGTACACCACGGGCTTGGCGGTGAGGAGCTGGTAAGTGTTCAAGTGATCCACATCTGAAGTGGTCCAAACGTCCATCCCGTTGCGGATTTCCTTCCCGTCCTCCATCCACTGGATAACCTTCTCGACGGTTTCCATCTCGCTCTTGTGTGCTTTTGCCATCTGCGGGTTTTGGGCTGTTACACGTAAGGGGTATGAGAGGTTAGCCAGGAAGGATTGGGTGAGGTGGGGAGTAGACGTTGTAAGGAAAGACGTCACGTCATCGATTCTCGGTGAGGCCTACGTCGTGTATCCTCCTGCTAGGCGCAAACAGTCATCGCTGAAAAAAGAAAAAGAAAAAAAAACGTACCCGCTCGTTGCGCCTCTTTGTTCATCTTCTCCATGTGGCTCTTCATGAACTCCAAGTCTTTGATTCGCAACTCGCTGGTGATGATGTTGATGTCATCCACCGGATCCACCCGGTCCTCTACGTGAATCACATCCGCGTCGTCGAACGCGCGCATCACGTGAAGAATACCGTCCACGGCTTTGATGTGGGAGAGGAATGCATTTCCCAATCCAGCACCAGCCGAAGCACCCTTGACCAATCCAGCGATGTCGACAATCTCGAGGAACGGCTGTACCACAGATTTCGGCTTGTGGTGTTCCACGAGCCAGTCGAATCTCTCATCAGGGACGTGCACTCTGGTGCTGTTCGGGTCGATCGTACAGAACGGGAAGTTCTCCGCGGGGATGGAGCAGTTGGACAGGGCGTTGTACAGGGTTGATTTTCCAACGTTGGGCATGCCGACGAGGCCAACCTTTGTGGGGGGGGTGGAAGGGGTATTACGTGTCAGTGGATACGTTCATACGCTTATTATATGAAGGATGCGTGCCATCATACAGCAGCAGCCGTGGCATCGCACAGCGGGCACGTTCGAGGCCCTTGATCGTGTTGGAAGAAAACAAAGGCGCCATCAAGTGATGATCTGCAGCACCGATCTGCAATCGTACCTTGAGGTTGGAGCTGAACCTCCCTAGGGCCCAGGGGCCGAGCTTCTCCTCCTCCAAGACCTTCTTAGGCGGCATGGTGTGTGGGTTAGGGGCGCGTGTCTTGTGACCTGCGTTATGGGGGAGGGTGGGGTGTGGGTCGCTTCACGCCGCCGACGACGATCGGGTTTGCAAAAAAAAGAGCGCGCAAGAGTGTCCCGCGAAATCAAACTCGCTCGAGTCGATGTAAACCTCCGATTTTGCGAGACTTTTTTCTTTGCACACGCGAAAGGTCGCCTCAAAGCTACGACTCGCTCTTCCTCTTCGCGAGCACAAGTCGTGGCGCGCGGAGTGCAGACGTATGATAGCCGGACAGAAGCGGTGCTCGCACGGCAAGCGGAAAGACAAGTGCGAGGAGTGTAACCCGTGTCCCCACGGCAAGGTGAAACAAAACTGTGTGGAGTGCAAGCCCTGCCCCCACGGCAAGCTGAAACGCAAGTGCGCGAAGTGCACCCCTTGCCCTCACGGCAGGCTGAAAAACATGTGCGCGGAGTGTAGCCCCTGCCCCCACGGCAAGCTTAAACAACACTACACTGAGTGCAACCCTTGCCCACACGGCAAGCTGAAGAAGGGCTGCGCGGAGTGCGATCCCTCCCCCAATGGCAAGCTGAAGGGCAACTGTGCGGCGTGCAAAGCAACCCGCTCGGATCCGCTGAGTTCGAAGCGGGTCAAGCGCGAGCCGGAGAGTTCACCGGAAATCAAGCAGGAGCCCGAGATCAAGCAGGAACCCGAAATCAAGCAAGAGCCCGGGATCAAACTTGAACCCTTCACCATCCAAGGCTACTTCGGCTTTGACAAGTAGACGGAGACACTTTCGAAACGTTTCTTCTAGAGACGAAGAGCGTGAATAAAAAAAAGGTAATGCTCAACTACGCCATCGGCTTGTCCCCCTCGACTGCTTCAGCACTCGCCTCAGTCTCCTCACCCTCCTCACCCTTCTCTTCTCCAACAGGTGCCGCGAGGAGACGAGAACCTGTAAGTGGTGTAATACGAAACCAATGGTCCGCGCACGAACAACATTTGACTCCATTCCCGTGAAGCAAAATACGAAAACCAAAACGAAATGATGTTTTACTTTCCGGACTCAAAACACATTTTCTGGCACCGCCTGGTCCTGTGGAAAGGCGCGTTGGATAGCGGACGTCATACCAGACGTCGCCACGCTCTCAGAATGGCAAAAAAATACTTCCTGCCGGGGTCGAACCGACGACCGCGGCGTGTCCATCCAATGTCTTTCGATATCGGAGATAACGCCTAGGCTATCAAATTAGGACGCAGGTGGTGCCTGCGTCGCAAATGTATTAGCACCGCGCTCTGACCAACTGAGCTAAGGAAGCGTATGAGCATGCAGTCTCCCCTTTCCGTAAACTTCTGCGAAGTGTACGTAATTGAAGACTAATTGCTCAGACGTGATGCAGTTTTTCAACTGCTTCTGTTCAGCGGATTTTCATCCGCGTAGATCAGTTATGTGACGCGTTCGGAATGTCAGATGACATCTTACCTGAATCGTGCAAATATATACTCGTAAACAAGGGAGTATATTGGTGTAAACTTCCACTCCGCGCCGACGCGACGGTGGGGTGCGCTCCAAACAAACACAAACACATCCTGAATCGGACGAATTTGTGGAAGTCTGTGGATGTGCAAGGTTCGGAATGGAAACCACTGACATGGCCTTGTCACGGAGTCGTGGAAATCGTGTCTTGCCACAGGGGGTATCGCAGACGAGGTGATGTCCCTTCCCGCGTGGGAATGCCGACCCCCGGGAGGGTTTCCCAACCTTTTCGGATTCGCAGTTTCACTCGTCCGAGAAGAAGTCGTAACGTCCAAGAAACTGCTGACATGAATGACAACGACACCTTCCACATCTGGCGGTCACTCGGACCCGCGCCTCGTACCGCACGAGTCGTACCACCTCACCACTTCACCACATGTTCCCCGAATCAAGTGGCGCTACCGAGCGCGCGCGCAAAAAAGCGCGCGTAGCGATCGCTGATGCGCAAGAGGTCGACGCGGAAGATCCGTTTCCGAGCCTTCCCCTGGACATCATCAACCAGATCCTCAGTCCTCAAAACCTCCCTGATCCCATGGATCTCGGGCGACTGCGCGCGGTCAATCGTGCGATGCGCGACGCGGTAACGGTGACGAGGCGTGTGTTAACGAGGCACCGTGATGGAAGCCTTGGAGATCGGATGCCTAAGCACGCTGAAGCATCTGTATTTTTGAGGTGTTCGAAAACGTGAAAAATATTACGAAGATGGACGCGGATGACTGGCCACGGGCGGATCAAGACCCTGATAAGTACTGCCCATTTGGCGATCTGGATATGTACACGTATGCGGTGCAGGACGGTCACCTCGAGGTGGTGCAGTGGGCGCACGCAAACGGCTTCCCGTGGGACAAGGAGACGTTTTTGCGGCGGCATACGGAGGGCACCTCGATGTGATGAATTGGTTGCGCGCAAACGACTGCCTGTGGGATGCGGATGAATTGGATCCGTCCTGGATGCTGCACACGGCCGCTGAAAGGGGCGACGAGGCGTCAGTGCGGGCGCTGGTCGAGTTGGGCGTGGACTTCAACAAGGGGAGGGAGGATGACGGCGATACGCCGCTGTACGAGGACGCTCAAAATGGCGAAGAGGCGTTGGTGCGGTTTCTTATCATGATGGGCGCGGACCTCGACGAGGCACAAGATGGCGGCAAGACGTCGCTGTTCATCGCAGCAGAACTGGGAGAAGGCGATTACCAGGTGGAGATAGTGCGAGCGCTTGTCAAGGCAGGCGCGTCCAGGAACATTTGGACGGATGTCGGCGATGGACAGCACGAGACGGCACTGTCCATCGCCGAAGAATATGCTCGAGCAAATAGTTATCTCGGGCCACACGCGGAGATTGCTCAGATTCTTAGGGATGCTGCCCGGCGATAGAAGAACCCCTGAACCCCCGCAAAAGACACACTTGAAATATTGCACAGACATCGATGTTAAAACAAGAGCCCAAAGAAATAAAATAGACTACGAAACGCTCGCCTCTAAGGTGACGGCTCCGCCCCCGGCGCTTCCGCCGCCACATCCGGTGCTGATTCCGGCGCCTCCGCTGCTACGTTAGGGGCTGCTTCCGGCGCGTCAGCGTCATCCGCGTCCTCGTCGTATTCGCCCGCGTCATCCGCCGAAGGCCCGAGCGCCGGCGCGAACGCGTTGTCATCACACGCCTCCTCCCCCACCGCCTCCGGTTCCACCGTGGGAAGCACAACTCTATCCGCCAGAGTTAACACGCCTTTTCGCGTGCGCCACGCACTTAACTCGGTGTTGATCGGGTCCTGCGGTCCGAGATACAAACGCCCCGGCGTGCCCGTGCGGTTTCCGCTGACATCGGTTAGCACTTTTTGGTCCGCCATGTAGTTGCCCTTCGGGTTCATCGGCTTGGCGCCGGATGGAGACAAGATCACCAAAGGCTCGTAGTCATCATCCATTGCGGAGGGTTCGGGGGCTTCCGCAGAGGACTCGGGCGCCTCTGCGGATGACTCGGGTGCCTCTGCGGATGACTCTGGTGCTTCCACGGAGGACTGAGGAGCCTCCACAGAAGACTCTGGACCTTCAACAGAGGCCTCCGGCGCTTCAGCAGATGCCTCCGCGTCGTCTTCATCAATCCCGTCGCACGACTTGGTCCTGTTCTCTCCAAACCCCTGTTGCTTCCAGTGCTTTTTAGCCGCGGTCGTGTTGGTACCGTACTCCGTTTTTAAATTCGCGTACCGGGCCAAGTAACAATTCGCCTCCGCCGTCGACATCGCAGGAGCCTCCGAAGGGACTGCCGCCTCTTCGGGCGCTTTAGTTTCATTAGCCCCCAGCCCCCCCCCGGCGTCCAGTGACACGCGCTCCACGTGTACCCCGAGGCTCCCCGCCGCTTTGGGCACGCGCACACCTTCCACATCTTCAGCCACTTCGTTCACATGGTGCACGCCAGTCGCAGCGCTTACCATGGCGAACCCGCACACCACCAACATCAACAGCGCAGCTCCAAACACCACGACGTTGCCCAGTGACGATCGTCGTCCCCCGCCCTTCCCCGAACCCACACCGATTTCAATCCCTTCCTTGTGTAACAAAGGCAAACGCTCACCCACCGTCACTGCGGTGGGCACATCCCTCGCCCGGGGAGTAACCCCGAGCGTCTCATCGCCGATGCGCTTGGCGAACATAGGGAAGGTGCGCCGCGGAGTGATTTTGATGTGGTTTCGAAGGGGTGGTTACTTCGGCGTTGTGCGTGATCTGGTGTAGTCCCTCATTATGAGGGTCTGTTAACTCTCTATGGACTAGTTCCGCCATCCACATCGCCAGCATTTTTCGGCACCCGAAGTCCCGAACCAAGTCCTCTCTTCATTGTGACTGACGCGCCGGGCTGAAGGAGCCGCGGTTTGTGCCCCTCCGATGGCGGGGAAGCGGTTGCCCTTGCTGGCGTTCGTCGCCGCTTTTCTCCTCGCGTTCAACGTGTTCAGTGGGAGTAATCACGCGCACTTGCAGCACACACAAGGACAAAGGTTGGACCCGTTAACGAGGACCACGGCGTCGTTCGTGCCGGTCGCGTCGACTGCGGAATCGAGTCTCGGCGAGAGGAATTCAGCCGAGATCGGCGTTGAAGGCGCATCTGTTGGTGAGAACGCACGGGGCGACGACACCGCACACAAGTCTTCACAAGAGTTCTCTATGAAACCCCCCAGGCCGATACCAAAGTCAGTGGATCAAACCTCCAGCAACAACAACGACCCGCACCCTTTCCTCCCCCAACAGCACACCGAGTACGGCGGCGATGTGGTGAAGTGGGGCCAGAACTTTTTAGTCGACGACGAGCGCAAGTGCCACGACGCGTGCGTGGCGCATTTTGATGACAAACCACTGCGGTGTAACATCTGGGTGTACTGTCCTGTTGAGCACGGGTGCGGGAACGACCAGCCGCACAAAGCGTGTTGGCTGAAACACCAGCCGCGACCCGAGAACCCGGTGGGGCCGAGCGACGCGCAGAATCCGTGGACCAGCGGGTCGATGTCCCGTCAGGAAGACACATCAGGCGAGCGAGGTGCACACAAAAAGTTCCACGTCGTCGTCACCACGAACGCGAACGTGTACCAAGCGTGGCAAGTGCGGGTGATGTACTACTGGTATCTCAAGATGAAAGAGGTGCAAGATCCGATTGACGGGCAGATGGGAGGGTTCACGCGCGTGTTACACGATGACGCCGACGCTTTGGTGGATGAAATCCCAACCTGCGTGGTGGACCGTTTGGACAACGAGTACGGGTTTGTTGTTTTATCACGACCCAACGCGTTCGTGGAGTTCTTCAAGAAGTGCGGAGAGATTGAGGAAGATTACATTTTGATGGCCGAGCCCGATCACTTGTATTTGCGCCCGTTGGACAACCTGATGAACGGAAACACCCCCGCAGCGTTTCCGTTCTTCTACATCGACCCGAAGAAGTTTCCAAAGTTGATTCGGCGGTTCGCAGGGGAGCATTTGAGCGATGTAGAAATCGAACAGATGGATCCTATTGGTTCGTCGCCAGTGTTCATCCATAAGAACGATTTGAAAACCATCGCCCCTATTTGGCGCGACGTCACGTTGCGCATAAAGCAAGACCCGGAGGCGGACAAGGAATGGGGCTGGGTTCTGGAGATGTACGGGTACACAATCGCGGCGAAGATAGCGGGCGTACGACACGACCTACGACCGCAACTCCAAGCGCAGCCGCCGTGGGATAAATCCATCGGCGAGTTTTTCATTTTGCACTTTACGTACGGTAACGATTACGATTTAGACGGCAAGTTTACGCCCGGCAAAATAGGCGCTTGGCGTTTCGACAAGCGCCAGTGGATGAGTAGTATACCTCCGAAGAACCTTCCCCTACCCCCGGTTGAGTGCGACAACGAGCTCGTGAAACGTTTAGTCGAGATGGTCAACGAAGCGTCTGGGAACTTGCCGAACTGGGAGAATCCGTTGGGGATGGGGAGGGGGTGACGTGATTTGTTTTTGGAAGTAGAGTTGATTAGCCGGATATAGTCGGATAATAGAGAGTGTATCTAATACGTAGCATTCCTAAGTAAACAAACCCAGGTACTCATCATTCATACCACTCCCCCCTTCTCTACCGCTTCAGCACCACGTCTTTATTCGCGCCTTCTCTCCACACCAAGCACGCATTTAGTAACGGGACTTTACACGGCGAGTCATTAATCTTTTGTCGGTCTTTTCGCGAGCGACAGACATCGGCGGTCGGGTTCCGGGGACAAATTGATTTTCTTAGCTGCGCATCAGGGTCATCTTCTTCGCCGGTATTTTCTGTTGCAGGAGCTGCGTATGCACCCGCGGATATCATCTCGTTTCGTTCCGAGATGCAGGTTGGATCCGACGCGCACGCGAGCGGAGAAAGATTATTATTTTTCGATTGCGATGATTGCTCGATGGTGGCTGACTCCGTGGTGGGGTCATTCTCAACCGCAAAAGCCGTCGTTGGCGTCCCGAGCGCTAGCACCGTGGTTGCGCCACACGCCACGAATACTGCCGCGACGGACAGGTGGGGTGCCCATGTTTTTGGACGAGCCTCGGGAGGGTGACACGTTTTTGTTTCGGGAAGTGTCGAGCACCAAACATCTCGTTTTACTTCCGAACGATGATGTCGTCGGGGTCGGGAACACGCGGAGGTGTGGGAGCGGCGTAGGTGGCCTGGGCGACGCGACACACACACGCTTAACCGCGTGACGTCGGTCGCGAGACACGCGGTCCCCATGGTCGTGCGGGCGTGTCGAAGTGACAGAGGGGGTCATCGGGCCGTGTTTTTGCGGACTTGTGTTTTCTCAAGAGTAAACTTTATTCCAAAACGCGAATGTGACACGTCGCCCCTCACAGATCTCCGAGCGACGCGAGTCGTCCTCCTCGACCTTCATCGCCGAGACGAGCATGTCCCTCCTCGCGCTGTCCGCCGCGAGCTCCCGCTTCGCCGCGCCTCGCCGCGTCTCGGCGAGTAAACCCACGCGCGTTTCGAGTACCACGCGTGTTTCTCGCTCCCGCGCACTTGTCGTGCCAAGAGCGGAGGCTTCCCCCAGCGCGATGGACACGCTTCTCGGCGCCAAGATTTTAGCCCCTGATGGCGGCGGCGACAGCGAGATCCGCTCGTCAGTCACCAAGTACTACGGCGAGACGTTAACCACCTCGGATGACTTGCTCACCTCCGCGTGTTGCACGCCCGCGGACCAGATCCCGAAACAAGTCAGAGACGCTTTGACCGCCGTCCCGGATGAGGTAAAGGCCAAGTACTACGGCTGCGGAAGCCCCACACCCACTGGAATCGAGGGCCTTAGAGTCCTAGACCTCGGGTCAGGCAGCGGCAGGGACTGTTACGTCGCGAGTTCGCTGGTGGGCGAAAAGGGAAGCGTGACTGGGATCGACATGACGGATGGGCAGTTGGAAGTCGCCAGGAAATATTCAGATGAGTACTGTACTGAGACGCTGGGGTACGACAAGAGTAACATGTCATTCGCGAAAGGCACGATCGAGGACCTGAGGAACATCAAGATGGAAGATGGCTCGAAAAGTAAAATAACAGATTCCTCAATCGACTTGATCATCAGCAACTGCGTTATTAACTTGTCGCCGGATAAACGAGCGGTTCTTTCCGAGGCGTTTCGCGTTCTCGAAAACGGCGGCGAGTTTTACTTCTCCGACGTTTATTGCAACCGGCGGTTACCGGAGAGCTTGCGGTCGCACGAACAGCTTCTAGGCGAGTGCTTAGGCGGTGCTATGTACATCGAGGACTTCAAAAGGTTGTGCGCGTCAGTTGGATTTACTGATCCGCGGGTGTTAGCGGGGCACACGATCGAAGTGAGAGACGAGAAGCTGAAAGATTTACTCGGCGAAGCGACTTTTTACTCCCTAACCTACCGGTTGTTTAAGCTGCCGCCTGGCCGGTTAGAGACGCTGTGTGAGGACTACGGGCAGTACGCGGTGTACAAAGGAACTATCGAGGGGAACAAACACGCGTACAGTTTGGACGACCACCACCGGCTTGAGAAGAACAAACCCTTCCTAGTCTGCGGCAACACCGCCTCCATGCTGGGCGAAACCTGGCTGGGGAAACACTTTGACATCGTGGGGGACCGAGAGACG
>TARA_B110000977_G_scaffold200472_1_pt1 | contig 13473 bp, 8 predicted proteins | sample TARA_B110000977 | Tara Oceans TARA_B110000977 (sample SAMEA4397798) | marine metagenome | biome: Polar Biome; feature: [SRF] surface water layer (ENVO:00010504); material: water (ENVO:00002006), including particulate matter (ENVO:01000060) such as... | depth 5 m | reverse complement strand
TTCTGTTGAAACTTTTTATATTAGGATTCAAAGCACGTAAAGATTTTTCTGATTCAAGAATTTGCCCTGAGGTTCCGTACCAAAGTTTAGCAACATTACCTATTTGGTCTTTGTCTTCTTGTTTTTTATCACTACGATTTCTTTCAAATTGTTGTGGTTGGTTTGGCTTAGTAATATCTTGGTTAGTCTTAGTTTCTTGGGCTATATTTTGTTTGTTATTAATGCTTACTTTAAATGCAGCTATAACCGCATCCTCTTGTGCTTCAGCATTAGGATTATTTTCCTTATCAAATATAGGTTGATTAGTGTTAGGGTCAAGTTGTATCATTTCAGGATTTGCTGCAGCCTCAGCCGCATCCCAAGTAAAATCAAATGCTTTTCCGTTTTCCGCAACTGCTATATTCTCTGTTAACACAGACGACACCGTTAATTTATTTGCCATTTGCCCTTGAATCCAATCATCTTGAGCAGTAATATAAAGATTAACTACCTCTAACTCTGTTTCCGGTATACCTAATGCTTTTGCTTTTTCAATGTCAAACACTCTTTTACCTGTACCATCAACTGTCATTAATTTTTCCATTGGGTTAGTGATAGTTGTAATCAACCCTGCCTTACCATAACTTCCAATATCTCTAATTATTTGTTGCCATTTACCATTTCCTGCAACCCACGCTGCCGTTTTTGCCTCAAGGTTATATTCATCAAATTCACCTAATAGTTGTCCACGAAGTGCACTAACTGACCTTAGGCTATTTGGGTTATCTGTGATCTCCATCTCCCCTGTTTCAGGGTTACGAGTTTTAAAGGAAGCACTAACCTTTCCTGACGAAGGATTAATTACAAGTTGAGATTGGTTAAAGTTACCAAACCCCTCAGCGTTTTTCATAAGCCAAACCTCTAATCCTTGTGATGACATATCAGGATTGTCCGATTTCATACGCTCCATTTTTGTAGCGTATACATCTTGGTATTCCTGTATTAAGTTAAACGCATCGTCTGTTCCGTCAACTAAATTCTGACGCATAACAGTATAGTCACCATACTTTAAAGCACCACTTTTAAGTAGCTTCTCTTGCATTAACATTTGCTCTTGAGCCTGTGTGCTATAATTTAAACCCCACTCTCTAATAGTAGTTGATGTTCCTTGAGGTACATCGTTTAATCTACGTGTAAACTCTCGTGTGTTTTCATCAATTGCTTTCTTTTTTTCTGTACGCACACGTGACTCTTCCTGAAGTACGTTGTTGAAATTTGATGCAATCTCTGTCCAATCAATTACCGCCTGAGGGTCACGTGTTTGGTATGCGTAAAAACTTTTTGCCATATTAATTAATTAAATATTGAGCTGAATACATTATAAGCACTATTAATTCCTTGACCTGCTTTAGTCTGAACGCCTAACCCATCTTTTCTAAAACTCCTTGCCCACTTAGGATCTTGTCCTGCCATAAAAGCATTAAACGTAGCCGTGTCGGGGTTGTTTAAAATCGGGGTAATATCTACTCCATCATATATATTAGATGTAGGTTTGTAGTCGCTTGTTGCTGCCACAAAACCGGCTTGACCTCTTTCTCCTACCTGAGCAGTACCTACCTGTGCATTGTTTTGTACTTTTAAAGATTGTACTTGTGCGTTGGTGTTTTCTTGCGTAGAGTTATTACCAATAATATTTGCCTGTTTTGTCCCTCCTGTCTTGGCAAACAACGGAGCCATTGCAGCGGCTTGTCCTACCGCATTGATCGCTCCCTGAAACCCTTGGGAAGTATATTGAGCCGCCCTATCTTCAGCCTCAGATGCAGCCTGCTGAGCACCTGCAACCTCTCCTAAATCTAATTGAACGCCCACATCCCTAAGTCTTGAATCTTCTTCGGCTTGCATTGCTTCAAGGTCAAATAAATCTTGATTCTGAGCATCACGAATTCCTCCTTGTGCCTCATTGCTTGCTGCAAGAACTCTACCTACAGTTGCCGCTCCACCTCTTTCACTTTCTACACCTGCTTCTAAAGCCTGTGCAGTTGCAGCAGCCATTGCGTCTCTTTGTCTTTCGTAAGGTTCTTTTTGAATTGATAAAGCATCAGCAAAGTTGACCTCAAGTTTTTTACGAGCCTCTGCCATCATTTGGTCGGCTTTTCTTTCGGCTTCCCTTTGTGCTTTTTTTTGTTTAGATGCTTGGTCAAACGATTGTACCGTACCAACTGCAGTTGCTGCTAAACCTACTCCTGCTGCTATTGCTGTAAATGCTGCCATATTATATATTTTTTATCATTTCTTGCGTGTATGAATCTCCTGCAGTATACCCAAGTTTCTCATACGTATCAATTAAACTTTTATGTTTTATTAAAGCATATGAATATTTCGCCCCTGTATTCTTGCACACATTTGTTAGTGTATCTATTAACAAAAGTAAAGCTTCTTTTCGATGTGGTTTTTTCCTGTAATCTTTATTAGAAACAATCCAATCAACCCAAGCTACTTTTGAATTTGTTATATATATAAACCCTGCACATACAGGGATGTCTTTATCGTATACAATAAAACCACCTCTACCATCCTCAGGTAGAAAGTCTTTTGACGGAGGAGCAAACCCCCAACTTTCCCACCAATGTAGAAGTATGTTTTCGTAATCTCCATTATTAAGAGGTCTAATATCAAATACCATAGGTTGCAAAGATACTAAATTTTAAGGATAGGATTTCATAATTTCAGACTCTACCGCAAACAAATTTATTTTGTTAATATTCCCGTTTTCAATATTGAACACAGAATAATGTCCTAATACTCCGTGAGACTCAGCAACTGCATTCTTAATAAATAAAAAGAAAGCATCTTGAATTGGTATAAAAACAGAACCCGTAATAGTAGTATCAATTGAAATATTATTTATACCATTAATTAAGTCTACATTTATAGCAGTTACTTGACCTGCAAGTTGTGGTGCAATATATGGAGGTAACGCAAAATATAACATATCTCCAATAGACATAATGTTTTTTAATTGTATACTTAAATCAAAAAATATTTGTGACCCTGTCGCATTTATTGAAGTACTTCTGCTAATACCATTTAAAGACCGTAAAGCATATTCGCTTGTTGCCGCAGGTACTGTCCCTGAATTTCTTACAAACGCATAAAACACTTGTTCTTTTTTCTCATACCAAGGGGCTTCAATAAACCCTGAATCTTGAATATCAGTAGTTAAAGTTGCAGACCATCGGGCATCCCCCTCTAAGTTTATTGTTTTAAATAACTTATTTTCTAATGGCATATCATTAAAGACAGATTGAATCTGACTTGTATACTGAATACCATAGAAATTGTTTCGGGTTTCATTAACATTATGTCTGTAAAGATTACCCCCTTTAAACGTGTAAAAATAGTTATTCATACCAATCATCCAATCAGGATAATAAGAATAGAAGGATGGGAAACCCATAACTCCTTCGTCATATGTTAATGTATAATTTGCCATTTATTTATTTATTTATTATTGTAAACAATGTACTGAGTCACTACAATCGTAAACAATACCGTTTACTACTTGTGCATCATTTAAACCTGATTGGTTTACAAGAGTTACCGTTCCACAATAAACTGTACCTGAACCCGGAACACCAACTTGATATTGGATAACATCCCCAACTACATTATTAAATTGATTATCTGCAGTTTGTAACTCTGAGGTTAAACAGTCAGAAATTCTTATACTATTAGTATTTGTATCACAAGAACCAATAGCAACTACAAGTCCATTTTGAACCTGTATGAAATTATTACCCACCTTATAGAAACCATTTTCCAAAACATTCATTCCAAAACTATCCCCAAAAACCCAATCATAAATGGCAGGTGTTGCTGCGGATGTATGAGAAGCAAAATAATATGTTTGATTCAATGGAAGTGAACACGCATCACTCTCTTTTGCTGCCTTTACAGAACTTGAAAAAGAAGGCAAGGCAGTAGGACAAGACACGCTTATATTCCACGCCGTTGAACTACAAGGACCTACAAATTCAAGGTTTATTAACGTAGGAGTAGCTAATGTTTTTGGTACTACCATTATACAATTTCCCGGTGAAGACGTACCTAAGCTGACATCTCCCGGTGCTACTGTAATTGATTGAGTATTCCCGGTAGCAACAAATCCACCGTTTACATAATTCTTCTCTATTAAGTTTGGATATGTAGTCCCTGAAATTCCACAATCACTTGACGTTCTCCCAACATAAGTAAAGTTACTTGGATTAGTAGAAGCGTGATATCCGTCAATAGGTGAACTTAGTTTATTATAGACCACGTTATTATATGTTGCCCTAATACCATCAGGTATACTTGCAGGGTCAAACTTAATTATAACCGCCCCAACGTCTGAGGAAGTACCTCCTGCATCTAAATCAAGAAGATATATTCCTTGGTCACCACTCCCTGAAATGTTCCCGCCGCAAGGCGTAGCACACGTACCGCACACCTGCTCAGGGAGAAGCGTGCAACCTGATAACTCCCTCACTATCACCCCATCCGAATAAAACCCATCAGTAGCACAAACACTCATACTCGAATCTGTAAAGATTGCAGTTGAGTTGCCTAATGTAGTACCGTCATAATAATATATTGCCATAATTTAATTTTTATTTAATAACCACAAAGTCCATTATTTGATACACTTGCACTTGTATTTACACTTCCTGTCTGAGCACAAACTGTTTCAGCGTCATATCCACTTGCTCCACCTACAGAGCCTTGCACAAAGTTTCCATCACAATCAGTATATGAATACCCAACACCTGTTCCTGAGGTTGTCGATATAGTGTATTCTGTACAGTCGTTAGCTGATTCAAAGTTACAGTTTACGGCATTGCCACATACTTGAGTAGTGTTAGAAAAAAGAGTTGCATTTGGAGTTGTTCCAAAATCAACAATTGTCCCACAGTATACAAAAGTTCCTGCTTTTGTTCCCGTGCCTTGTACATACTGAACTGTTTGTCCTATTGAAAATATACCTGTAGCGTCATCAACTTCATAAAACTCTCCTGTAATACAGTCTTGAATTTTATATATACTCGTTGAGGCTTCACAAGCACAACAAGCAGATGTAACTGAAGGTCCAAAACATAAATCAGCAGGAGTGCTATTTCTGTAATCCCAAAGCATATATAAAAACTGACCCGTGTTTGGCATATTAAACTGAGCGTTGTAAGCAGTATTGCCCAACAAAGGTGGGTTAATAGGTGACGCAACAATCGAATTATTTATTAATGCCGTTATGTCAGAAGGTGTGTTTTCATATAAAGTATTTGAGCGTAAATATTTTAATTTGTCGCTATTAATATCAAAATCAAAATCATCTGCACCAAACTTGTTTGATAACATTGTGACAACTGCCGTATTACTTGGTATTGTACCACCGCCCTGTTGTCCTGAGATTATTGTATACAATGAAACAATTGGGAATGTGCCTGACTGAAAGACTATTTGTTCACTATGTAGTGGAGATACAAACGTACCATCACTCCATCTATATTGGTTATGAATTTGTTTACCCGTCTCGTTAGAACTTGACACTTGAACTAAAACAATTGAAATGGTTTCAGATACAGGACACCCTACCGTAAACGAGATTATCGCACTTCCTGACGAGGAAATAGTAACTAAAACTTCTTCTTCAGAAACTGAATTTTTAGGAAACGTTAATTTGCCATTTGTGGTTTGATTACCTGTAGTATATACAACTCCATTATAAACGGCAGAAACTACAAAAGTTCCACTTACGTTAGAGGCAATATAATTGATATCTACATCCCCAATTAAGTCACCTAAATTATAACAAAATTGATAAGGCGTTTTAATTACACTTATGATGCTCTCGGTGATACCACATCCTTTACATACTTTTGTTTGAGGTAATTCTATATTGTTGGCTGATAAAACATATTCATTCATATAGGGGTCAAACCCTCCTAACTTTTGAGTTTCAAAGGATGTGTTAAATAGATCTCTAAACCAAGTTCTCATACCATCACGAGAAATAACTTTTAGTTGGTCACTCTGAGCACCCGCACCTTTTAACAATAGAACCGCCCCACGTTTAGCGTCAGTAAAATATTTATCTGCACCCCATTGACTAAAACTTTCAGGGTTATGGCTTATACCAAACTCTTCTATTCTCGCAAGCTGAGTTCCTAAAACCTCAGGGACAGAAGTTAGCGTACTACCTCCCCCCGCATCTGACAATAAATTCTTGCCCGCTAATACATATGATATCTTATCTTCCTGCAAAACAAGTACGTCTGTTTCTCTTGCGAATAATTTCATTATCGGTCCAAAAGATTCCTCTAAAGCCTTGAAGTTTAATAGCCCTTCATTAAACTCATTTAGTTTATTTATATTAGATTCATCATTGTATACCCCACTATAGGTTAAATCGGCTCCTCTTTCTTCAGCCCTATATAAAACAGATTTTGTCGTTATTGCTCTATTCCCAAGTTCTAATGGTTTTCCTACAATAGAATCTTGTATCTTATAACTTTCTGCCCCGTTTCCAAATGAATAACAATTAAAGAAATCAGTTAGTATTAGTGCCGGTGCTCCTGTTGTAAAGTTTTGACTTTGAACATTACCTGTGTGTTCTCCAAGTGCGTTAATTGCAAATGATTGTGTTGACTCATACCATAAATTAGGTTGAGCATCTGCAGGGTCGGATTCAAAAATAAGCGTGTTAGCTGCACGAATAACTTCAATAGTTACTTTTATTGAGACATTTTTTTTCCTACCCCCGTACCCCTCACTACTCCTCCATTGCATAACTTTTCTGCCGTTTACTACACAAAATGTTGAGGACACATTACCTACACCACAAGTTCCTAATGAACAAGGTGAAGAGTTATAATTTGGACCTGTAACACCTCCGGATTCAGTAGACTGTTGGTCTAATGCGGTTGCAATATTACTGCCATCAAACCAAGATTGAAAATTATTATAATCTTGAGAAGAGGTGAAGGTTGCATCTACATTCCATTCTTTTCTTCCTACATTCCCCAATATCGAACCTTCGTTACCTTGTCTATAATTCTCAACTTTAATGTTTATTCTTGAACCTGCAGGTATAGTATAGTCTATAAACGTACCTAAGGCAGCAGGGTCTTCTGTATCAACGGCGTAATCTATCGTCCGACATCCGCTTCCCTTACTACTCACTTCGCCATAAGCTACCACAGGCAACTCTCCAATTTCTGTACTAAAATTGTTGGCTCTTAATTTCATATAAGTTCCTGAAGGAATCGGTATTTTATTGCCTTGAGAATCTAATGGAGGATTATCTGTTCCAAGAAAATCCCTTTCTTGTGCTTTTTTTTCCAAAACAGTCGTCCACGTACAAGTACCACGTGGTCCTTGAGTGTCTGTTTTTACAATCAATTCATCGCCAAGTTCAACCTTAGTAGAATTCTGCCCGTCTAACAAAAAGAAATCAGCCCCTGATGTTGGATCTCTAAAAAATAAATTAGAATATACCACATCATAATCTTCTTTATCAGGCTTGATTACAAACTTATATCTTGTAGCCCAAGAAGGAGCGATTTGTTGTGTTGGTATGTTTACTGTAATAGTGTTTTTTGTAGAAGAATTTCCACAAGGAATATGCACAGTATTGTTAGGACTAACTAATGCAGTTGTAGCACGGTTAAATTCATCCATATAAACTATACCTATTTCATAACCCCTGTTGCTATGTAAACTTGAAGGGTCTCCTATCTCTTGATAGCTTATATCTGCAAATGATGCTGAGTAATATTCGTAAACTATTTTGGTTATTGCAGCCCCTGTTGGGTCATCTACATACTGCATTGCAGGTAGTTGAAGCCCAATTACTTGAGAAGCAGGAGTAGATATTATTGCTATTGGTTGACCTGCCGCAGAGATACCACTTGCATATTTAAAAAGTCCTGATAAATCAAAAGGAACAACACAATTAAACTCATCTGTCAATGTGTTTCCTGCAGCACAAGAGGCTACAGGTTCAATATTTAAAATCGTTCCTATTGATTCTGTAAAATCAACAGAAGTAGCAAGCTGATAAACACTTGTAAAATCTTGAGGAAGTATGTAAGTAAAATCAATAGTTTCTTCTGCAGTAATTTCAGCAGGGGACGGAGTGTCTCCACTCCAACTTGCGTGTTTAAATCTTATTAATGCATTGATGATTCCTCCCGCAACTAACGTTTTCCCTGTAAGATCTATATTAATAATAGCTTGAGGTATTACTTGTGCTCCATCCCAATTATAATTACCTGAAGTAAGAGTATATGGAAGTAGACTTAAACCTATGTCTTCAAACGCTGCCGTAACAAAATATTCTAATTTTGTAGCAAGCCCATTAGTGTCTTTTAAATCATACCCTTCTAAATAGTTCCCATATATAAGCCTATTACCCATCATTGTCTGAGCCTGTGCAAGTCTCGGAACATTATCATATAGTCTTAATATTTCAGCCTCAGCTAGTATTGTAAAAATTTTATTATTTTCAAAATTGTAACTGTATTCCGTATAGTCAGCAATACCTAATTCAGATTTATTTACTTTCTCAATAACCCTAATAATTGGATTATTCATATCTTTAAACAAGAGGTCAACAGTTTTTACAAGTGGTCCTCCTGAGTTGTATGTTATCTTACATTGATTAGTAACGTTTAACATCCCTGAATTCAATGCAGTTGAAGTGTTGTATGTGAATATGTTTGGTATAAAACTTGGTTTAGAAAATTGAGACGTTGCTGAGTACTCACCATCCTCATATCCATATCTATAAGCAAAACAAATGAATCTATCTTCTAAAAAATTATCTTGACTTGATGTTGAAATAGGAATTATTTCAGGAGAATCAATAGGTGGTTTTTTAATTACAAGAATCGATTCTTCACTAAACCCATCAATCCCCCCTGTTGGGTTGGCATAATTTCTGATTACATTAATTTGCCTTGGCTGATTATAGTTGTCAGTCCAATATAATAAATCTTCAACCTTATTTACTCCTGTAATTAAATGTTGACCATCAAAATTTAATGTTGTATCAAAACCTAATCCATCATTTATAGAAATAAGATGATATGTCGTTGTGCTTGTTTTCGTATCAAATGATACTACCAAATCAATTTTTCCTGTTGGGCTTCCCGGTCCTGCGTAGTTAGGTACGTGAACAAACCAATAAAGAGTTTCTTCAGCCCCATCTTCAAAAGCACCTATACAACGAGCACTTAGTCCTATGTCATTACCTTCAAACTGTAAATTTGTTAGTAAGCTATTCCCTTTAGTGTTTTCAACAACACCAATCTCAGAGCCTTCAGTAGACCCCATACGAATATTTAATGCGTTAATGTACTCCCCGTTTGGAACGAGGCGTTCATCAACCATCTTATTCATTCTCCCTGCTATAAAATTCCTTGAAAGATTTGCCATATTACTTTAACCACTTATTACCACCTCTTAGATTCATTAATAATCTTCCCGGATGTATATTGCTTATTCTTATTTTTGCATTCCTTAGAAGTGCTCCCTTACGCTTTCTCAGCCTTGCTACGATATACTCTTGTACATTTAATTTAGATCCAAGGATTGCGTATTCGATTGCTGCATAAACATAGTCTTCAAATAGTTTATTTACAGACACCTTAGAATCGTCACCATTCTCCATACCGTCCGATACATATTCAAGAATGCATAAATTATCTGACATACTTGATGAAAAATTAATAACACCTGATTTTTTGTCAATAGTAAATGTTGGATTAGCGTTTGCAGTTTCGGTATTTAGCCCAAACTTACCCCCTATACCATATTCAAAATACCAATTCCCATCTACATTGTATCCCGGAAGACCATTAAATGATCCGTTATTTTGATCTAAGTAGATACTTTGTTTTTGACCTAAGATTCTATCGTGGTCAATATTAGAGTTTTGTGGTCTTAAAATATTGCCGTCAATATCAAAAAGAATTCTACCTGTATTATCTTGAAGGTATGCGTTAGATGATAACGTTTGAATGTTCTCTGTTAAGGGATATAAAACACCATCTCTATACTGAGAAATCCTAACCCAATTAACATAGTCAGGCGGCAATACAAATCTTAAACTCTCATTAACGTTTAGTTCTAAAACTTTTATCTCTTTAAAAGCATCGTAGTTTAATTCTTGAATCGCTCTCTTTGCGTGAAACAATATTTTAAATCTTTCTTCGTTATTTATAAGACTATGGTTTCCCGCATACATTAACATAAAATTGTTAACGATGTCAAATAAAGAAACATATTGATACGAACCCCAATTAGCATCTTCAGGGTTTCCTCCATCATTTTCGTAGTACTGATATTCTGATATATATGCCATTATGATTGTTCTTGTTTAGTCTGCGTTTCTTCTGATTGCCCGAATTGATATATATCAGCTTCTCTAATAGAGATACCTGCATACTGAAGTATCTTCAAGATTAAGTTAACCTCATCATCTAAAGGAATTTCAAAGTCTTGATAGTCACCTTGAGATGCATCAAATACAGGTTCTCCATTTAATAATGAAATATATGTCCATCTTGGTTCTTTTGGATATCTTATATACTGAACCAACAACTGCCCCACCGCATCTAATGAATCAGGGAATGCAGTTAATAATAAGTTCTGTTGGGTGTAAGCCGGGTAAGTTAAACTTGGTGATGTTAAAATAGAATTATTAAGCATAGTAATCTTACTATGAGAAACAGATTCAGCTTCCTGTAACTTGCTTGCTTTTAAAAAAATAGTATATTTTAAACCTATTAAGTTAAAAGTTGAAATTGAAGTTGTCAATAATTGGGTTGCACTAACTATACCTGTAACAGGAATATACTGTACCCCTCCATTTTCTACCGCAATAATATCTCCTACTGAAATTCCATCTGTTATAAAATCTGCATTTGAATCAATAAGTTGATTGCCACCTCCAACTGTTCCGGTTGAAGTACCCTCTGTTAGAATAGATTGGTATATTAAAACTTTATTTAGCAAGTAATAATCACTACCTGTTGTGGTAGGTGAAGGAAGAAAATATGTATTAGATGCGTTCGTGTAAATTCCTTTTGTTTCAGAGAATATATCAATTGCTTCTTCGATTCCTTTTTTTATATCTGCGTAGCCCGTACCTGATTGTCGAGCATTTTCTTTATTAATCTGATAGTTGTATTCATAAAAATAATTTTCAAAAATATCCAACTGTGCTTGCTTAGCAAACAGGTTGAAGTCTGATGGAGATAAATATCCATAATTATTTTTGTTGAGCACAGACAGAACTGTATTTCTTACCGTGTTTATCATCGTAAACTTTTTTACAAAGATAATCAAAAAAAAAGAGGACTCTAAAAATAGAACCCTCCTTTAAATTGTCATCAAAATTATTTACTGAGCAAGTAGGTTTTCAAGCATTTTTAATGTTTCGATTCCTTCATCACTTGACAAATACGAAGCCACTATATAATTACCCTCTTCCCCAAAAGGGACTACAAGCATTCTATTCTTATTTGATGAAGTATTAAACCATACTTCTTTTTGGTTTTTTCTATATGTCAATAAGCCCTTATCAAAGAACAACTGAACATTAGCTTGCAACTTTAGCATTGGGTCGTTAAGAACGCTTAGGAAGTCTTTAGGATACCTCTTAGCGTATACTAAAATATCTCTCTTTAATTCTGCAGTTGAAACCTTAGAAGCGTCTGTGTTAAAAAGAACACGACTTACGTTTTCAATCATTTCAATATTTAAACCTCTTGCCTCTATTAAAGCGTCAACTTCTACATTAAGCATTTCAACAACTGATGCTGCATCTTTTTCATTATCAACTTCTATAAACTTTTTACCGTTCATTGGATGATAATATAAAAACTCTTGCAATACCGGATTTGTTCTTGACACTCTTAAGAATCCATCTTCAAAAACGACAGGCTCTAAAATAGCATTGCCATCTTGCTCATCTTCAAAAGGTGAACGTTGGTTTCTTGCATAACGGAGTGAACGATTCGTTCCTTGTTCTTCGTCAAAATACATCAATGGAAATCTACGTGAGTTACGTGTTGGCAGCATAAAAGATAATGGTGCTGCATTGTTTGTTAGTTTGTAGACCTTGTCTACAGATTGTTTTACTTTTTTCATAATTAGATAAAATTAAAATTTAAAAAAAAAGGAGAGTGCCTGAAGACACTCTCCCTGATTATTGTCTGCTTATTCGCTGAATAAGAAGAAGTTATTTGCACCTAGAGTACAAACTGCTCTTTCAGAAAGGAAGTGTACTTCCATTGCATCTAAGCTGCTTGTCTGAGCACCACCTGCTGAACCTGTAATCCAAGTCTTGTAACGTCTGTCTTCAGTTTCTGAAGCACGGTAACGCACGTGTAGGAAAGGTCTCTTAGCATTCTTACCAAGGATTTGGTCATAAACAGAAGTAGAACCTGCAGGAACTAACAATCCATTTATTCTACCTGAACCGGTAACACCACTCATATCACCTCTCATTGTAGGGTCATTTAAGTATTTCCAATCAGACTTGTAAAAGTCATAACCTCTACGGAATCCTGTGAAGCCAAGGTTTAATGCCATATCCTTATCGTTGTCAAACAATCCGAATGAAGCAAAGTTAGCCGCACCTGTAGAAGAATAACCATTCAATCCTGCTAACATATCATCAATATCAAAACCAAAGTCTCTATCAACGAAAACTACGTTTTCTTCAATAGCACCTTGCTTATCTAAACGAGATACGATACTGTCGAATTGTGCAAGAGAATCAGGATTACCACCTGCCCAAATGTTTCCTCTGTTTCCTACTACGTAGAATACACCTTCAGAACCTTTATTACCATAAGTAGGGTTAGTTGCTGCCGTAGCCGCACCTGAACCTGCTTCTGCAGGAACTGCTTCAATCATTGCAGTCTCAAGATAATCGTCAAAACGCAATCTTGTTTCGTGCTCAGATTTTAAATACCATAAGTATCCTGACGCACCGTTCTCTGTAGTTACTTCTACCCATCCGATTTGAGCCATATCAGAACCTGATACTGCATACTTGTCTTTGATGATAATTGGAGAGTTCTCGAAGATATTATCGTCAGCCTCTAAAGAACCAATCATTCCTTCAGTTCCTTTTTTGAATTCAGAACCGTAGATAAATACACTAGCAACTGCTGCGATACCAAATGCCTGACCTGCAGCTTCGTAAAAAGCTACGTCAAAAGTACCTGCCGCCGTGTTGACTGCCGTTACAATTCCTTTGTTAGACCCTGTTCCTGCGTTATCGCTAAGCATTACAGTTTGACCTGCTCTAACTGCGATAGCACCTGTACCCGGTGTTAACGTATCAAGAACCGAAATAGTAGCAGAATTATCTCCTGCTGCTGCGGTAGTGGTACAGTTAACATATTTAGTGTGTAACCTTCCTTGTTCTGCCCATTTAATAAGGTC
>TARA_B110000977_G_scaffold64479_1_pt1 | contig 13474 bp, 5 predicted proteins | sample TARA_B110000977 | Tara Oceans TARA_B110000977 (sample SAMEA4397798) | marine metagenome | biome: Polar Biome; feature: [SRF] surface water layer (ENVO:00010504); material: water (ENVO:00002006), including particulate matter (ENVO:01000060) such as... | depth 5 m | reverse complement strand
CCTAAACAAACCGTTTATGAAAATAGAATGGGTACCCCTACAACAGACGTAGCAGCACCTAGTCCAATGAATCCTATAGCACAACAACCTATGCCGGATGATAAAAGAATGGCAATGAAGGAAAATATTCAAAATGTACTAGGATCAATGATGCCTGGAGCAAATGGAACATTATCCGCTACAACAGCAAATGTACCCCTTCAAATGGGAAGTGGAGATACAACATCACCAAATGGTAGCTTACCAGATGGGAATGTAAGTATGGATCAAATAATGGGATTAATGAGTAATAAAGGATAATATAATATGGCATTTGGAGAAACAAGAATATACCCCAATGATTTGCGACCTAGAGTCGCTATTGGTGTTGATTTACCACTTAGTGGTCCTATTGCTTTTATTCCAAATTACCAAACTAAGGATGCTATAAAAAATAACCTAGTAAACTACCTCTTAACAAACCCAGGTGAAAGAATTGAAAACCCTTTATTTGGTGCTGGATTAAGAGCTTATATATTTACTCAAATAACTGAAGGTGGTTTAGATTATATAAAAGAAGATTTACAAGATAAAATTAAAACTAACTTTCCAACTGTTAATTTAGATGAAGTTAATGTTTTACAAACAGTTAACACAAATACAATACAAGTAATAATTAGCTATTCAATACCTAATACTAGCATAAATGATACTTTAGAATTAAATTTTAACTAATGGCAGTACAAAATAAAGACATAACGTATATTAATAAGGATTTTAATGATATTAGATCCCAACTTATTAATTTTTCACAGACTTATTTCCCTAACACTTATACGGATTTTAGCCCTGCTTCTCCTGGAATGATGTTCTTGGAACAAGCCGCCTATGTTAGTGACGTTTTATCTTTTTACTTAGATAATCAAATTCAAGAAACATATTTACAATATGCTAGGAATTTTGATAATTTATATGATCTTGCTTATATGTTTAGTTATAAACCTAAAGCAACAGGGTTAGCAGTAGTAGACGTTGATTTTTATCAACAAATCCCTGCTAAAGTTGTAGGATCAGATACAGTCCCAGATTTTGATTATTCCTTAAGAATTGGTGAAAATACAAATGTTACTTCGGATCTTGGAGGTAGTTTTATTACTCAAGAACCAATAGATTTCACAGTTTCATCTTCATCAGACCCAACTTTAGTAACTATTGCACAGGTAAATAATGGAGAACCAACTTACTATTTACTTAAAAAAACAAGAAAAGCAGTTTCAGGTAATATTTTAAGTAAAAATTTCATAGCAGGTGCTTATAAAGAATTTCCAACATTTGAAATAACAGGTATTAATATTGCAAATGTAATAGATATAACAGATGATGATGGAAATGAGTATTATGAAGTAGATTATCTAGCTCAAGATTTAGTATATGATAGTCTTAGAAATACTAATACTAATGATCCTAATAACTACCCAAATACAGACGCACCTTACCTTTTACAAACAAAATCTGTAAATCGTAGATTTGTAACTAGATTTATTAATAATCAAACCCTTCAAATCCAATTTGGAGCCGGAAAACCCCTTCAAATAGATGAAGAAGTTATTCCAAATCCTGATAATGTAGGTTTAGGCTTACCTTTTGGACAAAATAAATTAACAACGGCCTATAGTCCTTCTAATTTTATATTTACAAATACTTATGGTGTTGCACCTAGTAATACAACATTAACTGTTAGGTATTTAACAGGTGGGGGAACAAATGCTAACATAAATGCTAATTCTTTAACTAAAATTAGTACTGTAAATACAACATTTTTAAATGGTAATATAACCGATACACCTTTAGCACAATATGTATTTAATTCTATAGCAGTAAACAACCCAGATGCGGCAAGTGGAGGAAGTGATGGTGATACAATTGATGAAATAAGACAAAATTCATTATCTAACTATAATACTCAACAAAGAAATGTTACAGCAGATGATTATTTAATTCGGGCTTTAAGTATGCCTCCTAAATTTGGAGTAATATCTAAAGCATTTACTACTAGGGCTTCAATACAAGACCCAGACACAATATTAGATTTATATGTTTTAACTCAAGATGTTAATGCTAAATTAACTAAATCCTCTAAAACAATAAAACAAAATTTAACAACATATCTTAGCCAATACAGAATGATTGGGGATACAGTAAATATTAAGGATGCCTTTATAGTAAATATAGGGGTAGAATTTGATATTATTACATTACCAAACTTTAATAATAATGAAGTAATAGCTAAATGTATAGCTGTATTAAAATCCCATTTCCTTACTAAAAAATGGCAAATAAATCAACCTATTATATTAAGAAATATTACAGTATTATTAGATAGGATTCCTGGAGTACAAACAGTTGCGGATTTACAAATTATTAATAAAGCAGGTACAAACTCTGGATACTCAGAATATGCTTATAGTATATCAAGTGCTACACAAGGTGGTGTAATATACCCTTCATTAGATCCTTCAATTTTTGAAGTAAAATTACCAAATGAAGATATAAAAGGAAGAGTAGTATCATTGGGCACAGGAGCTTTTGGTTACGGAGGATATTAAAAAATAAAACATGGCAGTATATAAATTATTTCCCTTACAAGACGCATCATTATATGCATTTTATCCCTATATGAATACTGGGATAGACCCTATTATCGAAGTAGGTAACTTAAATCTTAATATTAATCCTGTACCACAAGTATTTAGGAATGTTATTGAATTTGATCAAGCTGAAATCGAAGATGTTATTGATAACAAAGTATCAGTTGACGCTAATGGTAATAAAGTGCGTTTTGCATCTAATTTAAAAGCATACATAGCAAGTGCTCAAGGAGTTATTTTTGATACTAAATTAGAAATATTTCCTATATCGGGGTCATGGAATAATGGTAGTGGTACTTATTTAGATTCCCCATTTACTGTTAATGGTGTAAGTTGGAGAGCTAGAAATTTTTCTGGATCTGCTGCTTCAGGTGCTGAATATTGGGAAACTAATATACCAGCATTAAGTACTTACGTAACAGCCTCTTTTTCATCTAGTATGGAAGGTGGTGGAACTTGGTATACAGGTTCAAATGATCCAAATAATACAAAAGTTATCTCTTCTGCAGAATATACTTTAAGATCAAATAAGGATTTAAATGCTGATGTTTCGGATATAGTTAATATATGGTATTCAAGTTCTAAAAATATAGGTGGTTATACTAATATTGTTAATAATGGTTTTTTATGTAAATGGGAAGATGCTATAGAATTTAGTAGTGCAAACGCTATTCAACCTATAATGCAATTCTATTCCGTAGATACTAACACGATATACCCTCCAGTTTTAGAAGTAAAATGGGATGATTCTAAATTTGAAACAGGATCTTTACCCCCATTACAAACATCAGATATGTTTGTTGCTTTAGATAACAATCCAGGAGTATTTTATAGTGAAAGTGTAAATAGGTTTAGATTAAACTGTAGACCAGATTATCCAGTAAGAAGATTTATGACTAGTTCAATAGATACACTAAATCATTATTTACCACAAAATTCATTATGGGCTATTAAGGATTTAGATACAAATGAATTTATAGTACATTTTGATGATGATTATACTAAAATTAGTTGTGATGCTACAAGTAATTACTTTGATGTTTACATGGCAGGATTACAACCAGAAAGATATTATAAAATTTTAATACAAACCACAGTTAGTGGGAGTACGTTAGTAAAAGATGATAATTATTACTTTAAAGTAGTTAATGGGTAATGGCAGAAGAAAGATTAGATCTTAGAAGAGAGGTATTTAATAAAGCACAATATATTAAAACTATTGACACTAGTTTTGATGAATTAGGAGCTACAACTATAACTGAAGATTTACAACTTCAACCAACTGTTGAAGAATTCTTTGGATTATACAATTCTCTTTTTTATGATATACCCGCTTTAGGTGAAAATAATTCACATGAATATTTAGCTAAAACTAGTGGTGAATATATCAATTTTGAAGAAGTTAATGAAGAAATATCTGCTTTACAGGCTGAAATTGCTCAATTACGACAAGATTTATTAAACCTCCAAATGGAAAACATTAAATCAGTTGCATCTATGGCAAATAATGAAGCTACAAATCAAATGTTAAATGATGCGACACAAGCTTTAAATGATGCAAATGCTCAAATAGTTGAAACTAATTCAACAAATTCAACAATCACAGAAACATCTAATAATGGTGGCGGAAGTTATTAAATAATAAATAAGATATGGCATTAGAAACAATTATACAACCATTAAATCCTGATACTTTTGAGTATCAGACTTATTCTAATTCAGATGAGCAATTAATCGTTCAGTCTGAGCTTGATACTGTATTTTCTGCTTCTACCGATTACATAGAGTATTATATATACGATCAAAATAAAAATTTAGTATACCCAGAAGCTACAACTCCTTTATTAGATTATAATGTAAGAGATGGAGATGTATTACTAGACCCAAGTAGTAATTTAGAAGAATTTGGGTTTGATATAGGAGTTTATAATATATTATATAATTTTTATAGAAAAAGAGGATCATCCTCTATAACAAGTAAATATTTTATTTCTCAAATATCATCAGATAGAACTGAAATTAGATTAGATAGTAACACTATTGAAAATAATGATATAATTTCATCTATTAATGATTTTATTAGTTATAGAGAAGAACAATCTTATTTTGTTGATTTTTATTTAAATTTTGGTGATAACCAAACTATAATATCTAACAACATTAAGTTAGAAACTGAAGAGGGAATTGACCCTACAGTATTAATTAAACTGTATGAACCCCTACCTTCAGGTTTCAATATAAAAGACGAATTGTGGATAGTAGAATTACTTTCAGTTTCACAAGCATATGAAGTTGATTTTCCCTTTGAAGCTATAATAGATGAGGATTTTACCTACATAGCAGGTCCTAACTATAGTTTAAACATTACAGGACAAACTGCAAAACCAAGTGAACAGTTCTCTTATAACACTTTACTAAATTCAGATTTAACAAGTTCAATAAGCCAAATTAAAAGTTTATTAGATGAAAAACAAATCAATATTAATATTGATTACGAAAAATATAAAAACTTTGTAAACTTTAGTTCAGCAACTACTAGATTAGAAAATTTCTTTTATAAAACAGAATTAATTCAAGGATATACTGATCAAATAAATTCCTTATCTGTATCAATAACAAGTGATACAGCAGATACTTTTGCTTTTAGTTCTAGTAAAGCTAATTTAGTAGGTCAAGTAGATACCATTATAAAAAACTTTGATGGATACGAGTATTTTCTTTATTTTAATAGTGGGTCTGATTGGTCTTATCCAAAATCTAATACAGAACCCCCATTTAATTTATACCCAACAGATAATACAGAAGTACAATCTTGGATAACTTCTTCTGCAGCTTCATCATCAGCATATGATGTTGAAAATAAAGATTGGTTATATTATTCAATACCTGAATATCTAAGAGAGGACCCTGAAAATAAAAATTATGAATTATTTGTTGATATGGTTGGTCAATATTATGATAATGTGTGGACCTACACTAAAGACATAACAAATAAATTTGATGCTGATAACCGTTTAGATTATGGTATTTCAAAAGACTTAGTAGCAGATGCTATACAAGATTTTGCAATTAAATTATATTCAAATAATTTTAATACTGATGATTTATTTACTGCTTTTTTAGGAATAACTCCTTCTGGTAGTTCATTTCCTTTCCCATATATGACTGGTTCAATTGGTGGCGCAGTTGCGACGCCTTCTGGGTTTGAGTACGTGAATACTGAAATATCGGCATCGAATGATATAGTCCCATTGGACGATGTTAATAAGCGATTATATAAACGAATTTACCATAATATACCATATTTACTTAAAACAAAAGGTACAGTAGCTGGTTTAAGAGCATTAATTACCTCATATGGTATCCCAGATACTATTTTAAGAGTTAGTGAATTTGGAGGTAAAGATAAAAACGAATCTCAGGATTATGATTTAAAACAAAATGTATTTAATTATGCATTTAGTCCTAAAAGTCAAGGTGCTGGCGCTGGTGTAGAAATAGATGATTGGAGATCAAATTCATTATTTCCCTCAGGTGGTATATCTCCTAAATCCGTCCAAGTTAGATTTAAACCAACACCAATCCCCCTTCCTATAAATAATGTAGCTAATAGTAATATTAGATATTCTCAATCTATATGGCAAGCAGATGGTGGTGCACATTTAGTACTAGAATACAGTGGTAATGGTTTAATTAGTGGATCATTTTCAGGTTCTATACCTGATCCATACGATACTTATGGTACATTAAAATTTATCCCCTCTGCTGATGCTACTAATTTTGCTAGTGTTTATTTACCTTTCTTTAATGGAGATTGGTGGTCAGCACAAATTAATTTAGTTGACACAACCGGTTCTTTATATTCTGCAAATGAAATAGATGGTAAAATTGGTTTTAACGAATCATCATCAGCAAATAGTTTTGACCCAGCCCAATGGGAAGACTCACGAAAAGTTTATTTAAATCGTGATATACCCATAACTATTGGTGGTGATATTTATAAACCTTTTACTGGTTCATTTCAAGAATATAGATTTTGGGCACAAGAAATATCTCAAAGTAATTTTTACGATTATACTGTTAACCCCTACTCAGATGAAGGTAATGGTATAAACACAACACCAAACCAATTATATTTTAGAGCTGCTTTAGGTACTCAATTAGATACAGGAAGTAGAACATCAATACATCCTAGAGTAACAGGCTCAGCAATACAAATAACACAATCATTTGCATCTAACAGTAATTTTGTTATACAAGGTGAAAACTGGATTACAAATGTAGAAGATATATTTCAAGATCAAGCTCCTGTAGGAATAAAAAATAGAATAACAGATAAAATAAAATCTGAAAAGTTAATATTAGCTGAAGCTCCATATGGTTTTCAAACACCAACTTCATCTGTACCTTTTATTTCTAGTAAAGATAATTATACACAAACAATATCTGCAATGGAATCCATGCAGCAATATTCTTATGTAAGCCAAAGCTATACACCTAATGTAAATTATTTAGAAGTAGCATTTTCACCATCAAATCAAATTAATGATGATATTAATGCTCAGTTAGGGTATTTTAACCTAGGAGAATTTATTGGTGATCCAAGATTTGCTTCATCCTCTTTATACACATATCCTAATTTAGATAGTTTAAGAGATCAATATTTTGAAAAATACATAAATAGTTATGACATCGTTGATTTTATTAGATTAATAAAATTCTTTGATAATTCATTATTTAAAATGATTAAAGATTTTACTCCTGCTAGGTCTAATTTAGCTTCAGGTGTAGTAGTAAAACAACATATATTAGAAAGAAACAGACAAAGAGCACCTCAAGTTACTTCATCTCTTCACGCTTATGAAGGTTTAGTAGTAAATTTACCTAAAAATTATAGTTCAGGTTCAACCGATTTCCCTCAATATTCAACTTCAGGTTCTGCCATATATAAATTTAGTGGTGGTACCGGTGGTTCATTTGAGAGATTTAATGGTTTACAAACATACCCTAGTGTACTAGGAAGATATGGTTCATTATTAGGGGGTGTAAATTTATTACCCGTAATTATATCTGATACTGTTATTTATACTACTAATGGTGTATACGATGGTGTAGTAATTGATGTCCCTAATAAAGGTAATGGTGAATTCCCAATAAATGTAGATATTAATATTGATTTAGAAGTAGCTGGGCTTGAAATAGATGTGATTGATGTTTCTATAGATGAATTAACACAACAATGGAGTGAAGGAAATATAATTATAATACCAGGTAGTGAATTTGGTCAAGGAGCAGGTGAAATTACTATACAATTAACTCGTGCTCAAATTGATTATGCTGGTCCTGTAACTGACCCCTATAATAGATTTGGTGTAACACAGAGCTGGCAAGATGGAAATGATGGTTCAATATTAAACTCAACCAATTTTAACCAAAGTAGTTCACAATTTATTAGTGGGTCTTATTTAGGTCCAAGACAATTTCCTAAAGATAACCAATCGGAATTTTATGATGGTATATTTAGTGGGTCAGTTATACCAGTTCATGTTACACCATTAAATAAAGGTTGTACTCCTTATTTAGATGTAGTTGATACACCTTTATTATATTACCCAATATTCTTTTCTCTTAACCCAGGTGGAACTGGTGGTGAAACCACTACTAGTTTAGGTGAATTTTTAAATCAAGAAAATTCCCCACCATCAGGATATGCTTGGATAGGTTCTTTAGAAGGAACAACAATAGGTGTTGATCAAGTAGTAGCTGTAAAAATAAGTCAAAATGATATTAATGGAGTAGAAGTAATTAATTATTTAGATGATCTTACCAGTTTAAGATTTTTATTCGAAGATGCTGCTATACCTTATGATATATCTGCTGTTGAATATGTAGTAACGGGTAGAACAATATTTTCAAATCATGCCCTATTAAATATTTCAACTGCAACGGGAATAGCAGGAAATAATTACTCCCAAACTGTAGGGGGTGTTGATTATTTTCCAATAACAAGTTCGGACCAAGGTGGTTCTATGAATTGGTCATTGGAAGCACTAACTGATTTTAATACTTTAGGTTTAGTAGATACTGAATCTAATGATAATTCTCAACAAGGTGTACTTTCAAATCCTAATATAACCAATCAAGAACAAAATGTATTTTATTGGTCTTCTACCATCAAGGATGCCCTAGGTTTCTTTGGAAACCCCGGTGTAGCAGAAACAGATACTAATGCAATATTAAACCCCAATGGAGTTTTATATTCACAATCAGCATATACCGCCCCATACACATCAAATATACCTTGGGTAATATCAGCATCTGTTGTTTATAGTTCTTCACTAAATACCGCTGCTGCTTCTGTAACAGAAGATCAAGGTGTATACCATAGTGGTTCTTCATATTCAGGTGCAAATTTAGTTAATCAAAACTTTACCTTAGGATTTAATACTGGTACTACTGGTTTTACTTATTATGATACAACAGCTTATAATTCAGCAGCAGCAGCGTCAAGTGCTACCCTACCTACTGTTACAAGTGATAAATTTTATTATACTCCCACAGGAGCTGGTTATCAACTTGGTACTAGTGTATATGAAGACTCAGGTTTAAATACACAAATTACCAATCTTGTTAATAATAAATTTTATTTAATTTCTAATTTAATAGAAGATTCTGGAGTACAAAGATACTGGGTTGGTCAATGGCAATTTTCAAACACTTGGGCTATAACATCTGAAGTTGTACCTCTTTCTCCCGTTAGACGAGCACTTGCAAATGGTGGGGTAGAATCAGCACCTACAACATTTATACCATCTCCAAAAACAGTTTTAGATTTAGGAGATATTGCCTTTAATGGTAATAACTGGAACACTCAAATACCAGGTAATTCAGGTTCTTCAGTTAGTATGGTTTCACCATATGCGGGACATCCTAAAATTAAACTTGCTGGTACTGCATCCTTTGATTGGGAATTTCCTTCATTAACTTTAGCTGGAGTATCTCCAACTTTAGGTAATACAGCAGAATTTGTACCATTTACAGGAAGTGCAGCAACTTTAGGATTTTCATCAAATGATGATTTTAATGCTTCCTTTAATTATGGTTCAGCTTGGGTAAATAGCCCAGACCCTATTTTTGAATTTTTAGAATTTGGTGGTACTGCAAGTACACCAGCTATGGGATTCCAACGTGATGGGTCTGTTCTTTTCCGTTTAGCTAATGCTGTAACTACTATTGAAATAGATTTGGGTGGGACAGTTGTTTCTTCTGTAAACGAATTAGTTTTAAATCTTAGATTTACTATTTCATCCGTTGCGGCTACTGCTGTAAATGACTATGCTATAAGAATGGTTCTTCAACAATGGAATGGTTCAACTTTATCTAATACCCAATACCCAATGGGTGCATCTGGTGCTCCTTGTGATACAAATGGTGTTGTTAACATACAAAATCTTTCTCCAATAATACCTAGAAATGTAACCCCAGGAGTAGGAGTTTTAGATACAGAATATAGAATTGCTTTTGAAATTAAAAATAATACGGGTGCTAATTTAGATTATTCATTTCAGTTACAAGGTATAGATTTAGGGTTAACTTATAATAATAACGTCACTTGGAATGTAGCTAGTGGGTATAGAGGATCATTAATATCGGGTGTGTATTCTTATCAAGGTACTGGAAACCCAGCACCATCACAAACATCGGGAGTAGCAGGAGCAGATTTTTACCCACAAGGGGTAGTAGATGTTTATTTAAAAAGAACAGGTTCAGGTATTCCATCAGAGGGATTAATTATTACTTCCTCAACTTTTGATACAGGAGGTGGGTATTCGGGTTCAATATACTCAGGTTCAACACTCCCTATTACAAATGGAGCATCTGGTTTTAGTAATATATATAATGATACACCATGGGATGGAACAAATGCAACATCTGGATCAACTGTAAATAATATAGGTGATATATATTATATAGAATATTCTGCAAGTAGGTTTAGAACTGGTCAAATAAATGGGATTTCTAATATTATACAAAATTTTGCATTTGAAGATGATAGTGATAAATCCAGATTATATATAGCCCAAACAGCAAGTTCTGGTGGTGGAAGTGCAGTTTTTAATTCAACTGGAAGTATAAGATTAAGACAAGCAAATAAATCTAATATAGGTGGTGGACAAGTTAATAATTTATTACCTATTGGAAATGAAGTTCTTAGTTTAAATTTTAATTTAAATCCCACTGCTACTAGTGAAAGAGTTTCTTTAACAGGATCATTTAATGGAGAGTTTAACCACGATGACATATTTAGATTCTCAATAGCAAATAGTAAAGTTGGAATAGGTTCAGGTTTATTTATAACAGAATTTACAGCTAGTATATTCCCATCTCAATCTATAATGTCTGAGATAAAAGAACCATTTGAATATGGTAATTATAGAATACCAACAGCTTCTGGATTAATAGTACCAACTTTTTATCCTGGTGCCTTACCGTTTAATTTAGCATTAGATTGCCAACCAACATTAAATAATTATTCATTAGGAAGATTTAATCCTTATTTACAAGATGTTGATTATAATAATGAATCAGGTCCTATTATCCCTATTAATCAAGCATTAATATTACAAGATAAAGCAGTTAGAGCACAAACACCAGTTTCAAATTATACTCAATTAAGTTCAATTAACTTAAAATATAATGGTGTAAAAACAACTAGTGCAAAAATCAATGTATGGAGTATTGGGGATACAGGAACATTTGGTCAACTACCTACAGTAGAATTAAGAGATGCATTTTTTGGATATTTTAATGATATATCAGATCCTTACCCAAACATAAACGATTTAACAAGAGTTAACTTAAATTATCTAATTGATGAACAAGGTAATGCTTTACCTCCTTCATTAAAAGACCAGTTAAGTATAGACACATTTGAATCTGTATTTCCAGATACAACATTGGGTAGTTTAGCAGTTAAGTTTGGTACACAAAATTTAACTCCATTATCAACACCAGCACCAATAAGCCGTATTATGCAGAATGTAACACCAATTTGTTACTCTCAAATTTCCGGTAATAATTATAGTAATACAATTCCATTATCTGGATCGGGTTATATTTCAAGATATGATAATGATGATTCTAATACTATAACATTTGGTACATTTGCCGCTGCTGGTACTTCATCAGTTGAAAACGGAGGTCAAGATCAACAAACTGTAGATTATTATATTAACCCATCAGAAGCAAATAAATCAAAAACTGGTGCTAACTCAGCATATACAGGTTCAGGAGCATCAGATAGTACAGGTTCTGCTTCTTACCCTGTAACTCCTTGGGGAATAGCAGGTACTGATTTAAATAATTCACAAGTTGTATCAATTCAACATTCAGTTGTAACTTCTTATGTAAGTGAAACTAAAGGTGTTAGAGATGAATTAGATTTAACATTCCTAATGTTTACAGGTTCCAATGCAGGTTCACAAGCACCATTTAACCTTGAGGGTATTGATTGTAAAGTTTACACAGATTCGGGTCAAGTATATTTATTAAAAGATGTAGATGATTATGGATGGTTTACTTATGCAAATTTACCTACTTCAACATATGTTAAAAAAAGAAAAAAAGGATTAAGTTTTAAAAGATATTATTACTCAAGAGTTCCAATTCCTGGAGGAGGAATTAAATGTAAGGTTGATTGGGAAATGTTTGAAACCCTATTTGACTTAGGTTTAATGAGATCAAGAAAACCAAAAAATGGTCAAGGTGTTGTAGCTTTAGAATGGATATTTAAGGCAAATTCTGGAAACCATGTTATAAAGGCAGGTGAAAAAATTAGTTGGAAAGTAGAAGGTTCATTTAAAAATGCAAGAAACAAATATGTTCAAGGAGTATTTTTCCCTAATGCATATAATGGATTATACACACCTGCAATGATTAATGGTGCGGGTGCTTTAGATTATAAATTAGAGGAAGCTAATCAAGCAGTAGCCCCATTTTGGATATTCTCAGGTTCTACAGGAGCTTCAGCAAATACTTTTATAGAAATGTCATCTTCAAACTTTAATGAAGCATATGGTACTGGATTTTATCAAGGTGATTTACCTTACATACCTGGATTTTCAGAATATTTCCCGGGTAATGTAGAACCAAAAACAACATCTTTTGATCCAATTGAACATACTTTACAATTTGAAGAAGGAGATGAAATACGATTTGGTAATAATGAATCTTATACTTATATTATTAAAGAAGTATTTGCCCCATCTGAAAATGTTAATAGTAGTAAAGATGCTAGAGTTAAACTTAGGTTAGATAAACCAGTAGATACGTCAATAAATAAAGATTTCTTCCTAGTAAGAAGAACAGAGGCAAATGCTCAATCTCTTTACTTGGATTCCGTATTTCCTTATGGTATATTGTCGAGTGCAAGTATTTCAACTGTAATAAAATCTACAGGTTCAGCAAATCCATTTGCTTTAAACTCTACGAGTTCATTAGGAAGCTTTCCATCAGTAGATGGAGAAGGATTATATACGGCATCAGTAAGTGATGTAGAAGCATTTACAACTCCTGGTATTTTATACCCGGATTTTCCAACAGAATATCTGTTAGATAACGCCTCTACAATAGTAAACGATTTAATTTCAAAAGGAATAATAGAAGCTTAAAAGGAATACATATTTATAACATATAACAATATTTATATTAAAACACAACATGGGATATTTAAATAACGCAGTAGTAACAGTTGATGCTATCTTAACAACTAAAGGTAGAGAACTGTTAGCTAGAAATGACGCTTCATTTCAAATTACACAATTTGCATTAGGAGATGATGAAATTGA
>TARA_B110000977_G_scaffold189723_1_pt1 | contig 13482 bp, 6 predicted proteins | sample TARA_B110000977 | Tara Oceans TARA_B110000977 (sample SAMEA4397798) | marine metagenome | biome: Polar Biome; feature: [SRF] surface water layer (ENVO:00010504); material: water (ENVO:00002006), including particulate matter (ENVO:01000060) such as... | depth 5 m | reverse complement strand
TCACTGGGTTCCTCACTGGGTTCCTCATCTGTCTTTCCCTGACACAAGTTGCTCGGTAAGTCCCAGTGGTGCAAGGTGACGTAGGGTTCGATGTGATTACTTTTCAGCGCATCTAACAGCTTTTCGTAAAACTGGTACCCGTCTTCGTTCGGCGTGCCGTCTTGGTTCTGCAACCGTGGCCATGACAACGAGAAGCGGTAGTGCTTCACCCCAGCGCGTGCCATGTATTTGAGGTCGTCTTCAACGTGCTCGAAGTGTCGAATGCCTTGCCTCGCGGCGTCGCCCAACCCCTTCGCATCCGCGAAGTCATCCCACGTCGACCGGGGGCGATCGCCTCCGTCGCCCTCGATCTGGAACGCACTCGTGGCGACGCCGAATACAAAGTCCTCGGGGAACTTGTCCTCATCACCGAACGCGGTGGGGGGTAACGAGCCGTCGGAGGCGCTGGCCTTGCCAAGTCGCGTTCCCGTCGGAGCGGATGGCCTGACCTTGCCCGATCGCCACCGTTGCCCTCCAAGTCGTGCTGTGGCGGACACATCACGGGACGCGCCGATGGCTCCGACCGTCTGCTCCGCGCCCGCGGACACGAGAAGGAGCGTTACGCACGCGAACACCACACAAACGCGCATCGCGACGAACGAGCAAAGGTCACACCAGGTGTCCGTCTTCGCCGCGCGCAGCCCACGATGCGGGCTGAGGGCGCGTGAAGGTGGTGGACAAGATCCGCGTGCATTTCGTAACACCCTTTCCTTGGTCGTTTCCTTTCTCCTTTTCCCGAGTTCATTTCGATTCAATTTCTAAACTCTAGCTACAGCCGCGTCGCTCACGCTTCACCCCCTACTTCCCCCCCTTCCTCTGCTGTGCCTTCACGAGCCGTGCTTTGAGCTCCAACCCTATGGCAACACCAAACGTCCCAATCCCCGCAGCGAACCAAACGGACATGGCTTTATCACCCGGGAACAGGATAAACGACGCGACAATTGTGACCCCTTTCCGCGCGGTCGCGACAGTCGTGGCGGGGGTAGCGCCGGAGTGCCTGGTGAGCTCGGTGCACACCAGCGCGCCGCAGTAGAACGTCAACGACCTGGCTACTAGTAGGTTCATGGCGTTTGGGGTGTCTCTGAAGAAAAAGAAGGCCTGCTTCCCATCCACGAGTCCCGCAACCACCGCAACTACGAGCAATCCAATCGAGTTGACAAACAGCATGTTCTCCAGCGTGGACGCTCCGTGGTCGCGCATCGCGTTGTCCGCCATGTTGGTTTGAAGCGCGGCGAGTCCTAATCCCGCGATAGAGAGAACATACCCCATCAGGTGGTTCTCGGAATCTGAATCGTCACCTCCACTCGAGCTCCCTTCCCCCAGCCCGAAACAAGCCACCGCGACGATCATCGTGAAACACGACCCGTACTCCCAATAACTATATTTTCTTCCCAACCAGACAATTGAAATCCCAATCACAAAAACTAATTTAGTGCTCCTCAAAACCGTCCCCGTGGCGTAGTTTAGGTACTTGTACGCAATCTTGGCGATCGCGGCGTACACTGCCATGACGATGGCTTGCAGAATGTATAATTTGATAGGCGCTTTTCGGTTGACGATTATGTTTTTCAGCGAGCCGCTGTTATCTGGAGAAAAGAACACAACCCCGATCAGACTCATCGCCGTGAACGTCAGCAGCTCCGCGAACGCGACGGTCCAGAAGTAGTTGAAATCGGGCAGGTGCTTGTACATGGCTTCCTCGGCGACGCAGGAAATTGACACGCAGACGATGAAGGTTATCGATAAAATCGTGAACACGCCGTCGAACCCGAGTCTTAACCCGCACAAAACGTCTCTTCCCTCGTTTTGCTCCTCGGCGATCGATTTCTTGATTGACGGTGATCCATCGGTAACAGACCCTCCAGTCTCCTCGACTGATAAATCATCACCAGTTTTGTCGGGAAGCTGCATGCGGGGTGCATTGGGGTAAAACGACACGAGACGTTGAGATAAAAAGGTTAGCGAGTTGCCAGGCAGTCATATATGTGGTCACAGATGGTTGACATCGATCTCCCGCGATCTCGTGTGAAGATGTTTCCGGAACGAATTCTGTCCGAGGAGGAGACTGTCATCGGGCGTGATGTTTAGGTTTCAAAACGTACCAGCGTGGTGTTCTCCGCGTTCATATCGGGCTGAGCGGGTTTCTTGCCCGCCATCGCAGCGGCGGGGGGCACCGACGCGCCGAGTGGTGTGTGTAGATGGAGCTGGCGTGTAACGTTCCGAGAAAATCAAAGAATTTGTTTTGCTTCAACTGAAACTACGGTGGCTCAATTTCGAGCCCCCGGTACACATCTATGGACGTCCTTCAATACATCACGACCAGATATCCCGCACGTACCTCCCCTGCTTTGTCATGAGCATGAGCACCGCTTCCGCTTGCTTGGTATCCATCCCCGTCGTGACCAGCGAATTAACCAGCGCCGAGTGGACATCCTTGGCCATCCCCCCCCCGTCGCCGCATACGAAGATTTTGGATTTTGGATTCGCAACAATCGCGCCGACAGCGTTGGCGTGTTCGCGGATCAAGTGCTGCACGTACGTCTTTTTGTCAGGGTCTTCTCGAGAGAAAGCACACTTCAATTCATCCAACACCCCATCGCTTTTAAACCCCTCCAAATCACTTCGATAAAGAAAGTCCTCCTCCTTCAGGCGACACCCGAAGAACAGCCAGCACGGCCCTTTTTTCTGTGATTCCTCGTCTGACAAATTCCTCAACTGCTGTTTTCGTCTTTGCAGAAACCCGCGAAACGGCGCGACGCCGGTGCCAGGGCCGATCATTATCGTGGGGACGGTTGCGTCCGCTGGGGGCTTGAAGTGGATTGAGGATTTGATGAACACAGGGACGTTTGTGTTGTCAAGTCGGTCCAGCCAGTTGGTGGCGACGCCTTCTCGTTCCACGCCATTAGGAGATTTATGCCGCACCACGGAAAACGCGACGCACGGCTTATTAGGAGACGCTTCAGGCGCAGTGGTGATACTGTACATCCTGGGCTGCAGCGGCGACGTCGCGTCCAGGAAGGCGCCGAAGTTACTTTTTATGTTATCAGAAAAGCACGAAGGCGCCATGTTCAAAACTTCAAGCAACGTAGGTCTTTCTGAAACAATCTCCGCCGCGTACTCCTTCTTCCCGCTTTTGGAACACAGGGTTAAAAGTTTTTGCTTCCCTGCGTCAGCATCGTCGCAAAACTCGGCAAACACCCTGAGCTGCGATTTCCTCACAGGCGACGTTAAATCAACGCTGTGCGTGAACACATGTTTTATGGTTGAGTTCCCCAAAATGTGCGGCAAAGGCTTTGACTTGGAATCCTGAAACCCTTGCGCCCATTTCAGGTCAAATTGAGAATTTAAATCGAGGTTCAACCGTTGCGCAATTTTTTTAACCAACGTTGAGTCGTTTTCGGGCAGCACGCCGATCGAGTCGCCGGGTGAGTATTCAACCGACTTGCCATCCGCTTTAGTGAGATCAAACTCCACGTGCAAAACTCGGCGGTCGCTTTTCGGATCGGTCATTAATTCCTTCGAAGAAACCGTAGCCAGGTACGGCGACGACGCGGTGAACGCGGTTGCGTCGCCGGCGGGTCTTGCGTTGGAGGTTCCGATGGGGTACGTAGCTGTGGAATCTGAACCGTCACCGTCTTCACGCCACACTACTTCTGTGCGACACACAGGCAACGCGGGGATGCCCTCGATATGGGGAGGTACTGAAGGCTTTGACGAGTCCTTAGCCGGCGCCGTCTCCTTCACCACCTCTGTCTCCTTCACCGTCTCCTTCACCTCCTTGGCCTTCACCGTCTCCCCCTTCGCCTTGGCCTTCCCCTGCGCCACCAGTTCCGCCATCTTCCCAGGTTCAGCCTTGAACGCGGGCACATCTTGTACCGCTTTCGACAACGGACCCCAAAGTCCGTCCTGCCACACCTCCGCGTACTCGTACAAACCAAGCGTATCATCCGCTTCGCCGCGTTTGTAAAACGCAGTGGCGCCTGCTTTCTCCATCGCAGTGGAGAAGCTCCTTGGCACGGCCATGAAGGCTGAGTAGTTCTGGTCGCCGAGACCAAGGACACAATATTGAGTGCCGACACCCACCTCCCCGGGACTCGCCTTCGCCGCGCGTTTCAGCCGGGTAAAGAAAGCATCGCAGTTATCGGGCGCGTCGCCGTCGCCCGTCGAGGACACAACGTAGACCAGCACGTTCCCGGGGGATAAGCAGTCTCGGACGTCCACTTCGTTCATGGACGAACAGGTTGCATTTTTGAACCCTTTACTAGCTACAGCTTCAGCAGACATGGCCTTGCAAATCTCCGCGGCGTTGCCCGTCTGGCTGCCGTACAGGAAACGGACACAACTTGCGGGAGAGGCGTTGTCCTTATCTGATTTCTTTCCATCACTCTCAACACTCTTCATGCTCTTCTCCAGCGCCGGCCACAGGGTTTCGCACCAAGGTTCCACGGCCTCTTCCAGCCCTACTGCATCATTAGCTTCCCCCCTGATCACGAGCTTTTCACCCCCAAGAAACAGCAACGCCGAGTCCAACGTCTGCGCGGCTTGGTTACAGTCCTTCGCTGTGGTTGTTTGGCGGTCCAACAGTAAGTTCGTGTCCCCCAACCCGAGCACGGCGTATTTCAACAACCCGCTCAGCAAACTCTTCTCGCCCGCTTTCCTTTTGCGGTTGAAGTACCTGAGGCACGTGCCAGCGGCTTCTGCGGGCTGCGCGTTCTCAACTGTTTCCACGACAAAAATCGCAATCGACGCGGACTTATCCAGGTCGCATCCCTTGAAGTCGTCCATCGCGACGACGCTCGGTTTCAGCCCTCGCTTCGTTGCTTTTTCAGCAATGTCCCGCGCGATCTGCGTCGACGCCTCGCCGCCGAACAGGATGAAGAAACGGGATGACGGGTTGGTGTACGTGTTATTTGTACTGGCATTGGATGCACCAGACTTGGCACCAGCACCGGCTGTGTTTTCCTTCACGCGCTTCTCGCCAGTCACCGCGCCACTCTTTCTCATCTTGGCCATCAACGCGGCGCTGCCGGTGAGGGGCGCTTGGGCGGATGCGGAGGGCTCGGGAGGTGACGATGTCGTAACCGAAGACTTCACTGAAGTTACTGTGGCTGTCTTGACAGGCGCTGCGGTCTCCTTCACAGGCGTGCTCATCTTCGTGCCGTTCGTCTCACCTGTCGCCGGCGCCGACCTTTTCAAGATGACGTACCCGATCGCCATTGGGGCGGCGAAGGGAACGAGCACCACCGCGGACGCGAGTAGCAGAAGCGCCACGAGTATCAACGGCAACGCGAGCAATGGTGAGCGTCCAACCGCGCCTCTCACGTGCGCCCACATCGTCGCCATCTTCGCGTCGCTCATCGTACCGCGCGTGTGTTTGTGCCAGACGACGAGATCTTTCACCTTTCCTGGCCACGAGTTTGAACAGATCCAGATGATGTTGACATGTGTGTATGTAGTCTAAGTTTTCCGCAGAATGACCCCTTATGGATATCTGCGCTTCCTTTTCGACGTTGGAAGCACTTGCATCTCTCGTAGTCGCGTCGGCGCAGCACGATGCCCGCTTCGACGATACAGGTGTTCGTCCGCGGTCTCGACGGACGGACGCGTCCACTCAACTTCCACGACGATGTTATAAGAACGCACGGCGTCTCTTTGGGCGACCTGGGCAACGCGCTTGCGAAGGCACCGTGGGGCGCCCCACTCGCGGAGCAGCTCGTGTCCTGCGGCGCTCAGGTACACGCCCCAGCACACGACCCCACGACGCGCCTCTCCCCAAACTCATCGTTTCATCTTCTGTTACGGTTAGACGGCGGCAAAGGCGGGTTCGGTTCCCTCCTACGAGGCGCGGGCACGTCAGGCGCTGCGACGACGAACCAAGATGCGTGCCGAGATCTTTCCGGACGAAGGATTCGTCACGTTGAGGCTGAGAAAAAACTAAGAGAGCACGCCCGGAACGCGCCGCAACGCGAATTGGAAGCCGCCGCGTTGAAGCACATCAACTCAAAAGGCAACCAGATTAAACGAAAGTTTCAGGAGATTGAGGAACGGGAGAAAGAAAGGTACGCGAATGAATCCGGGGCGGTTATTGGAAACGTAGAGGACGCGGTGTTGATTGGCGTCGCGGCGGAAAGAAAAAATGAATCTCAACAAAAAAAGTCAGAACTCGACGCCAAATCTAAAAAACCGGTACACACCGGGTACATGGGTCTCGGTCTCGGTGGTGTTAGTGACGATTCGGACGATAGTGACGAAGACATGGACGAAGCCTCAGTGTTAGCCGCGAAAAAAGCAAAGGGGAAGATGAGCAAAGGAGGTGTAGGGAAAGGGAAAGGAAATGGACACGAAAACAAAAACCAAAATGAAAAGGGACCATCCACGCCGCCCACTCCCGTTGACGAAGCCACGAAAAGCAATGCTGTGTCTGATGCGGGTGAGCTGGTCGATGCACCCACTGCAAGCATTGCTATTGAATTTCAAAAGGATATTCCTGAAATTGATTTCAGTACCTTCGACTCGGCGGGTGACCTTGAAATTTTTGGGCTCGACGTCTTGAAGCACGAGTTGATGAAACACGGATTGAAGTGCGGCGGAACGTTGGCGCAGCGAGCCGAGCGTTTGTTTCTACTCAAGAACGCTGAGTTGTGTAATCTCGATGCGAAGCACAAGGCAAAACCATCGAAAAAGTGAACGTGCTGGTGTTGTAGTAATAGAAAACTAGAGTCGACGCTACTTTTGATGATCTAATCTAAATTAAGCGCTATCGGTACTACTTTGCTAATCTAGACACTTCGAAGCCTATTAACTCATACGGCCTTTCAATTCTCACCGGGGTTCGGTCGTGTACGTGCCCCACACGCACCTCAACATACCCTTTCGGCCGTCCAATGTTGATCGCTCTTCCTCCCACTTCCGTTTTGTCAAGAGTGGTTGCGGCGTGTGCTAAGAACTCACTTCTAAATTCCACGAAGCCGAATTTACGAGTTGGATCTATGTTCACTCGGATTACTGGGGGGCCTTTCTGTGCTAAATCCGGGAACAACCGGCCCAAGGCTTCGTCGAATAACGCCCCTATGACGACGTCCACCCCTTGTGCAAGGTTACCCACGTATATCTCCCGTTGCTTCTTCGATGCATTCGCGTCTTCGGAGGACAGCGTTTTGGGTGGATGAGATTTCGACGATGTTCGTTCCATCACAGATCTTCTCGCCGCTTCAAGTTGTTGTCGCTGTAACTCCAACATCGCGGGGGATAAAGTGTCGTCGGTTGAGGTCCGGCAGTGGTCATCGCGGCATGGGGACCGCGACCGCGACCGCATCCGGACGCGCCGAGAGGAGTAAAGCGGGGTTGTTGAGAGTTGCTCATGAAAACGATACGTCCAAGAACTTTTCGTTGGATTAAGAGAAATAAAGCTGCACCGTGGAGTCAACACACCTAGAGACGCCGCGAGTGCGGGGGGCGGTGACGATGGTGGCGGCCACGGAGACGGGCTTCGGGGGTCGTTTTCCCGGCGGCGGGAATGCGGCAGACTCGGAGAGCGACGACGAGTGGCCTGACGTGAGCGACCACGAGGATGAGGACGAGGCGATCCCTTCCATGGAATCACACACCCGAGGCACCGAAGCAGGAGAGGTTCGTTCGTCGGACGCGCGGGGGGTTTCGGGAGCGGAAGAACCCGCTTCGACGACCATAGTCGCGGTGGTGTCGACCCCTGTGCAGGAGCCGTCAAACCAGGGGTTCCACAGATTGGCATCAGCGTCGGCGTTCGGAGGCACGCCTGATGAGTTTCCGTCGGAGACGTTCGTCTCGACCTCGAAAACCGCGAATGCGAGTGGCTTTGTTACCACGAAAACCGGCGGGCTGGGTGATTTGTTTGGCGGCGACACCGCGAACGCAGAGGCGGACGTGATACCCACGGTGGTATCGGCAGTGACGAGTGGAGCATCGAGCCCGACCACAGCTGCGATGGCACCCTCGCCGTTCAGTGCCATGGATGGGGCTGATGATGATTTTTTCAACGAACTCGCTTCGCCCGCAAAGGCGAAACCGGCGCCGTTCGGCGCGCCGCCGCCGCCGAACGACCCAGCGCCCGTGAGTGAGCCAGTTGCGGTTACGGCGGTGGAACAGGTAGCCCAGGCGCACGTAGCGCCTGTGGTGCAGCACACACAGCCTGCGCAACAAACGCAGCACGCGCAGTCGGTGCAACTAGCGCAGCCTCAGGCGTACCAACAGACTCCACAACCTCAGGCGTACCAGCAGGCGTACCAACAGCCATACCAGCAGCAGCAGTATACCGCGCAACAGCAGCCGTACCAGACGCAACAGTATCAGCAGCAGCAGTCGTACCAGCAGCAGCAGTATCAGCAGCCATACCATACCCAGGACTACGCGGCTGAAGCTCAGGCTGCGGCGCGACATCAACCACAAACGTTACTTCCGCCGACAGTTGCACATAGTCCCGTCTCTGCTCCGACGTTCATGGTCCCTACGCCTGTGGTACCGGCAACCGAAGTAGAAGAAGGTGATGAAAATCAGCCGGTTCACAAACCGTCACAACCCACCGCTTATTTGCCTTACGTCCCGCCTCCGCCCGTTGACTCGGCGCCCACTTACGATGCTTCGCCGATCCAGTCGGCGTACGACGCTGACTCGGTAAGTCGACCTGTTGGAGCTGATAGTGGGTCTATTGGCGGGAACGGGTATGGTGTGTATCGAGCATCTTCCTCAGAACCTGTGTATTTCCCGGATCCGGCACAGCCTGAGCCCGTGTACGACCACGTCGTTCCGTCTGTTGGAAGCATGGCGGCGTACGGCAGAGGGAACGTTTCTAGCGGACCTCAGTCGTTCGGCGCAGCGCCTTCCATGAGCTTTGTACCCCCCGTAGGGTCCGTGGATGTTACTGAAATGCAGCAGCAAATCACACAACCCCCTGTGATTCCTTCGTCGCAGTTTATGATTCCCGAAGCGGTGGGTCAGGTACAGTCGAGTCATACTGGTACGAGCAACTCTTCCTATGCGGGCGCTGAAACGTTTGCCTCCTCAGGTCCACAAGCGCCGACGCTCCCTCCCCCGCCTGCGGCGCCCGCCGCGGGGTACGACTTTTCGCCCCTCCCTACACAGCCCGCGACGCAACAGGAATCTGCGGCATATGACAACATCGCGGGTCACAACGGTGCAGTGTACGACAACAGCGCGGCGTCAGTTCAAACCAACGAGGCTTCGTATGACACGAGTCAAAGCAACGGCGGAGCGTACGGTTCTTCGGAATCCTACGCCTCGACGTACGACCCTTACAGTACGATGAACGCGATGAATCAGGTTGGATCCAATGTCCCTTCGGTGCCTACGCCTGAAGTGTTACCTCAGGTGGCACCCGCGTATGGAACCGCGCAATACACGCAGTGGGCACCTGACGTGGCTTCTGGAGCTTCTGGAGACCAAAACTCACAAAACGCAAACGTCAACGGAGCGCCCATAACTCAAATAACTCAAGCCCACATCACGTCGGCTTATTCCGCGGCTGGGTCGAACCACGCCGCGGGCGACGCCGGGACGCCTCGATCGCCTCATGGCCGACCGCCGTGTGCGGTAGCTTCGTTCGGGTTTGGAGGACGACTGGCGATTTCATCGCCGGGATACCCGGTTCTGGGGGGCGTGTCGTCCTCCCCAAACGCAGCGGCGCCCGGTTCTGTTTGCTTGCACAACTTGGCCGATTCGTTTCGTGCGGGGGTTGGCGGCGAATCGATGGCGAACGAGTTCAACGCTGGAGCTATCGCCCCAGGTGCTGCGTACCTCGACGCCCTCAGCGCACAGACGTATCCCCCCCTGATCAACCGCAACCCGAGCTTGCAAAGCTTGGTGCAGTTCGCGGAGGAAAGAGCGGCGGGGGTTTCCGGAACCTCGGCGGCGGACGACGACGGCGAAGCTTTGCTGTGGGGAGTTTTGAAAGCCATGTGCGCTTCGGGGGCCGTTTTGTCCGGTACCGGCGGGGGTGACCCTGTTGGCGGTTTGAACGGATCCGGATTGGAACTTGACATGCTTCTCTTGGGGAATTCAGAAGGTGGTGTGTCTTTGTCTTCCGACCGACCGTCTCCGAGCGGCACGGGCGTCGATCCAAACGACGCTAATGCTCAAGCCGCGTTACTGGAAACGCAACGTTTGTTGTTCTCGGGAAGATGGTCCGACGCGCTTGAGGTTGCGATGCGCGCCGGGCTGTGGCCTCACGCCATGCTCCTTGCTTCGAAGATGGGTGATGCACACCAATTAAGTGTCTCCCAGCGCATGGCGAAAACGTTGTGCGCCCCAGGATCGCCGCTGCGGACGTTGGAACTATCACTGGCAGGTGCTGGTGATGAGCTGTTGCGAACGAACGGTGGTGACCACGACGACGCTACTTCCTTGTTACCTCGGTGGAAGGAGCACCTTGCTATATTGGCCTCGAACAGAGGACTTTCACACGAAAAGAGTGACGACGTCACACGTGTCATGACCGCGATTGGTGACTCTTTGTGGATGCGAAGCGGCGCCGTACAAGCCGCGCACGTGTGTTACGCTTTGGCTGGAACCGTACCGGCGCCGTTCCATCCGAACGCCAGGGTGTGTTTGTTGGGCGCCAACCACAAACGAAATCCCCGAACGTACCACGCGGACGTTTTAGCGATTCAAAGGACGGAGTATTTTGAAATGGCGCTTATGGGTTCAGGGTCAACAAATACGGCAGGGAGCAGCGTGCTGAATAACCCTTTGGGAGCTCTAAAAAAGAGTCCCGCCACTAGTTACCAGTACCTCCCTTCCTTCCAGCCGTACAAGGTGTTATACGCCGGTTATTTAGCCGAGCTGGGTTTTTCGAAACAAGCGCTACAAGTCAACGACACCGTGTTGAAGTTACTCAAGAATCGAGAATTCATAGAAAGACATAGTCGAGATGGCTCCGTGAAAATTAACCAATTAAGTCAAATCGCGCACGAGATGGAACACAGGCTGAAAGGCCACTTAGGGGGCAAAGGGGGTTTGGGTTTCAAGGATTTGGGAAGCGCCGCGACTTCGATATTCGGCGGGTTCAGTAAGATGTTCGATAAGGGCGTCAACAAAATGTTCGGAGACGAAGGCGTTACGAATGGCGTTACCAGTGGCATTAATAGCTTGCATCAACGCACTTTATCCAGTTCGTCCGTGGTTTCCAACACCAACGCCACGGTTGACCCGTCCTCGGTCGCGCCGACAAGCCGAGCAACCTCGAACGTGCCGTCGGCGAACCACAGCCGCAGCGTGTCAAACGCGAGCAACGACTTTTCAGGAATCGCTAACGCTTACGGTACTCCCAGTGATAGCAATCATGAGGGTGCTAATAATGACCAGAATCCCAACGGAGCCTCCCCCATCCCCGCAAAGGGAGGCTTCTTCCGACAATTCTCAGGCGTGTTGGGAAAGGTTGGCGCGGCTATTCCCCTCCCCAAAGCGAAGAACCAAGCGAAACTGGGCGACGAAAACACCATGTTTTACGATGAGAAGTTAGGACGGTGGGTCGAGCCGGGGAAGGAAGGGGAGGTGGACACGGGGCCGTTAGCGCCGCCGCCCACGGGCTTTGGTATGGGGGGGGTGGGTTCAGGGTTTAATGTACACAAGTCAGGGTCTAATAACTCAGCAGGTGGTGTACCTGGCGTACCGAACGGCGGCACACCAGGTACTGTCGGCGGTACACCGGAAACTCCGAACGTCCCTTCCCAGGGTTCCTTCAGCATGCGCGCCGCGAAAGGGCGTTCGAAGTACGTGGATGCGTTTTCGCTGAGCGGACCGGCGGCGGCGGAACACGCAGCGGCAGCCGCGGCGAGTGCTGCGAACACATCCGCGAGCACAACCGCAAACGTATCGTTGTTCCCCGCCGGTTTAATGCCTCCAGGTCTGATGGCCCCCGGTGCTCCCGGCGCCGCGCCGCCCGCGATGCTGATGATCCCGTCGCCGATCGCCGGAGGGTTCGACCCTAACGACGAATCAAACGCGCCGTTACCGTTGTCGCCTGTTGCGCGGTCTGAAACGCCTGAACCGGTGTCGGACACTTCTAATTCCACAGAGGATGCGTCGAAAGAAAGCCAACTGGAACAATTCCAAGACAAAAACGAAACCGACTCGCTGGCTGCGGATGAGGATGACCAAAACTCAACCGAACCCTCAATCCCGCCCCCCCCGATCGCCCCAATGAAGGACCTGCGGTTAACGGAAGCTCCTGAGTCTGATTCGTCGGGGGCTTCGCCACGGGCACGGGGTGTCGGACACGGTATCAGACAGGAAACTAACATTTTGTCCCCGTCCTACGGCGACGGCAAGGTTCTGAACGCGGTTGCTCCGAAAAACGAAGCGCGCAACTTTTTCGTTCCCGGGCCGTCGGTTGAAACGTCCGGCGTCGTGGGCGGGGGCGCGACTTGCGATGACGTGGATGATCCGGTGGAGGGTGACTCCGTGTGGGCTGACGGGTCGTACGTCGCGTCCGAAGGCGCGGTCGTTGAAGCCACGGAGCACGACCCTTTTGGTGACGGAGTAGAAACAGACGCGTATCAAAGCGCACACAACGCACAACTCGATGCAAACCAGCCTGGTTTTTTTGATCGCGACGGGCAGTGGCGCCTCGGGCAGTGGCCTGGCGGCGAGTACGACCAAAACGGCCGGTGGAACGAAGGTTACTGGACCCAGGAGCGGTTCTGGGTCGCGGGGTTCTGGGACGAGGTAGGGGCGTGGGTTGAGGGGACGAGGCCAGGGGGGTACTTTAACCGAAACGGGGGGTGGGTTCCGGAGACGAACGCGGAGGTGAATGACAACAATGCCAACGACGACGCGTCGCCAACAAATGTACCTCCTTCCACCGCCACAACCAAAGCTTCCGAGGTTATCGATGCCCTAGGGGGTGTGGGTTGTATGGGGTCTCCCGGAGATGAGAGGGGGGGGGAGTCGGATGGGGAGATGACGGAGATGGCGTTGTGAATGCGAAACGACGGTGACTCCTAAATTAGACCTTCGACCTTCGCCTTCGCCTTCGTTTGAATAAAGTGCATTTATTCAAGCGAGATCATGGATCAAAAAGTGCAGTGTCAGCTTCCATCGATATTTCTAATATCCCGCCAAATGGCCAAAAATCAGTCCGTAGGCTACTTATTAGTCCCAAGAAGGTGTAAATTGAGCAAATTTTCAAGGAAAATTTTGGAAAAACCAAGAAAACAGAATCTCTCGATTCGCCCACCCCGCCCCACTTCCTTGCGCGCCCGTCATCACACGCGCTGCTAAGGATGTTCACTTCGTCGATATTAAGTCGCGTTCTTGCGGCCCCGGTGCCTCGCGCGAACGCGAGAACGCGAGCGGCGCGACACTCGCGGTCCTCAATGCGGGCGCTTTCCCAATTGAGAGCGCCCAACGGTTCGCTCCCAACGGGCGATCGATCGAAGGTCGCGCGGAGGC
>TARA_B110000977_G_scaffold30003_1_pt1 | contig 13485 bp, 13 predicted proteins | sample TARA_B110000977 | Tara Oceans TARA_B110000977 (sample SAMEA4397798) | marine metagenome | biome: Polar Biome; feature: [SRF] surface water layer (ENVO:00010504); material: water (ENVO:00002006), including particulate matter (ENVO:01000060) such as... | depth 5 m | reverse complement strand
CAGTACAACTGCTTCGGAGCGGGGAGAAAATAAAAGGCAATGAGCCTGCGAAATTGTGTTTTACTTTTCTCGCAGAGTGGGACAGTTTTGCTTGAATACCTTATATCCCCTCCATAGAATCTCTCACGTTTATTTATTCATCAGATTTATCTTTACCTAAGTTCAAATATTCTTGAGATAATTTTCTTTTCATAACAACTCTGGGGTTAGCATATTCCTTATACTTATTTAGCATTTTAGCTACTTTTTTGTTCCATTTAGCTTGTTCCTTATAATTAGAACCGTGATTTGTTTCTTCATCATACAAACTATCTAATACATCAATTTCTGAAATACATTTATTAAAAGCTGAGTTTATAAACTTGTTAGTAATATAAAATGAACCATCCTTGGAAAGATAAGAATTGTATTCTTTTCTTATTTTTCTTGCTCCTAATTCAGAAATATCAAAATGCAATTGTTCGTGTTTGAGGAGGGCATTTCCTAGGTTCAAATCATTCGTTTTGTATGATTTTTTTTCTTTGAAATAAGTTCTAACGAAATAAACGATACTATCATTTGAGGTTTCAAAATGCTCTACTCCAATTTCCGTTATAGTTTTGGCCTTATAATAAGAAGTTGAATCTTCTATTACTCTTTTAAAATTATTCCAATTCAGTTTACAACTATCACTCCATAAGATATAACCATCTTTATCAGATGTATATGCACAAAATTCTTTCTCCTTAGGAACAAAGTCTTCTTCTGATGGAATGAGAAAATATCCCGAAATAAACACTACTCCTAATAATAAAAGTATCGCATATATTGTTTTGCTTTTTATCTTTTTCATTTTTATTCTACTTTAGTAAGTGTCCCTGTTACTTTCACTGGTTTTTGATAATTCCCACCGTCATTGATTATATTTATTTGTGAAGCATCAACCCCTCTATCAGTAAACCATTTCGTTATGGTTTCTCCTCTTTGTCTTACTAAATCTTCTGAATAATCAGAATCAGATAACGTATACCACGCATCCAGAATATCATGTCCTTTTTTATATGCTGTTTGAGGTCTTAATGAAACCGAGTTACTTGAATTTGCTTTCAAAGAATTAAGTATAGGTGTAAGAACTTTACTTGCTTGAGCCGCATCTTCAAAAGTACTGTAATTACCTTTGAAAGGCACATCTAAATTAACAGAGGATGTTATTGGTGTAGGTGTAGCAATAGGTGGTGGTGGTGCAGTAACTACTGTAGGAGCTATCTTTTTCCTTTTTTTAGGTTTGGGTTTAATTCCTGTTTCTCCCCTTTCTACTTTTGGTTCTTCCTTAACTTCTTCTACTATAGCTGGTGGATTATTTTCCTTATTAAGTTCTGCTACAATCTCATTAACATCTGATTTTATTTCATCAGCTGTTTTAAGTTTAAGATATAAATGGTCAAATCCATTAGAACGGGTAGCTCCACTAAAGCGAACTTCTACATCATATCTGTTTCCTGGAGGTAATCCACTTGCTCCATTAGATTGTCCAATATTCGTTGAAATTAATTGTGCCTCTGCTAAAGATAATTTTTGTGAATGAGGACTTTTCTTGACTTTTTCAAGCAAAGCTGTTCTATGAGCAATTTCTTCAGTTGCATTAAATTGTTTATCGGATTGTAATCCTTCTAAATCACGACAGGCAATTGGAGAATTACTTGCATATTGATATGGAGATAAAAATGGAAAAACATCAGATTGGGGGTCAATACTAATAAATCTTGCGATACGAGGGTCATACATCCTGAAAGTAAAATTTAATGAGTTTCCCTTCCCCTTTATCTCATTGTCACTCTCCATCCCATTGAATCCATATTTATAGTCATCATCTTGTCCATGTCTGTTAGGCATAAGCATCCCGAAGGGATAGTAATCGGAGTAAGATATGACTTTATGAGTAGAGTAGTTCATTGTTTAGAATTAATTTCCCATCAAATTATCTTCCAAAAATTTCGTCATTTTATTAAACAAATGCAGTCTAGTTTTTCCGCCATAAATTCCGTGATTACGGTTAGGGTAAACAAACATATCAAACTCTTTGTTTTCTTTTACCAAGGCATTTACCATTTCGTAAGTGTTTTGAGGATGCACATTGTCATCTCCACCACCATGAACCAATAAGAAAGCTCCTTTTAGTTTAGAAACATGATTAATAGGGGAGTTTTCGTCATATCCATTTGCATTTTCTTGAGGAGTTCTCATGAAACGCTCTGTATAAATGTTGTCGTAATACCTCCAGTTGGTAACGGGAGCAACAGCAATTCCAGCTTTAAAATAATCAGCTCCTTTTGTCATACAAAGCGCAGCCATGTAACCTCCATAACTCCAGCCTTGTATTCCAATATTGTCTCCATCTACATAAGATAAGCTACCCAAGTATTTAGCAGCACCAATCAAATCTTCTGTTTCGTATTTTCCCAATTGTAAATAAGTAGAATGTTTAAAATCTCTTCCTCTAAACATAGTTCCTCTGGTTTCTACACACACCACCAAAAAACCTTTTTTTGCTAATAAATGGTGCCACATCATAGTTGCTCCACCCCAAGAATCTTTCACCACATTGTTTCCAGGACCGTTATAACCTGTCATAAAAACTGGGTATTCTTTGTTTTTATCAAAGTTTGGTGGTTTAATCATCCAAGCATTTAATTCTTGCCCAGAGTCTGTTTTTACAGTAAAAAACTCTTTGCCTGGCAACCTGTATTTCGTTAATCTATGCACTAATGCTTTATTGTCTTGTAGTATTTTTAATTGCTCTCCATTTGCTTTGTGCAATGAGATAAGAGAAGGTGTATTAGCATCCGTATGGTAATTGATGTAATATTTCATTCCTTTACTAAATGCGGTCGAGTTATTTCCTTTTCTTGTAGATAGGTTTTTCTTTCCTGTTCCATCAGTTTTTACCACATACAAATCTTGGTAAATGGCTCCATTTTCCGAAGACAAATAATAAACCAATCCGTTCTTCTCATCCACCCCTTGTATTTCAATTACATCCCAATCTCCTTTTGTCAGTTGTAGCTCTTTTCCGTCAATTGTGTTTAAGTAAATGTGGTTAAACCCATCTTTTTCACTCATCCATAAATAGGTGTTGTTGTCTTCAAAAAATCTTAGGTTATCGTGAATATCAATGTATGTCTTAGCAGTTTCTGTATAGTAAGGTTTAGCCATGTAAGAGAACTCTTTTTGAGCCCTAGTTATATTAAAATCTACCATCATTAGTTGCAGCTTATTTTGTAACCTGTTAAGCACTGTAAGGGATAATTTCATTGGATCTTTCGTCCAGTTTATTCTTGGAATGTAATTTTCTTCCGTTTGGTTTAAGATTTCTATAGGAGTTGAAATCTGCCCCAAAACATCATACATGTGAATGCTTATTTTAGAATTATCTTCTCCAGCTTTAGGGTATTTAAAACGGTATTCTTCAGGATATAAAGTTCCGTAATAATCCAAGTGAAACTCTTTCACTTTGCTTTCGTCAAATTTCCAATACGCTATTTTTGTTCCATTCTCATTCCATTGAAACCCTTTATGAAATCCAAATTCCTCTTCATAAACCCAGTCTGTACCTCCATTTATTACTTCATTTATTTTTCCATCGTAAGTAATGCCATATTCCTTTCCAGTTTCTGTGTTTACATAGAACAGATTATTTTCTCTTACAAAAGCAACTAAATTTCCCGAAGGCGAAAAATCGGCTAGCCTTTGTTTTCCTAATTTTTTATCAGATAAAGGAGTCGTTTTTTTTGTCTTAAGGTCATAAATGTAATAATACGATTTGCTAGATCTTCTGTAAATTCCTTCTTGCTCTGTTGCGATTAATACTTTCGTTTCGTCTGCACTAAATTGGTATTCATCAATAGGAATAGGTCCTCCATCTTCATCAGCTAAATCCATAAAAGAAAAAAGAGTATCTACACTTTCATATGTAGCATAAGAATATTTAACTACAACCGATCCATCTATACTATTTCCCATAGAGGTAAAGTGTTCTCCATCATTCATAGAGCGAACCCCTCTTACCGATTTTCCATAAAACTCACCAGAATACCAAATCTTATCATTTGTTAGTTCAGTTCCAGCTTCAGAATTTTCATTATCAAAAGGATTTTCAACACTCGAAACAGGGCTGTTGTTCTCAGTGTTTTTTAAAGAGGAACAAGAGATAAAAGCAAAGAGGATAGGTGTAAGAAGAATGTATTTTAATTTCATTTTATTTTATTATTGAATGAGAAACGAATATAATAAATTTATAGGAAGTGAGAGTGATGAAAACCTATATTTCAGAAGTTTCTTAGAATGATTAAAATCATAATCAAAAGCAATATTTTTTTATTTATATTTGTTCTAAATAAGAGAATAAAGAGTGAGACTTTCAGATTGTAAAACAAAAAAAGAGGGAATTATAAAAGAGATTTTGGAGTCAGAATTTGACAACAAGATGCTCGAATACGGTATCGTTCCTGGAGTGAAGCTAATTGTTGTAAGTAGAGCTGCTTTTGGTGGACCTATTTATATTGCAATTGGTGCTCAAAGAATTGCAATTCGTAAAAAAGAAGCTACACACATAATATTAGAATAATGCCCCAAATAGGCACTGTATTAGTTATAGTATAAAGTATAATGAATAGAATCGAGACTCGTAACTGTTTCCAATTATCAATTTTGTGTAAATGAAAAAACTTAAAGTAGCACTTATTGGAAACCCAAATGTTGGAAAAACCACCTTATTTAATAGATTGTGTGGTGTAAATCAAAAAACGGGAAATTACCCAGGTGTAACGGTAGATAAAAAACAGGGAAATTTCACACACCTTTCTCATTCTATTGATGTAATAGATTTACCTGGTTTTGATAGTATTTATCCAAAATCATTGGATGAAGAGTTGGTTGTAGATTTTTTAAAAGAAAATTCTGGGAATTCTGATGTCGATAAACTGTTGTTTATTGCAGACGGTACCAATATAAAGAAAAACTTATATTTATTGTCTCAAATTAAGGATTTGGGATACGATATTGTGCTTGCTATCAATATGATGGATGTAGCCAAAAGAAAAGGTATTCTTATTGATAAAGAAGCTATTGCAGAAGAGTTTGGAGTGCATGTTGTAAAGATTTCGGCAAGAAAAGGACAAGGAGTAGATGAATTAAAATCTGCCATATTATTGGAGTCCCCCGAAATGAAAACGGACAAATTAATTTATTTGAAACCCGAGAATCATGGGGTTTTAATGAATTACGTGAAGGAATGTGTGTCAGAGAATCCTTACAAAGCTTTCCTCAATATTACTCAAGAGAATCGAATTCCAGAAATAAATGTAAAGAAATGGAAAACCGAAGAAGCTATTTTAAGGTATCAATACGTTAGAAAAATCATTGATAAAACGATAAAGATTGATAAATCTTTAGCTTCAGATGCTACCACAAGAATTGATAGGATTTTACTGCATAAAGTATTTGGATACGTTATTTTTATGTTTGTGCTGTTGGTGATATTCCAATCTGTATTTTCTCTTTCTGCTTACCCAATGGATTTGATAGATCAATTTTTTAGTTGGTTATCAGGAACACTATCGAGTACTTTACCTCCAGGAAGTTTTAGTGATTTAATTACACAAGGTTTAATTCCTGGAATAGGAGGAGTTATCATATTTGTTCCACAAATCGTTATTTTGTTTTTGTTTTTTGCCCTGCTGGATGAAAGTGGTTACATGAATCGCATCATTTTCTTGATGGATAGATTGATGCAAAAAGTTGGAATGAGCGGAAAGAGTGTGATTCCATTAATCTCTAGTTTTGCTTGTGCTGTGCCTGCAATTATGGCTACAAGAACGATAGAGAACAAGAGAGAAAGATTAATTACGATTATGGTTGCTCCGCTATTAACTTGCTCGGCAAGGCTACCTGTTTATACTATTTTGATAGGTTTGCTAGTTCCCGATCAGTTTTATTACGGAATCAGTTTACAAGCTCTCGTCTTGTTAGCTATGTATTTGTTAGGAATTTTTACTTCGGCAATTGCAGCTTTGGTTTTCAAATACATTATTAAGAATAAATACAAGAGTTTTTTCATCACAGAAATGCCAAGTTATTTGGTTCCTAGCTTTAAAAATGTAATGCTCACAATATGGGAAAACACCAAATCATTTGTATGGAGTGCAGGAAAAATAATTGTTGCTGCATCCATCATTTTATATGTGTTGGCTACCAATGGAGGAGAAAAATTTGACAAGGCAGAAACTCATATTATGACTGAATTTGCTCAATTACCAGATTCTAAAAAGGATGCAATGGTATCCACTTATCAATTAGAAAATTCTTATTTGGGTAATTTGGGAAAAACGATTGAGCCAGCAATTATTCCTTTGGGTTACGATTGGAAAATTGGAATTGCCTTAATTAGCTCTATTGCTGCAAGAGAAGTGTTTGTAGGAACTATGGCAATTATCTATAACATAGATTCGGACGAAGAAATGAAGATTACACAAAGGCTAGATTCCGAGATAAATGCCAATACAGGCGAACGAACTTTCAATTTTGCAACTTGTATTTCTTTACTTTTGTTTTATGCTTTTTCTTTGCAATGTATGAGTACAATTGCCGTTACATACAAAGAGACAAAATCATTTAAATGGACAAGTGTCCAATTTTTGTATATGACTATTTTGGCTTATGTTGTATCTTTAATCGCTTATCAAATGTTGAGTTAATGCAAGATTTATTATTATACATATCGTTAATTGCAGCAATTGCCTATTTAGGCTTTAAAGCATACACTATTTTTTTTAAAAAAGAAAAATCATGTGGTAACGGAAGTTGTGGATGTGATTAGAAAATTAATTGTTTTTTAATTCTATCTCAATTTTTCAACTCAAATAAATTCGGTACCTTTGATTTAAACAAATTAAAGACCCAAAATTTCATGTCAAAAGTTCATAATTACAGTGCAGGACCTTGTATTTTACCACAAGAAGTTATCAAAGAAGCAGCAGAGGCTGTTCTTAATTTTGATGGATTAAATTTATCTATTTTAGAGGTTTCGCACAGAAGTCCAAATTTTGTTGCTGTAATGGATGAAGCAGTAGCTTTGGTAAAAGAATTACTAGAAGTGCCAGCAGGTTATTCTGTTTGTTTTACACAAGGTGGAGCAAGCCTTGGTTTTTTGATGTCCGCTTACAACATGATTGGCGACAACAAAAAAGCAGCATACATCAATACAGGAACTTGGGCAGATAAAGCAATAAAAGAAGTAAGTAATGTAGGGGAAGTAAACGTTATTGCATCTTCAAAAGACAGTAATTTTAATCACATACCAAAAGGATTTACGATCCCAACTGACTGTGATTATTTACATTATACTTCTAACAACACAATTTTCGGAATACAATTCAAAGAAATTCCTAATGCATCAATTCCATTGGTGTGTGACATGAGTTCTGATATTTTTAGTAAAAAAGTAGACATCTCAAAATTTGATTTGATTTATGCTGGAGCTCAAAAAAATATGGGGCCAGCTGGAGCAACTTTATACATTATAAAAGACGAAGTTTTTGGAAGAAACAGAATCAAGATTCCTACCATGTTGAACATTGAGACTCACGTAAAAAAAGATTCTATGTTTAACACTCCTCCAGTCTACTCAATCTATGTTTCTATGCTTAATTTAAGGCATTTGAAAAAGATTGGTGGAGTACCAGCTCAACAAAAAATTAACGAAGAAAAAGCAAGAATTTTATATACTGAAATTGATAGAAATCCTTTATTCAAAGGAGTTGCTGCAACTGAAGACAGAAGTAATATGAATGCAACATTTGTATTGACTGACGAAAGCAAGCAAGCAAAATTTGATGAAATGTGGAAAGCTGCAAACATCAGTGGAATAAAAGGACACAGAAGTATAGGAGGTTATAGAGCTTCTATGTACAATGCTTTGCCAGTATCCTCTGTGCAAGTATTGGTAGATGTAATGAAGGCTTTGGATTAACATTTAATTATTACGCATAAAAAAAGCTCCGAGAATTTCGGGGCTTTTTTTTATGCTATTATTTTTTAAAAAATTCGTTAAGAATTTATTTTCTTCTTCATCTCATCTTTCTCTTCACAAGTCAAGCATTCTTGTGCTTGTGTAATGTTACCAAAAAGACTTTTGAAAACATGAGAAAATTTCTTGTAGCCTCTACATTTTCCACACCTTGCGTTATGAAATCTTAACCTTATCTTTTCTTTAAAACTAAGTTCGTTCCAATCGTTACGATCTATTAAGTGTGCAGCTTCTTTACAATCTATCATTAGTCAAACCATTTTTTATCCAAACATTCCTTTAGCTGAATCTTAGCTCGGTGGATGATTACCCAAAAATTGGACGAAGTTATTTCATACTCATTACATATTTCTTCAGAATCTTTATTGTCAATGAATTTATCAATAAAAATTCCTCTTTGTTTCTCTGGCAACAATTCAATGCAACTCATTAATGCTCCTCGCAGTTCAGTGTTTTCTATAGTTGCTTCTGTTTCATTCACTTCTCTGTTGGGAGTTGTAGCTTCTATCCAGTTATTTTCGTTTTCATCATTGGAAGTGTATTGAGAAATAGGTCTAGTTTTTCTGCTTTGTTGTTGCCTCCAGTGGTCTATTATTTTTCGCTTAAGAATAGAAAAAAGCCAAGTCTTGACGGTACTTTTTTGTTCAAATCTATCCCAAGCTTTCAATGCAGAAAAAAATGTATCTTGGACTAAATCCTTGGCCAAATCACGATCACCAACTCTATTTGCTGCAAAATTAAAGAGCATATCAGAGTAATCGTCTACCCAGGTATTTAAATCTATGTCGCTTTTTTTCTTGACCAAAAATTATGTTTTTTTTGCTTTTTCCCAATACATGTCCATTTCCTCCAAACTCATTTCCGACAGTTCTTTTCCGTCTTTTTTCGATTCAGTCTCAAGATATTGAAATCTTTTAATGAATTTTTTGTTTGTTCTTTCTAGGGCATTTTCAGGGTTTACTCCTATAAATCTAGCATAATTAATTAAGGAAAACAATACATCCCCAAATTCATCTTCTATCTTATCAGTCTTTCCGTCAATCTCTACTTTTAGCTCCTCAATTTCTTCTATTACTTTCTCCCACACTTGATCTTTGTTATCCCAATCAAATCCTATTCCTCGAGCTTTCTCTTGAATTCTAGCTGCTTTCACCAAAGCAGGAAGTGACCTTGGAACTCCTTCCAAAACTGATTTTTTTCCTGATTTAAGTTTTATTTTTTCCCAATTTCTTTTTACTTCTTCTTCCGTCTCGGCAATGGTATCTCCATAAATATGAGGATGTCTTTCTACCAATTTATCGCACACACTATTTAGTGCATCTGCAATATCAAACTCATTGGTTTCAGAAGCAATTTTTGCATAAAAAACGAGGTGAAGCATCACATCTCCAATCTCTTCTTTTATATCTTGCATGTTTCCATCTAAGATGGCATCTGCCAATTCGTAAGTTTCCTCTATGGTAAGATGACGGAGCGATTCTATCGTTTGTTTTTTATCCCAAGGACATTCGGCACGAAGCTCATCCATGATAATTAATAACCGCTCGAATGCTTTGAGTTTATTCTGCATTTTGCTTTTCAAATAATTCCATTAATTCCTCATCCGATAAATCAATTGTTTTTAATCTCGCCTTGTGGTTCTCAATGGATGAGTGATTTGGAAATTTTTCTATGATTTCTTTAATCGCTTTTTTTGCTTCTTCCTTACTGTCCATTTTATCGTAAAGAAAAGCCCTTAAATTCATTTCTTCAATGATATTTGTGTCAGTTGAATTTTCGTCAATAATTAGAGTGTTCAATCTTATTGCTTCGTAATCTTGATTAAGTCCCATTGCAGCTCTCACACCTTTTCTAATGGCTTCTCTTCTGTGTTCGCTAGTTGTAAATTTTGAAGCATGTTTTTGTGCAGATTCCAACATTTTTATTGAATAAGCTTTACTTAACTCAAGCGAATCTTCGTTCATCAATTTCTTTTCCAACTCTTCCATGTAATAATACAATTCCATGTCACCCAATGAATCAAGGTTAGTTAGCATAAATTGCTCCTCTGCGTTTACAGCTTCTTCTACTGGAGTTGAAGGTTCTGAGTTACAAGAAAAAAGCAAAACTGCTGAACTGATTGTGATTAAAATTATTTTTTTCATTTTATTTTTTATTTCTGTAAATATATAATTTTTGAGATTTTATTAATCTCTATTTTACTTCATTTTTATACGGGTCATTTTACCAATTCCCCTTGGTCAATTTCAAAGGAAAAACATTCGTATTTTCTTTTTTTGAAAAACGCAGGCAATCTTTTTGTATTGGTATCCGTAATAAATACTTGACCATATACTCCTTCACATATTTGGTTCATTAAATGAGCGATCCTGTGTTCATCTAGTTTGTCATAAATGTCATCCAGCAATAAGATAGGCTTTGATTCTGTTTTGGATTCAATGTGCTTAAATTGAGCTAATTTCAATGCGATCAAAAATGTTTTTTGTTGTCCTTGTGAACCAAATTTTTTCAAGGGTCTGTTTTCAATTTCAAAACTAAAATCATCTTTGTGAGTTCCTTTGGTTGTGTACCCAATGAATTTCTCTTTGTATAAACTGTCCTTCAATAAATCCTCAAAATTCTTTTCATCCAATTGCGATTTATAATTCAATTGAGCGGTTTCGTTTCCTCCAGAAATAGTGGAGTAAATTTCATCAAAAACTAATTTAAATTCGGATATAAATTTCGTTCTGTGTTCATAAATTTCTTCTCCAACAGCTATTAATTGTTCATCCCAAATTTGCAAAGATAATTCATCAAATTTTGCTCCTTGTTGTAGGTTTTTTAAAAATGCATTTCTTTGTACCAGCACTTTATTATATTTAATAAGTGTTTGCAGGTACTTTTTATCGTATTGAGAAATTATTAAATCTATAAATTTCCTTCTCGTTTCACTTCCATCATAAATCAAATTAGTATCCATAGGAGAAATAAGAACTGTATTGATTAATCCAATGTGTTCAGATAATTTCTCGTATTCTTTCTTCCCTTTTTTGAAAACTTTTTTCTTCCCTCTTTTAACTCCACAGTATACATTCTCAGGTTTTTCTTCTCCTTTAAATTCTCCTTGAATCACAAAAAAGTCTTCTTCGTTTTTTATGTTTTGGGAATCTACTGAGTTAAAAAAACTCTTGCAGTTTGATAAATAATAAATACCATCTAATAGGTTGGTTTTTCCCATTCCATTTTTACCCAAAAAACAGTTGACAAACGGAGATACTTCTACCTCTATTTGGTCGTAGTTTTTGAAATTAAGAAGAGAAATTTTATTTAAAATCACAGATTTATAATTCGTTTTGGAATTGATTACTAAAATACTATTTTTTGAACAAATTAACAGAGAAACCGAGGGGGATTTTGTAATTTGTAATTCATAATATTTTAATTCTAAAAGCAGAGATGAAAAGATTTAAATCCAGTGTGTTGATGTTACTAGTTTTTACAGGGATAGTTTCTTGTGTAAAATTCAAAAAAGCAGATTTAGTAATCCATAATGCACGAATTTATACAGTAAATGGAGAGTTTGAAGTGGCCCAAGCCATGGCAATTACAGATGGAATAATTGTGGCTGTAGGGAAGGAGCATGAAATTATGAATAAATACAGAGCTTCAGAAATTATAGATGCCGAAACTCGTCCGATTTACCCTGGTTTTATTGATGCACATTGCCATTTTTTAGGTTCTGGGCTTAATGGGTTGGCAGTAAATTTGAGTGAAGCAAAATCCATGGAGGAAATTGTAGAGTTACTTCAAAACGGAAAGAAGGATAAGTTGGATTGGTTAATAGGTTTTGGTTGGGACGAAAATAAATGGGATTCTCCAGAACTTAATAATAACTTATTAAACAAAAAATTCACTGACATTCCTGTTATGCTTTGGAGAGTGGACGGGCACAGTTTACTTGCTAATAATATGGCTTTGCTTGAAACAGAGTTTATGCCAGAGTTATTTAATGGAATCGTAAAAGAAGAAAATATCCATCATTTTACTAAAGCAATAAACTATACCAAACAACAAAAAAAGAATGCGTTACGAAATTCGGAAGCGGCTTTTTTTTCACAAGGAATTACTACAGTTTCTGATGCTGGATTACCAAAGAAGAGGTAGAATTAATTCAATCTATGCAAGAGTCAGGAACGCTTGAAATGAGAATTTATGCCATGCTTTTTCCTTCTCTAGAATCCTTAGAAATGGATGCGATTTTTGAAGATAGACTAACGGTAAACTCTTATAAAGTTATGCTAGATGGGAGTGTGGGGTCTAAATCTGCTTGTTTTAAATCTCCCTACCGAGGAACTAATAATTATGGAAAATTATTAATGTCAAGAGATAGTTTGGCACGAATTGCACTCCTTGCTTACAACAAAGGTTTTCAGTTAAATGTTCATGCTATTGGAGATTCGGCAGTGAAAGTAGCCTTGGTTGAAATGGGAAAAGTATTGAAAGAAACGAACGGAATGACCTGGCGAATAGAACACGCACAATCTGTGAGCGAAGAAGATGTAAAACTATTTGGTCAGTACAATATTATTCCTTCGGTTCAGCCTACACACTTGGTAGATGACATGAAAGCAGGAATTGTAAAATCTGTAGATGAAGAACCGCTTAAAAACTCATACCGATTAAAATCCTTGTTGGAACAAAATCAAACTATAGCTTTAGGAACAGATTTTCCTGTAGCGAGTAAAAATCCAGTAGAGACTTTTTACAATGCCATTGTGAGAAACCCAAGAATAGAATTTCCGATTGCTAACAATGAAAATTTGACAAGAGAAGAAGCTCTAAAAGGGATTACATTTTGGCCAGCTTTAGCCAATAAAGAATACGGAACCAAAGGAACTATTGAAGTTGGAAAATTTGCGGATTTCGTAATCCTGAATCGTGATATTATGAATGTGCCAGAAGAGGAAATAAAAGACGCCAAGGTTTTTTATACTTTTGTGAATGGAGTAATTGTATTTGAGAATAGGTAGATTATTCTAAGAAAATAAGTGGAAAGTTGTTGTTGAGAAATGGAGAACGGACAATGATGGTAGAGCGGATAAATAAGTAGGAAAACTCATCCTTGATTATTCAAGTCCGTCTGAACGGAGTCGAAGACTGTCACGATAATCGATTTATTTTTATAAATATTTCGTATTCTTTGTGAGATCCTGAAATGAATTCAGGATGACTGGAATAATAACTCAATAATTTGGGTAACTAATTGATAAGTTTATTTGAATTTCACCCTAATGAAGAACTGTTTTCGCAACATCAATTAACTAATTTAACTCCCTATACATTCCAATCCAGTCTGGATTTTGCATGTCTTTGAATAGCTCAAACATTTTTGGGCCATGAAAATAATCTTGAATTTGATTAACTCCATATTTCTGTAAATA
>TARA_B110000977_G_scaffold198615_3_pt1 | contig 13533 bp, 9 predicted proteins | sample TARA_B110000977 | Tara Oceans TARA_B110000977 (sample SAMEA4397798) | marine metagenome | biome: Polar Biome; feature: [SRF] surface water layer (ENVO:00010504); material: water (ENVO:00002006), including particulate matter (ENVO:01000060) such as... | depth 5 m | reverse complement strand
TCAAGCGCCAGGGCCGCACCCTCTACGGCTTCGGCGGCTAAACAGCCTCCCGAACGTAAGAGACGCTCTTCACACTACAACTTCAAAAACAGCGACCCGTTTCAACGGGCTCTCAAACCAACAATGGTGATAAATAATCACCACCACATTTATGAAGAACAACTCAAGTCATGTATCTCACAACTTAAAGCTACCTACACAACCTAACGTCTCATCGCACAAGTAGTAGTACACGCAAAGAGCCGTACACTTGCTTCGTATTCGGGACGAGTCGAGCTCAGCTGAAGAAGTCACGTCATAGCCAACATTCTACCCGACTTTTTGAAATCGACGTCACGCTTTATACCTATTCGAGCTGTGATTCTAATTCCTGAACCTACACTCGTACTGCTTCGTACTATACTTCTAAGCACCACTACTCCCCCCCTCCATCCGTTCCCCCGGCATCCCCTTGAACTCGGTGTTCCAGAATAGCACATCCGGATGCACGGCTTCCCGTAAAAGCTCTATGATCCACACCCAGAACTGCTCCGCTTGAACGACGTTTTTGTTGGATTTGAACACCTCTTCGACTAACGTGACTAGTCGCACGAAATGCGGGTGGTTAGGCGCCAGCCTGCTCGCACAATTCGCGTGCTCCAGCAGTAAGTCCAAGTCGAAGTCCTTCCGGCCTTCCGCAGATAGAAGTTTCGACACCAGCTGCTCCCGGACCGCGTGCATCTGCCAGTGGTCGGGTCCAATTCCGGCTTTGACCAATTTGTTGTACAGACGGTGCGCCCCCAAAACCTTTGATTCCTTGGTGTACCCGTTGGATGATCTGTTGTGCTTTTTTGTCGTTGATACGCTTTGCCTTCCACCCCCAGAACCTTCGGTTTGCTTCGAAACGTTCAACGACCGCACGTAGTTGTGGTCGTCACTCGAGTCGCTTAATGATGACGTCGACGACGACGACGATGATTCCGTGTCGCTAGTGTCGGTTGAACGAGAATCACCTCGTTCTGTTCGCAACTTGTCACTTTGTTTCCCCACCGACCCCCCCCCAAGCAACCGCCCCTCGTCGTCAAACTGGTTTTCAAACCCCGTTTCGCCAAACTCCCAGGTTGAAAATCCCGCGAGCTTTTCGTTTTTCTTGTTCAAGTGCGAGTCAAAAAACAAATTTGGGTTTTGCGGTTTGTGGCCGTGCCGCGAGGCTTGGTTCGCGCGCATTCCGCTGGCTCGGTCTCGTTCGTCGATTGCGTTCTGCAGCTCCACAGCACACCGGTCGCATTTACAGAAGAATCCCCAGACCCTGGCGAGTTGCTTCCGTCTGCAATCCACGGGGAGCCACAGTAAGTTTGCGCCGTACGCGACGGTGATCTCTTCTCCTTTCTCGATTTGTCGCATCGAGTATACCGTGACTATTTGGTCACTCACGGAAACCGCGGCGTTGGGGACACAGCTGTGGTTGCACGTGCTGACGTGCGCGAACAACCGCGCGACGTACTGAGTTGAAATAGTGTTACCCAGTGCGTCACCGTCGTTCGCTGTTCCGTTCATGTTAGTATCACCGTCGTTTCCGTTCGACGCGACGTTGATTGATTCCACCAAATTGGATTCGCTCTTCTTCGCGACGCGGACGTGCGCGTTTTTAGTCACTCTTTTTAGCGTCGCGTTCCACGTCGCGTCGTCGATGCCCTCCTCGGGGTAAGGGGAAGGCTCGTGACTCGTTTTATTGTCACTAGATGACGATACAGATCCATTTTGAGTACCTCCGTCATCCCCGGCGTGTAAGTGTTTGTACCGGTCGTCCAGCGCCACTCTTCTCGCCAGTTCCCGCCGCGCGCCTTGTGCGTTTTGAAAGCTCCCCACGATTTGAAACGGCCGCTCCTGGAACAGCATCACGGACGGGGGGATGGTGTCGACCGCGGCATACCCTCGGCCCTTGCCGTTGAAGTGCGCGATGTTCATACTTCGATGCAATCCTTGCACCAAGCCGGGTACCGTCTTCGGAGGCTTGGGGCGTCGTTTGCTTCCGCGGCGGTACCGAGGCGCGTCATCACTGCTCGTTAACCCGCTCCGTTTCGATGGCGCAGGTAAAGGTTCCAACTGACTCCAGTCGGTAGTCTCGGCAAGCACAGCGGCAACCGCACCCGTGCCGGCATACTCCCGCGCGCGGTGGTGCGGGCCGGGCATGATGGCACCTCAAATGTCGAATCTCGCCCGATTTGCAAAAGCTGCCGAGAAATAAAATGCCAGGTCACCGCACGCGTCGTACCACCCACGCGCGTCGAGGCCACCAGCACGACCCACAACTCACGCCCGAAACAACCACACGCGTGCGGAGCGATCACGTCGAGCGCCCGTGCGTTCGTCTGTGAGCGTTGGGGGGTGAGCGCCCCTCGACTCGACGCGTCCACAGAGTTTTTCCTGCCTGCCGCGTCGGATCACAAATAACGCGCTGACGACAAGTTCAGAGATTTTGACTTGAACGAGAGTGGCTGTTACAACTTGCTGATCATCACAACACACGCCGCGCCTCGCGCCTCGGGACGCGTCGAGGAGTTGACTGGGGAAAGCTTAGGCTTCGGGCTTTGAACGTCGGCGATATGGCGTCGCATGACGAGCGCACGTCTTTGATCGATGTGAACGCGGCGTCTGGCGGACGCGTCCCGTCCACTAGTAGTGGGAAGTTCGGGTCCTCGCTCGCCGTGGTGGGCGCGCTCGCCGTGGTGGGCGCGCTCGCGGTGTCCGGACGGGTCTCCACGACACATCAAAACCGCGCCTCGGAAGGCGACACGAGCGTGTTCCAGGTGGAGGTTTTCGACGACGTCCCTGAACTAAGGGCCCCAGTGCTTGTACCGGGTACCGATGCACCGCTGACGTTGCCGTGGCAACCGGTGAGCATGGGGAGAGACGATGGGGTTGAAAGCGAATCAACATCAACCTCTTCATCCTCCTCCTCAACCACAAAAAGGTTCGGCGCCATCTCAGGCCACGGCCTGCATTGTGACATGCGCGCCATGGCTTGGCTGTTCGCTGACGTTGCGCCGGATGTCCCGACTGCTGTGTTCGGCGCGCGCGGGTCGAGCGCCACGAACTCTCCGCTGGGCGCCGGCGCGGATGAGTGGCTCGCCGGCATTGATGAGTCGTCGATGTCGGACAAATTAATTGAACGCTTAGGGTTCAAAGCGCAGGCTGGTGATTTTGCTGCGGTGGCACAAGCCGCGGGGTACGACCAGTTCATCGCAGTCGGCGAGAGCCAGAGCTCCGCGGCGGCGCTCTGGGCGGGGGTGAAACAGGCGCAGAAAAGGCGTGAAGGCGAGTTGGGAGGAGCCGCAAACGGGAAGGAGGAAGGGAAGGATTTGGGTACTTCAGAGTCGTCAACATCATCAGATGACTCCAATCAAATCGTCGGCCTAGTGCTCACTTTGATCCCGACTATGGGCGTGGAGCGAACCGCGCACTTCGACGAACTGAACGAGAAGATAAAGGTGACGTTTGGAGACGATTTGAGAAAAGCGAGTGACAAGTTAAAAACCAAATCAGATTGTTCCGTCGGGTACGGGTGCGTGCCGTTCCAAAAATACTACGCCGCCAAAGGAAGCAACTTGCCTCCGTTAGAGTTGCTATCAGAGCTCGCCCCCTGGTTCCCTAAAACCATGATCCTAGCCGACTACGAAGACGAACCCGCGCACCCGGTTGAGAATGGGAGGATGGTCGCGGAGGCGCTGGGGGCTGAATTTCATTCAGTCAACACCAGGGCGGAGCGGGAAGCGCAGTGGCCGGGGATCGTGGCTGAGTTCGTGGAGAGAGTCAAGGAGGAATTCGTGGGTGACGAGACAGGATATGCAGGGAAGGTTGTGAAGTCTGTCGTATCTGGCGAGGCTTCTGTATCAGGCAAGTCTGTGTCTAAAACAGATAGCAAAACAGAGAGTAAAAAATACCTCCGTCGTCTGTTGAGCCTTTCCTCCATCCCGAAAGAAGGCGACGCGTACGACGACGCTTCGAAAAAGCTTTTGCTCACTGAGGCGCAGTTACGAACCTCGTCCCAACTCTGTGTAGGGGACTACGGCGCTACTCCAACTCTGGAACAGCAGTGTTTGAGTTTAACGGTGAGTGAATCGCGGGTGTACGAAGAGGAGCGTGTGTCGCGGATTCAAAAGGAAATGGCGGCGTCGGCGGAGATGCAGGTAACTGGCAAACAGTCTGGTTCGGAATCGAGCGTTTCGGAATCCACCCCAATCCCGGTTCCTGCGTTCAACCCGTTTTACTTGCGAACCGGGCTGGACGTGGACGAGTGCGAGGAAAGCGGGCTGGGGGTGGTACGGTGAGGAAGAAATACTGGAAGGGAAAGAAATACTTTCAACTAGCAAAAGGATTATAATACGCAAACCTGACTATTCACAAAGCGTCATCGCGAGTCCGAGTCCGATTCGGACGACGAATCGGACCCGCTTCTGGACCGCGACCGCGACCGGCGCTTCCCGTGGCCGTTTCGTGAATAGTCCCTGTGCTTTCTCTTCTCATCTTTCTTCGCACGTTTCGCCTCCTTCTTCGCGTGTTTCGCGGACTTCTTTTCATCCTTGCGTTTGAGCTTGTTTGCTTTTTTAATAAGTTTGTCCTTCTCGCGCTCGCTGAGACCTTGTCCTCCACCGCCTCGTCGGTCATCTCCTCCACCGTGACCTGCCCCACTACTCAACCCGAACCCTGTCATAACCTCCCGGTCCGCCCCAGGGCCAGAGGTACCGGCATCGCCTGCTCCACCGATGCCCCGGGTACGCGCGCCGTCGTCGCCGCGGTCGCCTCTCCCTCGGCGCAACAATTCAACCATCTCTCTGGCGTCGAGTTTCTGTTGGCCCAGGTTCGCATTACCATCCCCTTTGGGTTTCAAACCAAGCGCATCGTTTATGGCTTGCTCCTCCGCGGCTTTGATTGCGGCGATCTCCGCCGCCGCGTCATCTCCGTCTCCCTTCCCTCTCGTATACCACAAAATGTCCTTGCCCTTCTGCCACCGCCCCACCGACGCTTTGACGGAATGCCCCAGGTAGTACTCCCGGTCCTTGTCACTCTTCACGTCATCCCAGTTGAACTGGTCCTTCCCGCCGCGCGTGCCGCCGCGCGCGGGGCCGTCGCGCATCGGGAAGGTGTGCGCTGGTGTGACGCCCCCCGAGAGACGATTGCATTGAGACTGATTGAGATTTGCGGCGGCGTCAACCAAAAAGTTTCGCGTCCACTTGGCACTTATCCACCCTCTATCCACTCCTTACCGTTCCTCCGCTCACAAGAGCACGCGCATGTCAGCTCACATGTCCGCCTTGCCCGTTCACGTTCCCGCGACTGTCGCACCGCGTTTTCGCGTTTCTTCTACTCACCGTGCTCGTCCCTCGACGCCTCGTAGAGTGAGTTTCACCTCGCCGAAGGCAACCGCCGACTCCGATTCCATGTCTACCGTGGCGCCGTTCGAGTTCGCCACCGCCGCGAGAGTGGTGTTCGGCTGCGGCTCCAACGCCCGTGTGCCCTCTCTTGTCAAGGAACTTACGGAATTGGAAGGCTGCGCCGAGGCTCCGGTGTTGATCGTAGCGGGCGCGTCGGACCGGTTCAGCGCACCCCTCGTGTCTGCTCTGGAAGTCGCCGGCATCAAGTCAGTGGTGTACCACTGCCCGGGCGGCGAGCCCACTGTTGCCACGGCAGAGGCGGCGATTGCACTCGCGACGGATAACGGCTGTGGCGCCGTGATAGCCATCGGGGGAGGCACGCCCGTGGACACGGGCAAGTGCGTCGCCGCGGTGTTGACCAACGGAGGCGACACCCCAGATTTGTACGACTTTTTAGAGGTTGTTGGAAGAGCGCAGCCGCTGACGAAACGGTGCGCCCCGTTCGTCGCGGTCCCAACCACCGCCGGCCCCGGCGCCGAGGTCACCAAGAACTCCGTGTTGGAAGCCGGTGACCGGAAAGTTTCAATGCGACACCCGTTCATGTTACCCGACGTAGTTGTGATTGATCCGGAGTTGACGCTGAGCATGCCGAAAGACGTAACGGCGCACACCGGGCTGGATGCGTTGACGCAGTGCATAGAGCCCTACGTATCAAACGCCGCGACGCCGATAGTGGACGCGCTGAGCTTGGAAGGAATCCGAATCGGCGCCAGAAGTTTGAAAAATGCATACGAGAATGGCGATGATATACACGCACGGGAAGATATGTGCCTTTGCAGTTATTACGGAGGGTTGAGTCTCGCGAATGCTAAACTCGGCGCTGTGCACGGTTTCTCCGGAACCTTGGGCGGATTGTTGCACGCCCCGCACGGCGCGATCTGCGCCGCGCTGTTGCCGCACTGCTGCGTGACGAATGTGGGTGTATTAGAAGGCCGGGTGATGGCTTCCGATCCGGAAGCGGCAAAGAAGTACTTGGCGCGATATGAAACTGTCGCCAAGGCGGTGACTGGTGATGAAAACGCGAGCGTGCAAGACGGCGTCGAGTGGATGAAATCTCTCGTCAAATCATGCGGCGTCCCCGGTCTAGGTTCCATGGGTTTAAAGGAAAGCGATTTCGATTCAGTTGTTCAGAAATCGAAAGAATCATCCTCCATGAAGGGGAACCCCGTGGCGCTGACGGATGAAGAGCTGAAGGGGATGCTCAGGGCGGCGCTGTGATGAGAAGATGAGGTTGACAAGAAAAATTTTAATTCCAAATTAATCCAGACGTTTTCTGACCGTTTGCCGTTGTTGTTTCGACTCGTGTTGGCCCGTCCCGCGCACCTCCTTCATCACAACGACCCACGCATCTGTCCGCCACGGCAACGTGTTCTGATCGTCGCGATGGCGGAAAACGACGATGCGACGTTTGTGGAGACGGTACGAACTTGCACGGGCCGCTCGACAGACCATCACTCGGGACGCGCCGACTCGAGATTTTGGGTGTCTTCCTGTGGAAACCAGAGGCAATCTTTCGCGATGCAACGACGTCTGACCCTCCCCCGCCCACCCTCCTACCTCCACTCTCACAACCTCCAGGCGCGCCTCACGTTCCAAAACGATGCACACATAGTAACCGTCACCGGCTTGAGAAATGACGCGCTGTGCGTTGAGGTACGTGCTTTGGTCGAGTGATGCGTAGTGATCGTTGAGTCGTTGTGTTTTTGGGGACTCGGGAACGAAAACGCACTTTTTCACTCTAAAGCTCGCAAGGACAACCTTTCACAGTCCAACCACAGTCCACACACTACGTCACTCCTAACTCTCTCCTCCCCTACACCCTAAACCCTAGGTCGAGCGTTCCTCCGACGCCTCGCGTTGGCGCGGTGATTTCACGAAGCGGTATTTGGAAGACATCAGCGCCAAGACTGGCAACTTCAAGAAATTTTCCGTCTTTTCAAAGATGCTTGTCGCCGGCGTGGTGGACTCCTCCGCATCTGTGTTCGTTGACCTGCTGACGTACAGCGACTTGGAACAGCTGAAGCGAAAACGGAACGGAGGTGGGGATGGGTCTACTTCCTTGAGTAATGACTCGTCAAAATCAAAAGACGTCTCTCCAGTCTCTCAAAAGCGTTATTTAATCTTGACCCACGCGGATGAGTTTGACAAAACGCACTACCCGTTGCCTCTTTTGTTTGAGGACGAGTTGTCACCGAAGACGCTGCAGCAAATGGTGAACCGGCTGAAGAAGGAAAACGAGGAATTGCGGAACGGAACGGAAGGGGTTCACAACAAAAGCGATACAACTGAATCTTCAGAGATTGCCTTTTTGCGTCGAGAAAACGACGAGTTGAAGGAGCAATTGGAACTCGCCGCCACCAAAGTTGACCCTTTCGAAATCGAAAACGCCCCTCCCGCGTACCAACAGCTGTCACAGTTACAGAGCGAGAACAAAGCTTTGTCTCGAGATTTATTCGACACGCGTTGCGAGCTTGGCGAGGTTCTGAAAGTGAAAAAGGGTTTGTCCACTGAGCTTTCCAACGCCGAGTCTAGTAAAAAGCGCATGCTCGCGAAAAAGCAGCGCGAACTGGAAGACGCTCTTTCCGATATTGCGACTCGCAGGGAAATAGAACGGGAGCTTCGGATTAAGGTAAAAGACCTCGGCGCGCAGTGCGACGGATTGGAACGACGTTTACGCGCATCCGGAGGGGGGTATGTTTATAATGTATCGAACAGAGCGTCGAGCCGACCCACCAGCCGGAGCGGTTCTGTGGAGCGAAACTACCAACGTCCGTGGAGCGAAGCGCCGGCTCGCGTGTCGAGCCGACCGCCGGTACGGGACAGGAACTCCGTTAGGGATGTTTCTTATCACAGGGAGTCCATGTCAACTGGGTTCCGAACCCCTCAAAGGGGAAGGTCACCCTCGCCGTCTGTGAGCGCCGCGACCAGAGGGCGCTCGCCGACGCCCCGGTCGCCGCGGTTCGACCCTACCGCGTACGTCACAGAGAAAAGGGCAAGGGAAGAGCAGAGGTTTCGGTCAAGCGCGCGTGGCATGGCGAGCGGAGCCGCGTCCCCGGCCCGGGAACGCGACAGGGTGTACAGCCGGGGGGCGTCGCCCTCGCCCAGTGGACGGTCGCCGAGCCCGGGGAGAAGCGCAGGCGGGTTTGGGTCAGGGGCGAGCAGAGGGCCGTGGACAGCGGCGGGAAGGGCGGCGTCGCCCAGAGTGTCGAACGAAAATAAGGCTCCGAGAAGCATGAGGACTGGCACTGCATCCACGAACACGACTCGCTCCGCATCTCCAGGCAGGGTGCTACGCGACGTGCAGCGGCGATTAACCGACGTCGTTTCCGACGGGAAGGGTTTGAAAAAAACGCACGCGAATAAAAATGCGCCGAAGAATGGAAAAGAGGACGGCGGGAAAACCACAGGCAAACAGGCAGGAAACCCTTCAGGCAAACAGTCAGAAAACCCTTCAGACGCTTCCGCAGAAATCGCAGACATAGACTCGCGACTCGCCGCGTTGCAGATGTTCCTGAAAGAAGCTAAGCAAGTGGGGTCGCCCGCGGCGAAGGCATAGAAAGTTTGTTATTATGAGCTTCTTGTATGGCAAACAGTCAGCACTCAATTTTTTCAATTTTGCTCTTTTCTCTTGTTATCCGAGGAAATCTCGAGTCCCTCCAATCCCGCGCGCGCGTGTGCTCCGGAGCGGGATGTCGTCGCCGGAGGTGGTGGGGATGGTGGCCGCGATTTCGGTCACGCCCCCCGGCGAGTGCGCGGAGCACGCGCGTTTGAGCGCGCACCTGCGGTCCTTGTTGCTTTTGAAGCGCGGGTGCGACAATCAAAGTTCCACCGTCGCGTTGACGGTCGGTGTGTGTTCGTCTTTGATCGACGAGGTGGTGTTTGACGTCGCGTCCGAGCTGCACCGGGCCATCGCGAGTGGCATGGAAACCACGGCGAGCGTTGAGCAACGCGTGCCCCCAACGGATGAGGTCGTTTCCAAGTACGCCACCGCAGCGAGGGCGCAGGAAGCGGAAGCGCAGAGACTGGTGGCGAGCGGGTTTTTTCCAACCTCCGGTAAAAACGACGGGACGGTGAATGGTGAGCCGAGGGGAAAGTCTCAGTCATCGTCAAACAAAGCACCCTCAACCAGTAAAGAATCTGCTGACATGTACGGCCGCCCTCCTGGTCCGTCGAAGGAGACCGCTGAGTGCCAGGTCTGTCGCCAAAGAGTCGCCGCCTCGCGGTTCGCGCACCACCTGGAGCGGTGTCTAGGAAAGGGCCGTCAGGCGGGACGGCGACCGAGCGGACAGACTCAGACTCAAAATCAACCCGCGCCGCCGCTCGCTCCGCCCGTCGCATCCGCCCGAAGACCAACCGTCACCCCTTCCGTGCCGGTTGCGTTTCTGGTTCAACAACCAACTGTACAACTTCCCAAAGTCCGGTTCTTGTTGAATCCCAAATCGTCATTGGACAGTGAAAAACCCATCCCCGTCTGGCCGCCCGCGAGCGATTCTCAAAAAAGAAAGAAGGAGCCGAAATCGAAAACCCTCGCATCGCTGCTGCGGAGCAATGCGGACGACGTGCCGCTGGCGGCGATGGTTGGGAAAACAAGCACCGGTGCGAAAACAACAGTCGCTTCCGTAGCAGCCAGCCATTCCATGAAAAGCACCTCTACGAAAACCAAAAAAGAATCCAATAAGCTGCCCGGCGTTGCTGTCGGTAAGGTGACGAAGGCGAAGAATATTCCGCCGAAAAATACTGAGACGAAGAAAAGCGCTTCCGAAAAGAAAACAAAAAAGGCAGTCGGAAAGAACGCTCCGAAACAACTTCCACTGGATCCGTTCGCCTTCCCGGGAACTGCGGTTGGCGAGCAACTTCCGAAAAATAAAAACGTACAGGATTCCTTTTCGTTTCCGGAACAAATTGACGGCGACGGTTCGGGAAACTCGAACGACGACTTTGAGCTTCTCTTCGACGCGGGAAACGCGAATCACGGCGACGAAACCATGCTCGTCAACGGGTACCAGGATTTGTTTGCCTAGTCAGGGGATTTGTTTGCCTAGCAGGGTTTCTAGTGACAGTAGTCTCAATTGTATTCAAGTATTGTGTATTTTCTTACGAGTATTATGAGTTGAACTATGAGTTGAGTTGCGTTCTCACGTATACTCACATGCTATAGTATCCATCCATAGTGCACACCCTTACTAGCACAGCCCAACTCCTTCACGCGGACAGCCCGCCGCCCGAAGTGCCGTCGCCCCTGGTCCATGACCACGTCCACTGCACCAGCGCGGGACGAGGCGGGCGGGGCGGAGGGGAGGGCGTGGGCGGCGGCTGGGGCGGTGAAGGCGGTGGCGTGGGCGGCGGCGGGGAAGAAGGCGGCGTCGGCGGCTCAGGCGGCGAGGTCGGCGCGGGCGGCGGCGACGGTCCCGGCGGCGCTGTTGGTGACGACGGAGGCGCGTAGGTCGTCACGCCGGGCGGTAATTTCGCATCAAAATCAACGACCACGCCGTTTTCGTATCGCCCATCGCCTTGCTCCACAACACCTCCATCGACCCAAACCGCCCACCGCCCTTCACCCCAGTCGCAGCACAGACCGTCGCCCCAGGAATCGAAAATCTCAAGCCGGTACTTTCCGGGCCGCAAGCACCGGCGCCACGCCCACTCGCCGCCAGGTTCGACGAGGTCTCCGAACTCGACGGACGCGATTGTAGTGGAGTCGGGAGTGAGATACTGCTGGTTCTGCGTGCCAGTAGGCGTGTCACTGTCCGCTGCTGTCACCCCCGCCACCCTAACAAGCGTCCACCCAACCTCAGTGGGAAAGTCATCCGCGGAGAGGGAAAATATCCAAAGCGCTCGCGTATTGTCGGAACAAGGAGTCGAGTCGATTTCGGTTGGAAGGGAAGAGGAAGGGGCTTGCGGTGGAGGAGTAGGTGAGGGTGGATTTGTCGATTCGGATGTCGGAGGTGTCGATCCAGATCCTGTCGGACCACTCATCACGACCACTTCGTTTCCGTTACCGTAACAGCTCCCGTTGGGCATTCCAATGCACAAACTCGGCTTATACTGCTCGATTGTTTCCTTTATTCTTCCCGCCTGCCCGGGCGTGAACTCAGCCATGCAGTTATCCACGGCGTAGTTCATGAAATTTGTAGTAGGGTCTGTGCCGAAATACGGGGCAGACGAAGCGTCACTTTGCCCGGGTGATATGCACGAATCTGGCGGGCCAAAAATTTGATCGTTGAGCTCGGCGCATGTTCCGTGGTTAGCTCTGGCGTGAGGAGGGGTATCAAACACGGCGTCCCCCGCGTTCGTGTCCCACAAGTCGTGACAGCCACCTTGAAAAGTATGATATAGTCCTAAATGGTGGCCCACTTCGTGCACAGCTGTGTCGCCCAAGTGGTACGGCGTGGCGTCGCCGCCGGGAAGGGTTGAGTGCAGCAGAAACACGCCGTGCTGCTTTGAGGTTTCTGCATAATCGTCGGGGAACGCCGCGACCCACCCTAGCGCGCCATCAGGAGGCTCGCACGTGTACACGTTCAGGTAATTCTCAGGCGTAACCGCGAGCACTTCGCGAATCGCTCTTTCACCCTCCGTGCCTGGAGAACAATCATCTCTGAACCAGTCCCTTGAGAAGAGGAAATCAGGACTTGATACGTCGTGATAGGAGACTTCATAAAAAGTGAACCGCACTTTGGTATCCGCCGCGTTTGCGTTGTCACCGCCGGTTGAGGTTTTCGTGACCCCGCCGAACGCGGAGTTCAAAACATCCACTTGCGCCATTAGCCTCCACTCCGGGACGTACCCATCAAGGCCGTCGTGAATCACGTGGAAGATAACCGGGATGGTGACGGAGAAATCAGAGTCGTCTAGTCGCGCGCCGTCTGTGAGTCGGAGACTGTCTCTTTCTCGACTGGTGTCTCTCAAACTCCGCCTTTGGAGTATCCCCTCCGCTCTGCGCACTTCCTTCGCGGTGATTTCGAGTTGACTGAGCTCTCTTGTAGCGCACGCGCGTTGACGCGCTGTGGGTGACGTGTTCAGCGTACTCACAGGCGACTCGGGTAGCGGCGAGGGGAACGGGAGTCCCAGCGAGTTGGTGGAGGTAGGTGACTGGGTTTGTTCGGAGGACGGCGTTTGACCGTACGTTTGCGCGCGGTTCGCGACCCTCACCCATCTCTCTCCGCCTCCGTCGACGCGCCACGCGACGAGGGTGTCATCCTCCTCGTTTGCGTTTTCGTCGACGAGTTTTCCGCCAATCGAAGCAGCCGCCGTGGCGACCTGCGCGCGGGCGTGTTCGCGCTTCGCCTCGCGAACGCGTTGCGAACGCACCTCGAGCGAGTCACGGGTTTCGTCGCGCGCACTACCGGCGTACGCGTAAACCACGAGACACACGAGCAGCGCGGTTGTGAGTCGACCTACGGGGCGCATGGTTGAGTACTGCCCGTCGCAGCGGCAAGTACGTCTCCATCACCACGAGGCACGCGGCGTGACAACTCTCGGGCGTACGACTCGAGGCGAAACACAAAAGGACTGACAACGATGATTTAGAGATATTGAGAAATAGATTTACTGCGCAGAGAAATACGTCGTGACTTCGATAGTAATGATAACATACACAGCACTACAGCACTATGACACTCTCGGTTCATATCAACCTCCTCAGTCCTCCATCACCACCACCTGCTTCCCCTGAAGACTCTTAATATCCTTCTCCAGCTGGGTCATTTCTTTTTCCAGCGATTCTTTCCGCCGTTTATGCGACGGAACGTCCAACGAGAAACTCAACCCCGCGTACGCATTGTTTAGTTTCGCCCACTTAATTTTTAATTGGTACAGAAGCTCGTCCCTTTCGTCTTCAGACATTGGCCGCGTGGCGCCGTTCGATTCATTCTGCAGACTCTTCTCATACTCGTCCAGCGCTCTTTGTTTTTCGTGTTGAATTTGCTGTTTGATCGTCAACAAATATTCTGGAACCTTGCCGTAATCCTTTTTAGAGGTAGCTTTCATTTCTTCCACAACCACAGGAGGTTTCGCCAAAATGTTCTCAATCGCGTTCGCAGCGATAAAATTTTTCGTGGATTGTAGACCCATCAGCGGGCGGTCGGTGGCTTTGGGGACCGGGGGCTTGACCGTGAGTCGG
>TARA_B110000977_G_scaffold191672_1_pt1 | contig 13564 bp, 9 predicted proteins | sample TARA_B110000977 | Tara Oceans TARA_B110000977 (sample SAMEA4397798) | marine metagenome | biome: Polar Biome; feature: [SRF] surface water layer (ENVO:00010504); material: water (ENVO:00002006), including particulate matter (ENVO:01000060) such as... | depth 5 m | reverse complement strand
AAAAACAAGAACTTAAATTAATCGTTAAGCTTCAAAACAGCCATGAAGGCTTCTTGAGGTATTTCTACATTTCCTACTTGTCGCATTCTTTTCTTTCCTTTTTTCTGGTTTTCTAAAAGCTTTCTCTTTCTTGAAATATCACCACCGTAGCACTTTGCTGTTACATCTTTACGAACTGCTTTTACCGTTTCTCTAGAAATGATTTTTGCTCCAATTGCAGCTTGAATAGGGATATCAAATTGTTGTCGAGGAATGAGCTCTCTTAATTTAGAGCACATTTTCTTCCCAATTGTCACCGAGTTGTCGATGTGAATTAATGCTGATAATGCATCTACTGTTTGTCCGTTTAACAAGATATCAACACGAACTAATTTTGAGACACGCATTCCAATTGGCGAATAGTCAAAAGAGGCATAGCCTTTAGAGACCGTTTTTAATCGGTCATAAAAGTCAAATACAATTTCAGCTAAAGGCATATCAAAAGTTAATTCAACGCGCTCTGTCGTAAGGTAAGTCTGGCTTGTAATCTGTCCACGCTTTTCAATACATAATGACATTACATTCCCAACAAAATCTGCCTTCGTAATGATGGAAGCCTTAATATAAGGCTCTTCAATCCGCTCTAGGCTTGATGGGTCCGGAAGATCCGAAGGGTTGTTTAGTGTTAGAATTTCTTCTGGGTTTTTGCGTGTAAATGCGTGGTAAGACACATTAGGCACGGTTGTAATGACAGTCATATTAAACTCTCTTTCCAAGCGTTCTTGAATAATTTCTAAGTGTAGCATCCCTAGGAAACCACAACGAAATCCAAACCCTAAGGCTGCAGAGCTCTCGGCTTGAAACACTAAAGAAGCATCATTAAGCTGTAGTTTTTCCATAGACGCCCTAAGCTCCTCATATTCTTCTGTGTCCACAGGATAAATACCAGCAAAGACCATAGGCTTTACATCTTCAAAACCATCAACCGCCTCGGTTGTAGGGAAGTTGGCGTCTGTAATAGTGTCTCCAACCTTTACATCTCGTGCATCCTTTATTCCAGTGATCAGATAACCTACATCACCGGTTTTAATTTCTTTTTTAGGGGTTTGAGTAAGGTTTAGTGTCCCAACCTCATCGGCCCCATAAGTTTTTCCTGTTGCAATAAACTTTACCTGTTGATTTTTTTTAATGCTTCCGTTTTTAACTTTAAAGTAAGTTTCAACTCCTCTAAACGAATTGTAGACAGAATCAAAAACCAGCGCTTGTAGCGGGGCCTCTGGGGATCCGCCTGGAGGAGGAACAAGTTTAATGATAGCATTTAATATTTCTTCAATACCAATTCCTGTTTTGGCACTTGCTGGAATGACATCAGAAGCATCACACCCAAGAAGGTCAACAATATCATCTGTTACTTCTTCAGGATTTGCGCTTGGTAAATCAACTTTATTTAATATAGGTATTATTTCTAGATCATTTTCAAGCGCTAGATATAGATTTGAAATTGTTTGCGCCTGTATGCTTTGTGCGGCATCAACTACCAAAAGAGCTCCTTCACATGCCGCAATTGATCTAGAAACTTCATAGCTAAAATCAACGTGTCCAGGCGTGTCAATTAGGTTTAAAATATATTCTTGCCCCTCGAATGTGTATTCCATCTGAATGGCGTGTGACTTTATGGTAATCCCCCGTTCGCGCTCCAAATCCATAGTGTCAAGTAGTTGGCTCTGTTTTTCACGCTCTGTCACGGCACCCGTAAAATCTAATAATCTGTCAGCCAAAGTACTTTTACCATGGTCAATGTGTGCGATTATACAAAAGTTTCTAATATGCTTCATTTACTCTCTTTTCAGGACGCGTTGTATGCGGTGGTAAAAGTAATCAAATTTACCACACAACATTTAGATAAATTAGTTACTATCAATCAGTGATTGAATTCTTTTTATTGATTCTTTTTTTCCAATTAAATACATGATGTCAAAGACATCAACTCCTTCAAGCGCCCCTACAAGCGCTATCCTTAGCGGCATCATGACCTTCCCAAAACCAATTTCATTTTCTGTAATCCACCCCTTAACTGCGCTCTGCAGCTCATCAACCGTGGTGTCTTTAGCTTCACCAAGTACATTGATCAGTTGAGTCATAACTGTTTTTGAGTGGTCTTTCCAGGCTTTTTTTATACCAGCTTCACTATATTCGGTAGGCGCATTAAAAAAGTAGTGACTTAGCCCCCATAGTTCTGAAGGAAATGTTGCTCGCTCCTTAACGTGCTCAATAACAAGCTCAATAAACCCAGGGTCAACAGAGTTTGTTTGTGGATTGTCATTCATAAACATTAAAACTAAGTCTTCAGCGCTTGTTTTTTGCATATACTGATGGTTAAACCATTTTGTTTTATCAGGATCAAACCTAGCTCCTGCCTTGTTTACATTTTTAAGATCAAAGGCATTTATTAAATTTTCTAAGTTAAAAATCTCCTGTTCAGTTCCTGGATTCCATCCCAAGAAAGCTAAGAAGTTTATTACAGCTGCTGAGTAGTAACCTGCTTCCTTATAGCCTATTGACAAGCTATCCGTGGTTCGGTCTTTCCAGTTCAGGGGAAACACTGGAAACCCTAGTTTGTCTCCGTCACGCTTACTTAACTTTCCTTTTCCAGTAGGTTTTAAAATTAGTGGCAGGTGTGCGAACACAGGAGCCTCCCATCCAAAAGCCTTGTAAAGCAGCTTGTGAAGCGCTAATGATGGCAACCACTCCTCTCCTCGAATTACATGAGTAATTTTCATTAAATAATCATCCACAACATTTGCTAAATGATAGGTTGGCATCCCGTCTGATTTAAACAGAACCTTATCATCAAGGGTGTTTGTGTCAATTTTTATTTGCCCTCTAATTGTATCCGAAAGCAGGATAGTTTGCCCTTCCGGAGCCAGAAAACGAACAACATAGTCGTCGCCGTTGGCGATTTTATCTTGCACTTCTTTTTCGGATAAAACCAAAGAATTAACTAAGCGTCCCTTTGTTCTATTATGCCAGTTATAAATAAAAGTTTTTCCATTTTCTTCGTGATTTTTTCGCTCTTTGTCAAGGTCTTCAGCAGAGTCAAAAGCGTAATATGCCTTGTTGTTTTTTATCAAGAGGTCTACATATTCCTTATATAAGTGTTTTCGCTCACTTTGTCTATAGGGACCAAAATCACCTTCTTTACCTGGCCCCTCATCAAATGGAATATTACACCAATTAAGAGATTCTATAATATAATCTTCAGCGCCATCCACATAGCGTTTTTGGTCCGTGTCTTCAATACGCAACACAAAAGTACCGCCATTTTTTTTTGCAAATAAATAATTAAAAAGAGCGGTCCGCACGCCGCCAATGTGAAGTGGTCCAGTGGGGCTTGGTGCAAATCTTACACGAATAGGGTTGTTCATTTTGTTCATTTAGAAATACAAAGATATAACTGCTAGTTACATTGCCCAAAGAAAAACGAAGGAAGCTTTAATTTAAATCATATCAGCAGGAACTCTCTTGTTCATAATTCCAAACCATAAGGGGGGTATCATTGCCAGAACCATAGAAGTGGGGTAGCCGTAAGGAAGTATAGGGCTTTCCTCATGTGATTCTAAAACTTGATATTTTTTTGAAGACTTATAGTGGTGGTCACTGTGCCTAGTAAGTTCATATAGAATGATACGCCCTATCACGTGATTAGAATTCCAGGAATGAATTTTTTGAACACGCTCATACCTTCCAGAGGCGTTTTTTAACCTAAGCAATCCGTAATGCTCTATATAGTTTACGGTTTCTAAAAACAAAAAAGACACGACCCCTGTAGCTATTGCCAAACCAAGCCCCAGAGCTCCGAAAATAAGGTAAACACAAAGTAAATATGCGAACTGAATAATAACATACCAAAATACGTCGTTGTAAAGGCTAAAAAAAGAGCGATTATTGTTTTTTAATAACTTCATTTGCACCTTCCAGGCCCCAAAATATTGTCTAATAGTTGATGTAATCCAAAACGAATACAGTGTTTGTCCATAGCGGGCTGTAGCGGGGTCTTCTTTTGTAGCGGCATTTAAGTGATGATTGTGGTTGTGTTCTATGTAAAAATGCATGTATAAACAAGGTAAAAGCAGTGCTTTTGACAAGAACCGTTCTATGGACTCTTGACGATGCCCCAGCTCATGAGCCACATTAATTCCATTTGTGGTCAGAACCATTCCAATCGAAATAACCAACCCCGTAAGCTCAATGGTGCTTAGATTAACGGTTGATACGACGTTAAAGCCCCAGATAAGCAACCCGAAGACAATAGGAGCATTAGCATAAAGCATCCAGTCGAAGAAACGATTCACTGCTCGTTTTTCTTTTGTTTCTTCTGATAAGTTCTTAGAGCTTACAGGCATTAGGTGCTCAATAATTGGTATGAACACAAAAGCATATACAGGCGTAAGGAACAGCCACCCACCCTTTTCATACAGCCCAATAAACGCTGATAATGGGATGGTAAGAGCAAACAAATACTTCAAGTCTTTCATTAGTATAGTATTTTAATCCACATGCATTAAGGTTTGCAAACATAACAACACAAACCAATCGCAAATAAGTTTTATTATTGTAGATTTATTCCTCCTAAAGTTAATGATAATTGGATAGTTTTCAAAAGATAGAATTAAATTTAAGGCTTTTTATTCGCCAATACTACATAAGCGCTCTGTTAAAGGGCGTGCTTATGTTTCTTTGTGTTGGTCTTCTTTTTGCTCTTTTTCTGTTAATTATTGAACACTTTCTTTGGTTTAGCTCATTAGGGCGCACCCTTTTATTTTGGTTTACAGTTAGCTTTGAACTTGTTATATTTTATGGTTTTATTTTAAGCCCATTGTTCAAATTATTTCAAGTTCAGAACGGGATTGGTTTTGAAACGGCGTCAAAAATTGTCGGAGAGCACTTTCCGGAAGTAAAAGACAAGCTTTTGAATGTCTTACAGCTCAAACAACAGTCAGACCATACAGAACTGTTACTTGCAAGCATAGAGCAGAAGTCCAATCGCTTAAAGACAATTTCGTTCAAAAAAGCGGTTAATTTTTCTGAAAACAACAAGTATATAAAGTACGCTCTTTTGCCCATCCTCATAATATTTGTCTTTTATGGAACAGGCAAGCAATATGTTTTCACAGACAGCCTGAAGCGGGTTGTTAATTACCAAGCCAGCTATTCTCCACCAGCCCCTTTCGATTTTGTTGTTAACAATTCTTCGCTATCTACTTTAGAAAACGAGTCATTTACTCTTAAGGTTTTAACACGAGGTTCTGTAGTTCCTGAAACCGTTAAGATTATTTATAACAACGACAGTTTTCTGTTAAAGTCATTAAGCCCAGGCGTTTTTGAGTATCAGTTTCTCCAACCTAAAAAGACCTTCAATTTTAAGCTTTTTTCTGGAAATGTCACATCTAAAAGCTTACAATTAACAGTTGTCCCTACGCCTGTAGTGCTTGGGTTAAGCCTTTACGTTTACCCACCTGACTACACGCGGCTGCCGACCAGGAAAATAGTCAATAACGGAAACGCCACCGTTACTGAAGGCGCCATGTTGAAATGGGAGCTTCTTACGAAGTCAACAGACTCAGTCGTGTTTTTGACTGGAACTTCACGCTCTTTTTTTGATAAGTATAATCAGCAATTTACCCTCTTTAAGCAATTTTTTAATTCACAAGGTTACACTATAAAAACTAGTAATTCAAAACTCGCCAACTTTGAAAGTCTTAATTATTTTATTAACATCACCAAGGATAAACCCCCCACAATTCAGGTTCAGATGAAACGCGACTCTACAATGGAAGCCTCTCTTTATTTTTACGGGCAGCTTTCAGATGATTACGGGCTTAGGGAATTAAACCTACATTATTTCCCTACCAACAACCCCAGCATCAATAAAAAAATCAAGTTGCCATTATCTAAAGGCAATTTTCTAGAATTCACCCATTTTTTCCCCTCAAACTTAGAGCTTTTAGAGGACACAGCTTATTCATTATATTTTGAGGTTTTAGATAACGACCCTATTCATAATTACAAGTCAACACGTAGTCGGACTTTTAAGTATAATCACAAAAGCGAGAAACAGATTGAAGCTTTAAGAATTAATCAACAGAGCCAGGTTTCGAACGCTCTCCAAAAGGCACTAAAAGCACTCGCCCAGGAAAACAAAACACTTAAAGAGATTTCTCAAAACCAAAAGGAAACTCCCCGTCTTAATTATTCAGATCAGCTAAAGCTTAAGCAGTTTATTGAGCGCCAAAAAAGTCAAGACAAATTACTTGAGACCCTTAATAAATCAATGCAAGAAAACTTAAGTCAGTTTAAAAAGACCGACAAGGACCCATTTAAAAAAGAACTACAAGAACGCTTAAAGTCACAAGAAGAATCTCTTCAAACAAACGAAAAATTACTAGAAGAGATTGAAAAGATTGCCAGTAAAATTAAAAAGGAAGAGTTGGCTGAAAAGCTTGATGAAATTGCGAAGCAAAGTAAAAACAAGCAGCGAAGCCTAGAGCAACTTTTGGAGCTAACAAAGCGTTACTACGTCACAAAAAAAGCTGAACAAATTAATAGTCAAATAAAAGCACTTTCAAAAGAACAAGAGCTATTGTCTAAAACCCCTTCAGATCTAAACACTAAATCGGCCCAAGAAGCTCTTAACGACTCTTTCGATCAGGTTCGTCAAGAACTTGATGCTTTAAAAAAAGATAACAACTCATTATCTAAGCCGTTGTCGCTTCCCGACGACCCTTCTCTAGAAGAGTCTATTGCCAAAGATCAGCAAGAAGCTTTGGCGAATTTAGATAAAAAAGAAGAATCGTCTGAACCAAACAACAAGCAAAGCGCGCTAAACCAAGCACAAAAAAGTCAGAAAAAAGCAGCTCAAAAACTTCAGCAAATGGCACAAAAAATGGGACAGAAAATGGGTGCTGGCGGAGCGAAACAAATGGCAGAAGACGCTGAGGTCCTGCGTCAAATTTTAGACAATTTAATTTTCTTTTCTTTTGAACAAGAAGCTTTGATGAATCGAGTTTCCTTGTCCTCTGCTAATCCCCGCGAACTTGCTGTTCAGCTGCTTAAACAAAGCAACCTACGTACTCATTTTGAGCACGTTGAAGACAGTTTGTTTGCGCTATCCTTACGACAACCAATGATTTCTGAGCCCATTAACAAAGAGGTCACAGAGGTGTTTTTTAATATTGACAAAAGCTTAGCGTTGCTCTCAGAGAATGAACTTCAAAAAGGCGTAAGCTCGCAGCAATTTGTAATGATGGCCACTAATAAGCTGGCAGACTTGCTAAGTGAAGCTCTAAGCAATATGGAAGCCCAACTGGAGCTCTCCCCAGGTCAAGGTCAAGAAGAAATGCAACTCCCTGATATTATTAAGAGTCAAGAGGCATTGAGTGAGGAAATGGAAAAAAAACTAGGCAAAAAGGGCAAAGATTCAGAAGGTAAAAGTGGAGATCTTAAACCGGGCAATAAGGGGAAGGAATCAGGGGATCAAAATGGCACTGAGCCCTCTTCGGGCTCTAAAGCCAGTGATTCCACACAAGGGTCTGGAAATGAAGGAGATAGTGGTGAGTTGTTTGAAATATTCAAACAGCAACAAGAACTAAGAGACGCCTTGCAAGACTTATTAATGAAAAACGGATTTTCTACATCTGACAACGCGCTTCTAAAGTCTATGAGTAAGATCGAAGAAAGCCTCATCAACAACGGAGTTACTCAGAACACATTGGATCAGATGAATGCCTTGAAGCATCAACTTTTAAAACTAAACAAAGCAACGCTTGAGCAAGGAGAAGACTCTAAAAGACAATCAGACACGGGTGTGAGCACGCTTACAGCTGAACCTTCTGTAGGTCCCGAAACGATAAAACAATATTTTAATACTACGGAAATATTAAATAGACAAAGTTTACCTTTGCGTCAAGATATAAAGAAAAAAGTTCAAGAATATTTCAAAACAAACAATGATTAGTTTTAGCATAGAAACCCAATTTGAATTCCTTAAAACTAAGGCCGCCTCTACATGGCTTAGCTCTATTATTTCTAATGAAAGCCATGGTGAAGGAGAAATATCAATTATTTTCTGTAATGATGACTTTCTCTACAAGCTAAATATAGAGTTTTTAAATCACGACACTCTCACGGATGTTATTAGCTTTGACTATTCAGTTGGCAATGAAGTTCATGGAGAGATATTTATTTCTGTGGAAAGAGTTAGAGAAAATGCAGCAGAATTTGAACAGGCTTTCGAAACAGAACTCTACAGGGTTATGGCTCATGGAGTCTTGCATTTTTGCGGATATAAAGACAAGACTGCTGTAGAATCTTCTTTGATGCGCAGCAAAGAAGACTTCTATCTACAACAACTAATGGATAAGCCTTTCTAAATCCCTATATTTGCAGACGCAACTGATTTGTTCCACGTGGAACATTAAACAAGTAACCAATGTTTGATAAAATTTATGATGTAATTGTAGTAGGTGGTGGCCACGCAGGCAGTGAAGCTGCTGCTGCTGCTGCCAACATGGGGAGTCAAACGCTGCTCGTTACCATGAACCTTCAAAACATAGCTCAAATGTCATGCAACCCTGCAATGGGTGGTATCGCTAAAGGGCAGATTGTTCGCGAGATTGACGCTCTAGGGGGTTACAGCGGAATTGTTAGTGATACGTCTGCTATTCAGTTTAAAATGCTTAATAAGTCTAAGGGCCCAGCAATGTGGAGTCCAAGAGTTCAAAGCGATCGTATGCGTTTTGCTGAAGATTGGAGAATGCTTCTTGAACAAACTAAAAACTTAGACTTTTACCAAGAAATGGTCACCGGCCTAGTTGTTAAAAAGGGTCGAGTTACTGGAGTAAAGACTTCTTTAGGAGTGGAAATTAGAGCTAAGTCTGTTGTGTTGACCAACGGCACCTTTCTTAATGGTCTTATACATATAGGTGATAAAAATTTTGGAGGTGGCCGCGCGGGGGAAAAAGCTGCCACAGGAATCACAGAACAACTTGTAGACTTAGGTTTTGAGTCTGGTCGCATGAAAACAGGTACCCCGCCACGAGTGGATGGTAGGTCTTTAGATTTTTCAAAAATGATAGAGCAACCAGGAGACTCAACGCCTGAAAAGTTTTCATTTTCTGATATTACCAAACCCTTACAGTCTCAGCGTCCTTGCCATATGTCATACACTAGCACAGAAGTACACAATCTTTTAAAGGAGGGCTTTGATCGCTCTCCGATGTTTAATGGTCGCATACAAAGCTTAGGGCCTCGTTACTGCCCTTCAATTGAAGATAAAATAAACCGCTTTGCAGACAAAGATCGTCACCAGATTTTCGTGGAGCCCGAAGGTTGGAACACTGTAGAGTATTACATTAATGGTTTCTCAACATCTCTTCCTGAAGACATCCAATTTAAGGCTTTGAGAGCGGTTAAAGGTTTTGAAAAGGTTAAGTTTTTCAGGCCTGGATATGCTATTGAATACGACTACTTCCCCCCTACTCAGTTAACACACTCCTTAGAAACAAAACTTGTTAGTGGCTTATACTTTGCGGGGCAGATTAACGGGACAACCGGTTATGAGGAAGCAGCGTCTCAAGGCTTAATGGCGGGCATTAATGCCAGTCTAAAGATCCAAGAAAAAGACCCTTTTGTATTAAAAAGAAACGAGGCTTATATAGGCGTTTTAATTGACGACCTTATTACTAAGGGTACAGATGAGCCATATAGAATGTTTACCTCTAGAGCTGAGTACCGCACACTTTTAAGGCAAGACAACGCTGATATTCGCCTAACCCCAAAAGGATATGACTTAGGAATTGCTAGCGAAAAAAGATTAAAACGAATGGAAGAAAAGCGTTCTAAAGCAGAAGCTTTTGTCGGGTTTTTTAGAACACAAAGCGTCAAGCCAGCAGAGGCTAATCCTGTATTGGAGAGTAAGAATTCGGCTCCTATTAGACAATCAGATAAGATGTTTAAGGTTTTTTCAAGACCTAATATCGGAATCGAAGACGTTCGTAAATTTGCTGCTGTTGACGCCTATATAAATGATCATGAATTAGATCGAGAAGTTATTGAGCAAGCAGAAATTCAAGTCAAATATTCAGGATACATCGCTAAGGAAAAGAATAACGCAGACAAATTAACGCGTTTAGAATATGTGAAAATCCCAGCGGGATATGATTATTCGCAAATTAAATCTATGAGTTATGAGGCTCGAGAAAAACTTAAAAAAGTGCAGCCATCAACAGTTGCTCAAGCCTCCCGAATTAGCGGGGTTTCTCCAAACGATATCTCTGTTTTGTTAGTTTATATGGGGCGATAATATAACTAAACATGTTCCACGTGGAACGCTGTATGAAGACACACAATAAACATATCACTCTTAAGGATTATTCTGTTAGCGGCGAAACATTTTCACTTCTTAAAGACCCCTCTCTGGACTTGCTATACACCCACCCCAAGCCAAGCGACGAAGAGTTGAAGGCGTTTTATCCGAACGAAGGCTACATTTCACACAGTAATCAATTAAAGACTCTCTTTGATTTTCTATATCATGCCGTAAGATATTTTTCTTTAAGAAGAAAAGTTAGGCTTGTAAAGCCCTTTAAAACCAAAGCAGCCACTCTGTTAGACATTGGCGCTGGAACGGGTTATTTTATAAGAGCCGCCAAAAAAAGCGGTTGGAATGTTAATGGGATAGAGCCCAATTCTGTAGCTAGAGAAATTGCAAATATGAAAGAAGCTAACACGGTAAATTGCGAAAAATCCTTAAGCAGTCTTAGAGATGCGTCTTATGATGTCATCACACTTTGGCACGTTTTAGAGCACCTCCCAAATATGGAAGAAGACTTGAAAACGTTTAAAAGATTGCTTAAGCCAAATGGTCGCATTATCGTGGCCGTTCCTAATTTCAAAAGTTTTGACGCCCTCTATTTCAAAAGTTTTTGGGCTGCATACGACGTCCCAAGGCATCTATGGCATTTTTCCAAAGAATCTATTCCCAAAATCTTTTCTAAAGTCCAGATGAAATTAGAAAAAACATATCCAATGCGTATGGACGCTTATTATGTTAGCATGTTATCCAACAAACAGAAAACAGGTTCCATCCGTTTTTTAAGTAGCCTTCTCACGGGCTTTCGCTCAAACCTCAAAGCTTCAAAGTCAGGAGAGTACTCATCCCTAATTTATGTGTTAAAAAACACTTATTAGCGTTTTAAAGGTCTTTAAGCCCTAGTTGACACTCAAGCCAAACATCGGAATAAAGAAAAAACGTTTATTTATTAGGACGCTCTAAAAGCGGATGTTTTAGATAAGATAATCCAATGAAGGTCTTGATTTTCTATAGTTTTTTTCTATAACGCAACTCGTTTGAATATTTTGTGTTTTTGCCATTGGTTTTTTTTACTTTTACAAAATCAAATTAAATTATATAATTATGAATAAACTAGCCCTTTCTTTTTTAGCGTTAATAAGCCTTGCTGCATGTCAGCAACCAAAAATCGGATTTGTTGACAATGTTGTTCTTATAAATAAATATCAAGAACGTGTGGACATAGAATCTAAACTCCAAGCTAAAATTGAAATATTCAAAAAGCGGACAGACAGTCTTCGCTCTGCTTTTGAGCTAGAAATCAAAGATGCTGAAATAAGAGCCCGTAAGATGTCTCAGTCAGCTATTCAGAAGCTATCTCAAGAACTACAGCAAAAAGAGCAAGTTTTACAACAAAGAGTTCAGTTTGAACAGCAATCAATTGCTCAAGAAAGTCAAACTCTAAATGACTCAATTATTAATAAAGTAATTGACTTTGTTAAAGATTATGGAGAAACTAACGGTTTCAACTTTATATTGGGAAGTAATGAAGCGGGTAGTGTTTTGTATGGGCAAGAGTCTTCAGATTTAACTCAAGAAATTCTTGAGGTCTTAAACGAAAAATACAGTAAAAATTAAGCTTTTTTCAGGTGTAACAAACGAGTAAGCTTTATTGATAAATCTGTGAGAACAATCTTTGCATTTGCATTACGCTCTATGTGGTAACTCGCAAGTTCAATTTCTTTAGAAATCTCAGAAATATTGGAGGCGTCTATAAAAGGCGCAAAATTTTCTATTTTAAAACTTTTGTCGTTTAACTTAATGAAAAACAACTCCTTAGCTCCGTAATTATAAAGTAATACCTGCCTAAAAAACCGCAAGCTGTAATCTAAAAACTGTTTTTGAATTTCTCGTCCTGACTTAGATATCTCTTGACTCCACGCCATGAGGGTATTGATCGATTGCTTATTACTTTTTGCCTGAAATGCAGTTCTAACCCACTCTATAAACCAAGCTTCGAACTGAAGATCCTCAGGTTGCTGATTCAGCAAATCAAGCGCACGACCATAGCTGCCTTCAGACTGATGGGCTATGTTTGCAGCTAAGTTAGTTTCTGTATTATACTTTTTAATTAAGGTGTCTCTTATTTCATTCTCTGAAAGAGAGTTTAAATGCAAAGTCTGACACCTAGAGCGGATCGTTCCAATTAGCTGCTCTTCATCCTCTGTGATTAGAATAATAACAGTCTTATCTGCGGGTTCTTCAATTAATTTTAAGAGCTTATTGGCGCACATAGAATTCATCTTTTCTGCCATCCAAATTATCATAACCTTATACCCTCCGTTAAATGCCTTAAGAGACATCTTAGATACAATATCACCTGCTTCTTCTACGCCAATATTTCCTTGTTTGTTACCAACACCAATGAGATCGTACCAATCGTTGATTGAGCCATATGGGTTTGATTCCATAAAAGTACGCCATTCACTAATGTAGTTAGAAGAAATCGGTTTAGACTTCACCTTATCACTTGTAGTTACTGGATATACAAAGTGAATGTTAGGATGTGTTAACGGGTTCATATCGAGCCCCCCCTGCTGTTTCATCAAGTAGTCCGCATATGCAATAGCCATGGGAAGGCTACCAACACCACGCTTTCCAGCGTAAAGCTGAGCATGTGGAATGCGTCCAGAACGGATCCCTTTAATCAAGTGTGTTTTTAAAAATGATTGCCCAATAATATCATCAAAATTCATAAAACAAAGATAGCAGATTTAATTGAATCTCATAGTTAAACATACTTACACTAAACATTAAGGGTATACTTAACTTATTTATTGATTAGGCGTATTAGCACATAACTTTTTCTCGTGTACATTTCACAAGCTAAAAGAAATACTTACCTTTGAGGTCTTATAAAACTAACCAAACTTTTCAAAGTAATGAAAACAATACAAGACCTAAATTTTAAAAATAAAAAAGCACTAATACGAGTTGATTTCAACGTCCCTTTAAATGACCGATTTGAGGTTACAGACTCCACTAGGATTGTTTCTGCTAAACCTACAATTATAAAGGTTTTAGAAGATGGCGGAAGTTGTGTTTTAATGTCTCACCTGGGTAGACCAAAATCTCAAGAGCCAGCTTTTTCATTACGACACATCGTGAGCACGCTTGAAACTGTTTTGGGCGTTGAGGTTTTATTTTCTAGTAATTGTATTGGAGAAGAGGCTCAAG
>TARA_B110000977_G_scaffold129645_1_pt1 | contig 13596 bp, 11 predicted proteins | sample TARA_B110000977 | Tara Oceans TARA_B110000977 (sample SAMEA4397798) | marine metagenome | biome: Polar Biome; feature: [SRF] surface water layer (ENVO:00010504); material: water (ENVO:00002006), including particulate matter (ENVO:01000060) such as... | depth 5 m | reverse complement strand
CTAGGCCCCGCTATTCGCCGTTTTTGACCGACATCGCTAGGACTTCGCCGTCGTGCACAAGAACCTGCGCCCAGCGCGTCGGCACAGCGCTAAACGTGCCGCCAAAGAAGTTATAGACGGTGATAAAATGGGTGTCGCGATCCATGCGCGCCAGACGTTCACCACAAGGCTGGCCGCGACCCACACGACACACGCTGGCCTTTAGCGCCTCATAGGCATTGTCGGCTGTGGTATAGGGAATGCGTTCATTGCTGGGGCGGTAGCGCACAAATTCATGGGTTTCGACGTCACCTGTCACGACCACAGCACCGGTAAACGTGCGCGCACAATCGTCAGAAAATCCTGTGATGTAGAATGGACGTGGAGCCGTAAAGTTAGGGATCGTATCGTACACGCGGAAATTGGCGGCCGTGTCGACTTGGGTGCCAAGTTCATTGGCGCGCAGCCCGCAAACGCGCGCGATCTGACCAAAGGGCATGACTGTTCCCGCTTCGACATCTTGCGCGTCGGCCCCTGTGCGCGGAACTGGCGCGCGGTCGGGGTTGCGGCGGAACAATCCGGCAAGCCCCGTGCGCGGACGATCCGGCGTGGCTTGCGGGGTTGCATCAACAACAGCGGCAGGTGTCGGCGCGATGTCTGCAACGTCACTGACAGCCGTATCGGCCAGCGCGGCTTCCACGGCAGCATTTGTGGGATCTTCGGGAGTTCGGTTCAAAAGGCGGCTGAACAAACCACCACGCATGTTGGTCGCTTCTGTCGGCGTGCGCGCAACGGTCGCAGCCCCGCCATCGACGGTCACATCGCTCAATCGCGCAACATTGCGCAGCGGATCGCCACAGGCTGACAGCGTTACCACCATCCCAATGCTCAACAAAATATGGCGCATTCAGCGTCCTTTATCCCTACCGTCCCTCAACACTTAACAAGGGTTTAACGAACGAGCGCGCAGCCGTCCACCAGACCCTTTGTACAGGCGAGGGTTCGCCTAGATCTCCTGCACCTCAATCACGCCCATCAGACTGCGCAACGCACCTTTGATCTGCGGGTTGACGGGGAAATGATCGTCAAGCTCGACATCAATCTCACCCAGCTCCACATCATCGATTGTAAAGGTAATCGGCCCACGCCCCGCTTTGACGCCGTCTTTGATCGCGTTGTTCAGGATATCACTGACCGTCGGGATCGCGCCCACATCACCCAAGAACACCCGCAATCCGGGCGATCCTGCATTGGCCACGGCCATATCGGCGGGCACCACGGAACGGCCAAGCAATTTCAGCTGTTCAGCTTCCATCGTGGCCTCAACCCCGATGACGACCTGGGTGCCTGTTTCAAGGTGGTCCCGCGATGCCTCAAGCGTGTCAGAAAACATCGTGACTTCATATTGGCCCGTGGGATCGGACAGTTGCACAAAGGCAAAGCGGTTGCCGCGCGCGGATTTGCGTTCTTGGCGCCCCGCAACTGTTCCCGCCATCTTGCATACGATTGCGCCACCCGCGGCCTTAGCCGTGACCTCATCCAACGTCAGAACTTTTTCGGTGCGTTTCAGCGCAGCCATGTAGTCGTCCAGCGGATGCCCAGACAGATAGAACCCGACCGCCTTGAATTCTTCGGACAGACGTTCGGCGGGCAACCAATCCGCCGCAGCAGACAGGCGTGGTTCGGGCAGATCGTCACCCGCTTCGCCAAACAGGCTGACTTGATTTGAGTTTTTCTGGTCGTGGATCGCCGCGGAATACCCGACCAGCGCATCCAAGCTGTCGAACACCTTACGACGGTTCGGATCAAGCACATCAAACGCTCCCGCACGGGCCAGCATTTCCATCGGGCGCTTGCCCACACGTTTCAGATCAACACGGCGCGCCAGATCGAACAATGTGACGAACGGCCCATCCGCGCGCCCGTCCACGATCAAATTCATCGCTTCAACGCCGACGTTTTTCAACGCCCCAAGGCCGTAAATCAAGGTGGCGTCCTGCACATCAAACGTGGCAAGCGACGTATTAACACATGGCGCTTTCCAAGGCAGTTGCAGGCCCTTCTTCACCTCTTGGAAATACACGGCCAGCTTATCCGTCAGATGGATATCGCAGTTCATCACGCCAGCCATAAATTCAACCGGATGGTTCGCCTTCAGCCATGCGGTTTGATAACTGACCACCGCATAGGCCGCCGCGTGGGATTTGTTGAAGCCGTAGTTGGCGAACTTATCCAGCAGGTCCCAAACCTCATTCGCCTTCTTTTTGTCGACGCCATTTTCCAGCGACCCCGCCAAGAATTTCGGCTTCTCGACGTCCATCGCTTCTTGCAGCTTTTTACCCATGGCGCGGCGCAACAAGTCAGCCCCGCCAAGGGAATAGCCCGCCATTTCCTGCGCAATCTGCATCACCTGTTCTTGGTAAACAATAATGCCCTGCGTTTCGTCCAAAATATGATCAATCGAGGGATGCAATTGATCACGGTCCGAGATGCCATTCTTGACCTCACAGAACTTCGGGATGTTTTCCATCGGGCCGGGGCGATACAGCGCGACCAGCGCGATGATGTCCTCAATACAGTCCGGTTTCATCCGCCGCAGCGCGTCCATCATACCGCTGGATTCCACCTGAAACACGGCCACAGTTTTCGCAGCAGCATACAATTTGTACGACGCTTCATCATCCAGCGGGATGGCGTTAATCTCGTTCACCGCACCCTCGGCGGGTTCATAAAGCTGGGTGCCGTCGGGTGCGATATGAATGTCGCGTCCGGATTTCAGGATCAAATCCATCGCGTTCTGGATCACAGTCAGGGTCTTCAAACCCAAGAAGTCGAACTTGACCAGCCCCGCCTGTTCCACCCATTTCATGTTGAACTGTGTCGCGGGCATGTCGGACCTTGGATCTTGGTACAGCGGCACCAATTCATCCAAGCTGCGGTCGCCAATCACAACACCCGCCGCGTGGGTCGATGCGTTGCGCAACAACCCCTCAAGCTGCTGGCCATAGGTCAACAAACGATCCACAACTTCTTCGGTTTTGGCCCATTCGCGCAGGCGCGGTTCATCCGCCAAGGCTTTGACAATGCTGACAGGTTTGACGCCCTCAACAGGGATCATTTTGGACAGTTTATCGACTTGGCCATAGGGCAGCTGCAACACACGGCCTACATCGCGCACGGCGGCCTTGGACAGGAGCGCACCAAACGTGATGATCTGACCCACGCGATCACGGCCATATTTTTGTTGAACGTAACGGATGACTTCTTCGCGCCGATCCATGCAAAAATCGATATCGAAGTCGGGCATCGACACCCGTTCGGGGTTCAGGAACCGTTCGAACAGCAACGAATATCGCAGCGGATCAAGGTCGGTGATCAACAGCGCATAGGCCACCAAAGACCCCGCACCAGACCCACGGCCAGGGCCCACAGGAATGGCATTGTCTTTGGACCATTTGATAAAGTCCGCAACGATCAGGAAGTACCCAGGGAACCCCATGCCTTCAATAATGCCGAGCTCAAATTCAAGCCGCGCTTCGTATTCTTTTACAGTTGCCGCATGGGGGATAATCGCCAGCCGCGCTTTCAGCCCCGCTTCGGCCTGACGGCGCAGTTCCGCGACCTCGTCATCGGCAAACTTCGGCAGGATCGGATCGCGTTTATACACCTTGAACGCGCAGCGCTTGGCGATTTCGACTGTGTTTGCAATCGCCTCTGGAAGGTCGGCAAACAGCGTCACCATTTCTTCTTGGGACTTAAAATAATGCTGCGGCGTGAGGCGGCGGCGCGGTTCGTTCTGATCCACGTATGCCCCATCCGCGATACAAATCAACGCATCGTGGGCTTCATAAATCTCGGACTTCGGGAAATACACATCGTTGGTCGCCACCAGCGGCAGGTCCATCGCATAGGCCATTTCGACGTGGCCTTGTTCAGACAATTTTTCAGCCTCTGGCAACCCGTTGGCATCTGGGTGACGCTGCAATTCGACATACAATCGATCTGGAAACGCCGCAGCAAATTGCGTCATCAAGCTTTCGGCAGCGGGGCGTTGACCTGCGCGCAGCAGGCGCCCAATCGGCCCATCGGGACCGCCCGTCAAACAGATCAATCCGTCGGAATGTTTGACCAGATCATCAACAGACACCTGCGGCAATTCCCCGCCCGCATCCACGTAGGCACATGAATTCAACTTCATCAGGTTCATGTAACCCGACTCATTCTGCGCCAACAAAACAATCGGCGCGGGCGGGTCTGCACGCCGCCCCTGTTCGCCCTGCGGCATCGTCAAATCAACCTGACAGCCGACAATCGGCTGCACGCCTTCCTTGGCCGCATATTCAGAAAACTCGAGCGCGCAAAACATATTGTTGGTATCGGTCACAGCCACCGCAGGCATGCCCGCTTTGACGGCGAGACCGGATAATTTTTTAACCGGAACGGCCCCTTCCAAAAGGGAATATTCGGTGTGCGTGCGCAGGTGTATGAATCGGGGATCAGCCATAACCGCTACCCTAGCTTGTGGCGGTGCCACGGGGAAGGGCCGGATATGGTTTGACCGACGGAACATCGAACGTGCACGGCAAGCCGTTGTAAAAAAACAGATATACCTGAACTATTAAAACACTTAGCAATTTAGCTAACCATCTTGACGTAACCTAATCACCCCACCATACTCCCTGCATGCAAACCCACCTCGATACCGCCCTCGCGGCCCTGTCTGACCCGACCCGCCGCGCGGTCGTGGAACGATTGGCGCGCGGCCCCGCGACGGTGACCGCCCTCGCAGCACCCCACGACATTGCCCTGCCCACGTTCATGCGCCACCTCAAGGTGCTCGAATCTGCGGGGCTTGTGCGGTCTGCCAAAAAGGGTCGCGTGCGCACCTGCCACATCGAACCCGCGCCCTTGATGGAAATTCAAGGCTGGCTTGAATGGCAGCGGCGCGTTTGGGACAACCGCCTCGATAAACTCGCGGCCCTCGCAGAGGGCATCAACAGGAGCACATCATGACCACAGACACCTTCATCTATACCCGCGACGTGGCCCTGCCCCCCGCGCGGATGTGGCCGCTTTTGACGACCGCAGATATGCGCGCGATATGAGGTGCACCGGACGCGGGCAAGACACTGGACACCGTCGCATCCGACGTGCGCGTGGGTGGCGTTGACCACCAACGCTGCGGCCCCGCTGATGCCCCTGAATTTGAATCGCACACACGCTGGTATCACCTGTCAGAACCAGAAACCGCCGTTTACACCGAAGTGATTGAAGCCGGCGGCATGGCCTTGGGTGCAAGCCTTGTGACACTGAACCTGACGCCGAACGGCAGTGGCGCCACCCTGAATGTATCGGTTGCCGTATCGTCCTTTGTCGGCCCCGAAATGATCGCAGAGTTCAAAGGCGGCTGGGATGGCAGCATGGCCAATCTTGATCGGTTAATCGCGCAGCAATAAGGCCCAGCGCCAACAGGGGCTTGCCAAATGCGTGTCTAGCGGCTTTGATCGCAGGTGCGTTCGGGTCTACGCCGCATCGACCCCGCGCCATTGAGAACCTTGGTACCGCGGCAGAGCACTCTCATGAATGTGACGTTTCTTCTGAATGGAGAGACCGTGGAGGTGAACACCCACCCCACGCAAACTCTGCTAGACTGGCTGCGCGAAACCCGTGGGCTGACGGGTACCAAAGAAGGCTGCAACGAGGGCGATTGCGGGGCCTGTAGTGTCATGATCACCGACGAACGTGGCGCGCGGTCTTTGAACGCCTGTATTCTGTTTGTGCCCCAACTTCACGGCAAAGCGGTGCGCACCGTTGAAGGCATCGCGGCCCCTGATGGCACGCTGCATGCGGTGCAACAGGCCATGGTCGACAATCACGGCAGCCAATGCGGATTTTGCACCCCCGGTTTCGTGGTGTCCATGGCGACAGCGCACCTGAACGGGCGCACGGATCATGACGATGTGTTGGCGGGCAATCTTTGCCGCTGCACGGGCTATGCCCCGATCATCCGCGCCGCCAAAGCGGTTGAAGGCGCGGCCGTGCCCGACCACGTGATCGATCATCCCATCGCGCCAAAAACTACGGATTTTCCCGCACCGGAAACCAGCGACGCACTGGCCGAATGGTACGCGGCCCACCCCAATGGCACTCTGATCGCGGGGGCCACGGACGTTGGCCTTTGGGTAACAAAACATTTCACCGATCTTGGCGATGTGGCGTTCCTGAACCGCTGCAAAGACCTGCAACAGATCGACGATCAAGGCGACACGCTGCGCATCGGTGCAGGCGTCACAATGACGGATGTCTTGGCCGCCGTGCGCATCCTGCACCCAAGCTTTGGCGACATGATCCGCCGCTACGGGTCCGATCAAGTGCGCAACGCGGCGACCATTGGTGGCAACATCGCCAATGGTTCCCCCATCGGGGACAACCCGCCCGCGCTGATCGCCATGGGGGCAACCTTGCATCTGCGACGTGGCGACACCCGCCGCGACACGCCGATTGAAGATTTCTTCATCGCCTACGGCAAACAAGACCGACAGCCGGGCGAATTTGTTGAGGCCGTGACGATCCCCAAATCGGCCCCCGCCTTGCGCTGCTACAAACTGTCTAAACGGTTTGACCAAGACATCTCCGCCGTGTGTGGCTGCTTCAAAATCACAGTTGCAGACGGCAAAATCACAGACGCCCGCATCGCGTTTGGCGGAATGGCGGGCACGCCGAAGCGGGCACCGCTGAGTGAGGCCGCCTTGGTCGGACGACCTTGGTCGTTCGACACAATTCAAACCGCCGCCGCGACACTTGCCGAAGATTTCGCACCACTGTCCGACATGCGCGCATCAACCGCCTACCGCATGGACGCCGCACAAGGCCAGTTGCGCCGCTATTTTGACGACATAAATGGCGTCGAAACGGATGTATTGGGGGTAACCGCATGAGCGTCTCAAAACCCCTCCCCCATGATGCGGCCAAACTGCATGTCACCGGACAGGCGCGCTACGTCGATGATGTGCCGATGCCCGCGGGAACACTGCACCTCGCGTTTGGGGTCAGCAGCATTGCACGCGGCACCTTCACCGCGATCAACCTTGATGCCGTGCGCGCCGCTAAAGGGGTCCGCGCTGTTCTGGTCGCGCAAGATCTGCCGTTTGCTAATGATGTGTCTCCTTCGGTTCACGACGAACCGATGCTGTCGGACGGCCCGATCCACTACTGTGGTCAGCCGATTTTTCTGGTGGTCGCAGACACCCACCTCAACGCGCGCCACGCCGCCCGACTGGGCGATATCACCTACGATGCGCAAACCCCGATCCTGACGATTGAAGATGCGCTTGCCGCCGACGCACGGTTCGAAGATGGCCCGCGCATTTACACCAAAGGCGACGTTGATACGGCACTGGCCACCGCCCCCAACCGCTTGCAAGGACGCCTTGATATGGGGGGCCAGGAACATTTTTACCTCGAAGGGCAAGCCGCCCTCGCGCTGCCGCAAGAAGGCGGTGATATGGTCGTGCAATCCTCCACCCAGCATCCCACGGAAATCCAGCACAAGGTCGCGGACGCCTTGGGCGTTGCGATGCATGCAGTGCGGGTTGAAATCCGGCGCATGGGGGGCGGTTTTGGCGGCAAGGAAAGTCAGGGCAACGCGCTCGCCGTGTCGTGCGCTGTGGCCGCACAGCTGACAGGCAAGCCCTGCAAAATGCGGTATGATCGCGACGACGACATGATCATCACCGGCAAACGCCACGATTTTCGGATTGAGTATGACGTGGGTTACGATCCAGACGGACGGATCAGCGGCATCGATTTCACCCACTACACGCGCTGCGGTTGGGCGCAGGATTTATCCTTGCCCGTGGCCGACCGCGCCATGTTGCACGCAGACAACGCCTATCTTTTAGGGGCTGCGCGCATCACGTCACACCGCCTGAAAACCAACATGCAAAGCGCGACGGCCTTTCGCGGGTTTGGCGGACCCCAAGGCATGCTCGGGATTGAACGGGTGATGGACCACATCGCCCACGCCCTTGGCAAAGACGCCGCCGGCGTGCGCCGCGTGAATTATTACGGCGCTGCGGATGCCCAGCCGACGTCCGGCAAACGATTTGGCGCAGAACATTCGCCCAAACAAGCGGTCGACAACACGACCCCCTACGACATGCCCGTGACCGATTTTATCTTGCATGAAATGACGGACAAACTGCTGACGGATTGCGACTACCACGCGCGCAAAAAGGCCGTGGCGGATTGGAACGCTAATCACGCGACGCTCAAGAAAGGGATCGCGTTCAATCCCGTGAAATTCGGCATTTCCTTTACGCTGACCCACCTTAATCAGGCGGGCGCGCTTGTGCATGTCTATGCGGACGGGTCGATCCACCTCAATCATGGTGGTACGGAAATGGGACAAGGACTATTCCAAAAGGTGGCGCAAGTGGCCGCAGCACGGTTCGGGGTGGATATATCTGCGGTCAAGATCACCGCGACCGACACAGCCAAAGTGCCCAACACATCCGCCACGGCGGCATCATCGGGCACGGACCTTAACGGGATGGCCGTGCAAAATGCCTGCGACACGATCCGCGCGCGCATTGCCGACTGTCTGGCCGAAATGCACAATGTCGCGCCCGACACGATCACCTTCAAAGACGACCACGTTCATGTGGCGGGGCATTCGATCCCCTTTGCGCAGGCCGCCAAAACCGCCTACGAAAACCGCGTTTCCCTATCCGCAACGGGATTTTACAAAACCCCTGATGTGGCGTGGGACCGCATCGCAGGCAAAGGGCGCCCGTTCTTTTATTTCGCGTATGGCGCATCCGTATCCGAAGTGGTCATCGACACCAACACAGGCGAAAACCGCATCCTGCGGGTCGACATTTTGCACGACGCAGGCGCATCGCTGAACCCCGCATTGGACATCGGCCAGATTGAAGGCGGGTTCGTGCAAGGCGCAGGCTGGCTGACCACCGAGGAATTGGTGTGGGATGACAAAGGCAGCTTACGCACCCACGCGCCCAGCACCTATAAAATCCCCGCTTGTTCGGATCGCCCCAGCGTCTTCAACATCGCACTGTGGGACGGCGAAAACCGCGCCGAAACTGTGTATCGTTCAAAGGCCGTGGGGGAACCGCCCTTTATGCTAGGCATTTCAACCCACGCCGCATTGGCCAACGCTGTCGCCGCCTGCGGTGCGGCCTATCCCGATTTGCAGGCCCCCGCCACGGCGGAGGAAGTGTTGCAGGCCGTCAAACGGGCCCGAGGATGAGCAATTTTATCGCCGTGACCGTCGCGGCCGTCAAAGGATCAACCCCGCGCGACGCTGGCACAACCATGCACGTGTGGCCCGACCGCCAGATCGGCACAATCGGCGGTGGCGCGCTGGAGTGGGAGGCCACACGCATAGCCCGCGATATGCTCGCACGCGGCACCATCCAATCCCGCCACACCATGCCCCTTGGTCCGGACCTTGGGCAATGTTGCGGCGGCGTTGTCACGCTGGATTTCAATCGCAATGCCCCGACCGATGAACCGATGGGCAAACCTCTTTGGATTTGGGGCGCAGGTCATGTCGGGCACGCCATTGCCCAAACCATCGCCCCGCTTGAGGATCGCGCGATCACCCTGATCGACACCACAGCCGATCGGATGCCCGATACGTTGCCCCCAACAGTGTCACCCTTGGTGGCGGCAGACCCCGTTCGCGCCGTGGCCCATGCGCCCAAAGACGGCGACCATTTGATCCTTACCTATTCCCACGATCTTGATCTGGCCTTGTGTGATGCCCTACTGCGCCACGGTTTCGCCTTTGCGGGCCTGATCGGGTCCGCGACGAAATGGGCACGGTTTCGCTCACGGCTCGCCTCAATGGGGCATCTGGATGCCCAAATTGCACGTATTGCTTGCCCGATCGGGGATCCAGACCTTGGAAAGCACCCGCAGGCCATTGCCGTAGGTGTCGCGGCTGCGTTAATCTGTCACGGCAAAGATCAGCGCGGGGGGCGCACCGAATGACCGAACTGCTCATGACGCTGACAGGGCTGACCAAAGCTTACCCCGGCGTGGTCGCCAATTCCGATGTGTCCTTCAACATCCAAAAAGGCGAAGTCCACGCGCTGCTGGGTGAAAACGGTGCGGGGAAATCGACCCTCGTGAAAACGATCTACGGATTGGTGAAACCAGACAGCGGCGCGATGACGTTACAGGGCGCACCCTTTGCACCACTTGAACCCCGCGCTGCGCGCGCAGCCGGCATCGCGATGGTGTTTCAGCATTTTTCCCTGTTTGAGGCGTTGGACGTGGCTGAAAACGTCGCCCTCGGCATGGAAAACCCGCCGCCCATGACCGACCTTGCCCAGCGCATCAAAGACGTGTCGGAAACCTACGGGCTGCCACTTGATCCGTCTCGGGTTGTTGGCGACCTGAGCGCGGGCGAACGCCAGCGCGTCGAAATTATCCGCTGCCTGTTACAAGACCCCAAAGTGCTGATCATGGACGAACCCACGTCCGTCCTCACCCCGCAAGAAGTTGAAATCCTGTTCGAAACCCTGCGCAAGCTCAAGGCTGAGGGCACAGCGATTTTGTACATCTCTCATAAGCTCGAAGAAATTCGCGCCCTCTGTGACAACGCCACGATCCTGCGGCTTGGCCGCGTCGTCGCCACCTGTGATCCGCGTAAAACCAGCGCGCGTGAAATGGCCGAATTGATGGTCGGCGGCACCCTGCATGTGCCCGAACGCGACGCAAAAGTAGACGGCGATGTTTTGATGAACATCACAGGGCTCAGCGTGAAATCCCCCACCGACTTTGGCACCTCTCTCAAGGATATCTCGCTTGAGGTGCGCGCAGGCGACGTCATCGGCATTGGTGGCGTGGCGGGCAACGGCCAAGACGAATTGCTGGGCGCGCTGTCTGGCGAAATCAAAGCGCCAAAAGGGCAGGTTTTCTTGGGCGGTCAAGACATCGGCCACCTGCCCCCCGATGCGCGCCGCATGATTGGGATATGCGCCGCCCCCGAAGAACGCATGGGCCACGCCGCCGCCCCTGATATGTCCCTGACGGAAAATGCAGCCCTGACCGCACGCAAACGCAAGAATTTGACCAAAAATGGCTTTGTCAATTGGGGTCGCGCGCGCAGTTTTGCCGAAGAGATCATCGAACGCTTTGATGTGCGCACGCCGGGGCCAAACAATGCCGCACGATCGCTGTCCGGCGGGAATCTGCAAAAGTTCGTCATCGGGCGTGAGATTTTGCAAGACCCCAAAGTCCTGATCGTGAACCAGCCGACTTGGGGCGTTGATGCGTCTGCGGCCGCTGCAATCCGTCAGGCGTTGCTTGACCTCGCGGCCCAAGGCGCCGCCGTGATCGTCATCAGTCAGGATCTAGATGAGCTAATGGAAATCTCCGACAGTTTTGCTGCGCTGAACGAAGGCCGCCTGTCGCCACCGCGCGCAGCACGCGGGCTCACCGTTGAGGACATCGGCCTCATGCTTGGCGGTGCCCATGATATGGAGGTCGCCCATGTTGATCCTTGAAAAGCGCCCTCAACCATCAACCTTTTGGTCCTACGCCGCCCCCATCGTGGCGGTCGTCCTGACAATGATCTTTGGCGCAGCGCTGTTCGCGGCGCTGGGAAAACCACCCATCGAAGCGCTTTCCAAAATCTTCTGGGAACCGATTTTCGGTGAATTCAACTTTTTTTACCTGCCCCAACTTCTGGTCAAAGGCGCGCCTTTGGTCGCCATCGCGTTGGGCCTGTCGTTCGGCTTTAAGGCGGGCATCTGGAACATTGGCGCGGAAGGGCAATACATCATTGGCGCGCTGTGCGGGGCAGCTGTTGCCCTCACACTTTATCCACTCGATGCGCGCTGGCTCGTCTTTCCGGCGATGCTGATCGCGGGTGCGTTCGGGGGCTTTGCGTGGGCGATGATCCCCGGCTTGTTGCGGGTGAAATTCGGTACCAACGAAATTCTGGTATCTCTGATGCTGGTGTATGTGGCCGAACAATTGCTGGCCTCAATGGCGCTGGGGGCGATGAAAAATCCCGAGGGCATGGGCTTTCCGGGGTCGCGCAATATGTCCCAGATGGACGCCGCGACATCGTGGATCAGCCAATCAAACGGTACGCACTGGGGCGTCGTGATCGCGCTGATCGCGGTGATTTTTGCCTATATCCTGTTCGCGCGCCATATCCTCGGCTTTCAGATCAAACTGGCAGGCCAAGCGCCGCGCGCCGCCGCGTTTTCTGGCGTTAGCCCTGCCCGTCTGATCCTGTTTTGCCTCGGCACATCGGGCGCATTGGCGGGCATCGCGGGCCTCACCGAAGTGTCCGGCCCCGCTGGCATCGTGTCGATTGATTTCAACGTCGGCTACGGATTCACGGCGATCATCGTCGCGTTCCTCGGGCGGCTGCATCCTGTTGGCATTGTATTGGCCGGTGGCCTCATGGCATTGACGTATATTGGCGGCGACATCGCGCAAAGCTCCCTCGGACTGCCGGGGGCCGCGATCCAAGTGTTCCAAGGCATGTTGTTGTTCTTCCTGTTGGGGATCGATGTACTGACGAACTATCGTGTACGGCTAAAACAACGAGGTACAGCATGACATTTCCTCACTCCACAAAACCCGTCATCATGGGGTCCGTCATGGGCCCGATGATGATGTGGATGCTGCACGGCGCGATGACGGGAAATGGCGTAACGGGCTGGGCCTTGGTCGCGTTTCTGGGCGCACATGTGGCGTTGATCGCTGTGGTGATGTCCGGCGTCGTGTTCGCCGCCCGTTTGTCGCCGCGTGCAAAGACCTTTATTGACCGTTTGCACCGCCCGTCCCTACATCACGTCGCCATCATGTTGGTCAGCGCCTTGGCCATCAGCGGCGCGGTGCATCTGGTCGCACACGGATTTAGCATTCAGGGGGTCGTTTGATGTTTGGCTCCATTGATCCCGTCCTACTCCTCGCGTCCCTTATGGTTGCAGCAACGCCCATCATGCTTGCCGCGATCGGGGAACTGGTTGTCGAACGCTCCGGTGTGCTGAACCTCGGCGTTGAAGGCATGATGATCTCGGGATCGGTGCTGGGGTTTGTTGCGGCGATTGCCACGGGCAATGCGTGGCTGGGCTTTATGGTCGCGGCCCTCGGGGGGGCTGGCATGGCGCTTGTCTTTGGGATTCTCACGCAGCTTTTCCTGTCCAACCACGTGGCAACAGGCCTTGCGTTGACGCTGTTCGGGCTTGGGTTCGCATCGCTTCTTGGGCAGGGGTATTTGGGTATCAAAGCACCGGAATTCCCTGACGTGCATGTCCCACTTCTGGGCGACATTCCGATTATAGGACCAATCATATTCCAACATGATCCAATGGTGTACGTCGGGTTGGCCATTGTTGCGGGTGTTTGGTGGTTCCTCAAGAAAACACGGGCTGGATTGATTCTGCGTGCTGTGGGCGAAAACCACGAAGCGGCGCATGCGCTGGGATACAACGTGGTGCACGTGCGCCTGTTGGCGATCATGTTTGGCGGTGCCTGTGCAGGTCTTGGCGGCGCGTATCTGTCCATCGTGCGCGTGCCCACCTACGCCGAAGGTCTGACGGCGGGTGCCGGATGGATCGCCCTCGCGAT
>TARA_B110000977_G_scaffold194252_1_pt1 | contig 13605 bp, 7 predicted proteins | sample TARA_B110000977 | Tara Oceans TARA_B110000977 (sample SAMEA4397798) | marine metagenome | biome: Polar Biome; feature: [SRF] surface water layer (ENVO:00010504); material: water (ENVO:00002006), including particulate matter (ENVO:01000060) such as... | depth 5 m | reverse complement strand
CTCTTCATCCTCCTCTTCTTCGTTCATCTCGTGTTTCTCGTGTTCCTCCCGCATCTGCATGCGCATCTCGGCTACCGACCTGCGCGCTACGCTCCCTCGGTGCGCGGCTTGAATTTTAATCGCCGCCCTCTCCGTCTTGCGCCGCGCGAGTTCCTTTCCGTAATTGGGATCGCTTCGCCTTCGTTTTTCTATTCGAGCGAGGCGACGACCTTCAGCGCCTCGGTGCGCTGCTTGGATCCTCACCGCAGCGGCTTGCTCTTGAGGCGTCCCAACAAACTCCTCCGCAGTGTCCGCGAAATCAGCCTCGATCTTCACGCTTCGCACGTCTGAAGGTAAATCAGTGCGCGAAGACGGTGAGGAGTGGAGCTTCATGGCGGGGGATACCTTGTCCTCTTCATTGGGAGCGGCGTCTCGCTTTTCGCGTCTCGTAGCCGCGTCGCGTCGCGCGGCTCTTCCCCTCGCCACCGCCTGGATGCGAGCCACTCGTAGGTGGTCGTAGTCCACGCCGAAGTCAACCTCCGATACCAATTCCATGTCCAGCGATCGCCCTACATTCGGTTCGTCTCCGTGCTTAACCTGCACCAGCGCGCGCGCTGAGGCTTGTAACCGCTTCACCTTCGCAGCGTCCTCCTCTTTTAGTTCGTCTAATTTGACCGCCGAACTGGCGCCTAAAGCCTCTTCCAGGAACCGACGAGCTGCGGTCTGCATAACCTGCGTAGAGGGCGAATCGATTACAGTATCGTGTGACTCATCTTGAGACGCATCGAGTTGAAGCTCTCCCAGTCGTCTGCGTGCGGCGGCCTGCATGGCTTTGGCGGAGGGACTTTGCACCAAAGCTTTTTCAGCATCTTCTTCTGTGACACCCGCAACCCGAGCCAGCGCCCGGGTTTCTGCCACAGCCTCCACGTGCGCCCTTGCGGTGACCTGTAGCCGGCGCAAGTATTCATTGCCGTCCAACACTGTCGCGTCGATATCCGCCGCCGCAGCTTCCGCTTCCGCTAACATAAAGTCCAGGCGCACTTCTCTGTCGACGAATTGGCGAGCTGCGGTCTGGACACCGCGAACAGATCTCAACTCTGGCGACGACAAGCTCGCGACGTCGACGGAAGGAGGTTGAGATGATGTTAGCTCATCTGCACTCTCCTGCACAGATGTTTCCTGCACAACTGCACTCATAATATCGTATGACTTTTTCAGACTCAAACGTTTCCTTTCCAGACGTCCGCGGTGCGCAGCTTGGATTTTAGTCGCCGCGGTTGCTTCAGCTTCGTTTTTGTCATTCTCGAGTTTGGCGAAGAGATCCATGTTTTCAAACTCATTCTGTCTTTGCTTCGAATCGGAAATCGACAGCATTTGCAGGGCTTGTTGCGTAGCAGTGGCCAATTCGTTGAGATGCGAACGTCTTGCGTCTTCTTCACTATCGTACACATCCTCATCAGCATCGTCATCCAAAGGGTCCCCGACACTAGATGCATCATCCTCAGAAATATTATCCTCCTCTTCAGAAAACTCATCCTCCGTTTCGTCCGCCCGCAACTCATCAATCAGCGCGCGTCTGTTTTCGATTCCGCGGTGCATCGCGTTCTGAGCAGCAACTCCTCGAAGAAGACGCTGCAGTAACACTACAGCATTATATTCAGGCGCCATCTCATCCAACGGAGGCTCTAATTCAGGCGTCTCCGGGCGCTCCACTCGCCGCGGCCCGGAATCAATCTTCGCGTCTCGGATTTCCTTCTTGTTTTTTATTTGTCGCCGCGTGGCTTCTTCCAACGACTCATCTTTCAAAGGCGCGGGCCAAATAGCACCTACGCCGCGCTCGCCGTCCGCCTCTTTCTTGCTTGCTTCAAGGGTGTCAGCAGTCTTGTTGAGTTGTTCAAAGTAATGAAGCTCCGCCTTTTCCGCGTTGGTTTTTTTTTCGGCGACGTGAAAGGTTTCGGTGTTTTCGTTTTCATCTTCTGCATTCCACCTCAACGTGCTGCTCATATGTCCAGTAACCTTAAAGTTCTCAACCTCCGCCAAACGAATGGTCCTGTCAACGTCCAAATCCCCCCGCGGAATCGTCTTTTCTAACTCTAGAAACATGTCGAGCGCGGACCTCCGGCTGTCGTCATCAAACTCCACCCCTCGGTTGACAGCGAGAAAATCCGTGCCGCGGTTCGACAAAGCGTTTAGTGGGTCGGCGCGGCCTTCTCGTAGCAAAGGCGCGTACGCTGTGCTTGCGTACGACGCGTAGTTCGTCACGGTCTGCCCAGCAGCAACACTCGCAACACCATAGGAAGCTGTTTTACTTTCTTGCGTAGCTCGTTCCCGTCTCATCTCCAGCTTCCTTAAACCTCGGACGCGTTTCGTTTGCAACCCGTCAAACTTTTTTCGCTTTTCTTCCAAAGCACCGGCGCGCATGCGACTCAACCGCCGATCTGCGACGCTCTCCGCTTCTAGCTCTCTAGCGTCGATTGCGGCTTTAAGTACTTCGAGTCTCTCTTCCTGAACTCTGGCTATTTCTCTTTCACGCTCCGCCCACTCCGCTTCTTCCCACTCCTGCATCAGTTTTCGCCGCAGGGGGAGGAGTTTCGTATCGGACAACGGAGGGAGGGAAGCTTCGAACACTCGCTTGGCGCGTTGCTTTTCAATGCGATCAACATCTGCGCTGGATAACGCCTCACCCGTTGCGTATTTCTCATCCCTAAGAGTCAACACCTCGGGCCTTCCATCAGCCCCAGACACTGCGAATTTCTCATTTAAAACTCTTTGTCTACTCGACGGTCTGTTTGGGAGTAAAAAGTCCGGGGCGTACGGCGCCGTCTGGGCTTCGGATTCGCGGTAATCGCTTTGCGTGCCGAAGGTTCGCGATGAATGAACTGGGGGTTCGTATCGTTGGCGTCTTCGGGCGGCTCGCTCCTCCCGCTCTTGTCGCACAACGTTCTCATCTCTTGTCATGGTTCGGGTGAAATCGTGAGGGGCTGCTGTGCGTGGGGCGTGCGCGGGTCTGCCAGAGGCCCTTTCCACGGGGCGTTGCGCGTGAGGCCTGAAATGGGATCGAATTGATTGACGAGTACCCTTCGAGGATTGCGTCGATTGCATCGTGTCTCCTCCTCCAAACTCCGTGGTCGTCGCCCCGAAGCTCGTCGAAGCCATCGAGTTACTCGTCATCTCCGGCCGAAACCCCCGTGATACGTGTGCTCCAGGCGCCAGGGAATCACGCGTTCGTGCTCTGTGAAGGTAGGGGCGACGGTGAGCTAAATATGGAAAAAGAACAGAGTGTTGTTTGTGCAAGGGCGATCTCGAGAATTGTGGGACGCTTCGTGAGATTCTCACCTCGTTTCGTGCGCTGGGTAGTTGGCTCCCGTGGCGAAAAGGTTCTCGGAAACGGGAAGGGTTTCGGTAGTGTTGCTGAACCTTTGCTGTTCCCGGTAGTGGTCACGGGCGCCGGAGACCGTGTACACGGGGTCTGTGAATGCGACGTTGGAGTGTGGGTGAGTTGATGAATGAATGGGCGATAGTCAACGCGGGCGCGGCACAGAGACACGGAGATGACGATGTGTAAAGCTAAATCCTAACCCTTACCGTAAAGCGCATCGTACGCACGCGCGGGCTGTACCCGACTCATCCTAAGGCGCTCTCCCGCGCAAGGGGCGAACTCTCCGCGCCTCCCCTATAGTCTTAATCGAGACGGGCAGAAAGGAGGACTTGGAAAACCTGTCGATTTCAAACCCCAAGACACCCATGCTTGGCGCAACTATGACATACGTGGCCAAACTTGTTGTTCATCACACCTCGCCGCGCGCCCTTCACCCGCGCGTTCCCATCGCCCCATCACCCGCGATTGTGTACGGCCTGATGTTCTGACTTTTGTTCTCCGCGATTGAGTTCGCGGCGCGGAAGAGCTATGATTGTGTGACGGGGAAGGACACGGCGAAAGGCTTTGTTGGGTGTGCGATGATGTCCGAGCACCCCTCTCTAAAGAACCATTCCCCCGAGTACGAGTGTAACTTGCGTCCCAAAAAGATGACCGCGTTCGTGGGTAAAACCGTCGGGAATGATACCGACTACATGGGAGTTCCATCGCGAGACGTGGTGGTTGGGACGCCCGTGGTGAAGTAAGTAATTCATCTTAATGGAAACGTGACACTTGTCATTCTTTCAAAGCGGCGAGCTTGAACGCAAACATGACGGCACTTCCCAAACGCCCCGGTAAGCCCGGTACGCGCGGAAGTCGCCTGAGAATGCGTTTCGAACGGAGCACGTGCTTGAAGATCTGATTGGTGTCGCGATGTAGAATAGTTTTGTATTGTAGCTAGTCAAATCTTTTTATTCAGACACTCGTCGCTGAAATTCTCATTGCCACCTCCCCCTTTCCTTCGTTTTCTTCTTCGAGAACCCGAACGCGCTAAGCGTCCGCGAGTACATGGACTTCTTCTTCTTAATCACACTGTCGGTATCCCCGGGAGCAGCCGCAAAATTGGCGTTTTGTGAAATGCCTTTGTACGCCGAGCGCCACGCCGACGACGCGGAGTTTTTGTTTTCGATTTCGTCGTCGCGGAAAAGGTCACCGTCAAACTTAATTGGATCGCCCTGTGTATGGGAATTTACACTAGGTGCTCTCTGTACGTTCCCAACTGAGACCGGCGAATCACTATCAATGAAGCTGGCATTCGCCAAAGCACTAAGGGGAGACAGGGCAGCGTCTAAAACAGGAGCTGTCACAGACATCGCGGCGGCGGCGGCTTGCTTTCTTAACTCGCTCTCATCTGTTTCACGAGCTGATCCTGTATGTGCATTTACCCTGACCGTCGGACTTCCCACTAAATCAGACGAGAACGCATCCGCTGGAATCTGCTCGTCGAAGTACGACGCGTCTAGGTCATTGTCCGGCACGGAGCGTCGCCGTGAGTCGGAGACGGTTTGAGTAACGCTCGTTCCCGTGGAGGATAAAGAATTCCGACTTTTAGGAATCTTGGATGATACCTGTTTCGCGCCTGACCTGACGTGTGTAGTAATCGGTCGAGTATTCATTCTGTTCTGTGCGACCGCGGCATCAGCGGCGAGACACAAACGCGAAGTACCGCTCTCGCGACTAGTGCCGGTGTCGCTTTTATTTTTGAACACCACCGACGCATCGAAACTTCCCGAAGACCGTGAAGAGGTCCCGCCGACGCTGCTTCGTTTCTTCGCAAACCTCGCCTCCGCCAACCGCGCGCGCCGTTCCCACTCTCCCGCCTTTGCTTGTGTTTCACTGAGTTCCCGTTGCGTGTTCCCCATTTCCAACGACGCGCTCGCAACATTCTGCTGCATCGAATCGAGCTTGCTTCGCACAAATACCAATTCGGAACTCTCGCAACGTTTCTGCGCCTTGCCCAACTCTACGGACGCCGCTCGTGTCGCAAACGCCAACGTTGAAATAGTCTCCCCGGTGCTGGCGTGCGTCGGGGAGACGTGCGCGAACAGCAACGCCTTCCCATTAGGCCCCAGCGCACCTCTGAGCAACGTCGTGAGTTTCGAGTTCCGGTATGGGACGTGGGTTTGTCGAGTTTGCAACGCGGACACCACGTCCCCGAGCGCTGACAAGCTTTTGTTGATGTGCTGTGCTTCTTTCAACCTGTCCCCAGAGGCTTCTGATCGCAAAACCCGCTCGGACCCCGCTAAGTCCACCAAGTACAGCACACCTCTCGAGGTCGCCTTCGTTTCATAAGACACAGCAGTGACTTTCACTATGACGACCGAGTGCGACCGACTGCTCCTAGCGTTCATCGCCGTCGCGCCTGTCGACCGATTAACCTCGCCTTCGATCATAAGCTCTGCGACGTCGTCCGGAGTGTTGACGATTTTTTGAACCGCGTCGGGGACGTTATTGGTGGTGAATTTAACGTAAGATGAACCGTTGCTCTTCGAACCACCACTACTCCCCCCACCTACATCACCCTTGATTTCGATCCTGTGCCCCCCCCTTTTCGCGAGTAAATCCCGGCACTCCTCGTTGTATATTTCGAGGACTGAAACGGTGACGACGTGATTTTGCACTGACTTCCTGTCCTCGATCAGCGCGAACAGGTCCTCCAGCGCTCTGTAATTCACTCCTAAGCTTTCTTGTGAGTGACATTCTGACGGCCCATTCTTAAAATTCATATTCGTGGGTCCACTCATGGTGTGCGTTTTTCCGGAGCCTGTTTGCCCATACGCCAAAAGACACGCATTGTACCCGTCGGCGACGCAGCGGATTAAGTTTGAGGTTTCGGAATACACCTCGGATTGGCTCGTGCTCGGCCCGAACGTCTTGTCGAAGGTGTAGTGCTTTTGGACTGTTTTTGAAGAGGCGCCGGTGACTTCTGAACCTCGGCGTTCCTTGTGGAACACGGTTAGGGTGTTGTTAGTGCCGTTCTCGTCGGTGCGAGCGACGACGGCGGGAGACGCGTTGTTTCCTGAGTGAATTGTTTCATTTTCCTCATCGAGACCTTTGACCGTCGGCCTCACCCTACAAAACACCCGGATGCTCCCCTTCAAGTCCTGTATTTGGAAGTGCAACTTTTTGTTTTCGGCGAAAGTTTTGTCGTACAAAGTGGCTTTCTTTGCCAGGCGGGAGGTGGCCATTGCTAAATCGCCAACGAAACGTCTTTGTGACGTTCCCAATTCACGAAGCGCGGTGTTTTTTGTTTCCTCGAGACTTACACGCAGCGACGGAACCACCTCGTCTCGCAAAAACTTCAAAGCCTCCGTGGTCTGACCGATTCTAGTTTCAAAAGTTTCCTTTTGACTTGTAAGTGTTTGATTTTCACTTTCGAAAACCTTCAGCTTCCCCTCACACTCCTCTGCGAACCGCATAGCGCAGGTTAGCGTCTCCCTCGTCGTCGATAACTCGTTGAATAACTCGTCGCGATCGGAGCTTGACGGTAAGATAGTCATTTCTTTAGCCGTTTCCATCCGTGTCTCTGTACCACGCACACGATCCACGTTGTCATTCGCTTTCCGTAACGCATCGTTCTCCGCTTTCAACGTTTCAAGTTCAACTTGAAATTTATCGACTTGCTTTTCAAGTTTCGAGTGATGTTTTTCCATTATTTCGCACTGAGCAGTCGCCCCAGCTTCGCGTCGAAACGCGTTCGTCATTCTGACGCGAGCGTTACTTAATTCATTTCTCAAATCCGAAAGCTTTCGCTCGTACTCCGCTTTGACGTCTGCGACGGCAGAAAAAATCGCGTCTTGCGAGGTTATATCTTTCCCGTAGGAAACGCTCTTTTTTGACTTTGATTTCTTCTTCACTTTCTTCACCGTTGAGACTAGTTGCGACGCATCAGATTTACTACAGTCAACAGTGTCACTACTACTGCTGCAACTCGAGCTCACGGAAACCACAGTGTTCGGGGTTTGCGGCGATAGTGACATAGTCGCACACGACGGCGGCGAGTTTTGCGCGTTGAATCCGGGAAAGCTCCCCGCGTCCTCGGAGGGTCTGCGCGTCGGAGAATCCGTTGTCGGCGCGCCGCTCACGACCAGGGATTCGGCGAACGAAGCGTCGAACACGGAATGCGTCATCTTCGTCATCGTAGAATCCGTGTGGGTACTAGGCAGGGCAAACCCACCCATAATGCTGCCGAAATCAAGCGTAGGGACGTACACCGTGGGCGGCGGGGTTTTCAGGGAATCGTTAGGCTCGTCATCAAGCTGAGTAGCCCACGATGTAAAATTTGGGGAAGCAGAAACATCATCGATCGTCACCACCCCTATGGGCAAACAGTCTCCCGTACTATCCTCACATGTCCGTTTCACCGCGACTAGACACCGCAAAACGTTTGTCTGCTCCCCCGAAATCCCCCCTAAGTCCTGAATCGAGAATAAATCGTCATCCGCGACTCCAATTTTCACAGCCCCCGCGATGAACTGTTTGTAGTTGTGCGTGTGCAGGAACTTGTCTGGTGAGATTTGATTCACCAGCTTGGGGTCATCCGCGCGCATTAGTTCTTTAGCTACTCCAGGCACTAGTGTTTGCAGCACACGGCACAGCACCACGCCGTCCCACAGACCTTCACAAAAGCCTTTGTCGCTTCTGCTGTCAAGCGTGTGGCCGGTGGTGTTCGCGATCCAAGTGCTCAACATCTCACGTCGCGTTTTGCTTCGCCTTCGCGTGGATGGGGGGGAAGGGACACCATTTGAATCACCGGAGAGGTCATCGGACGTGTCGCAACTATCGTCCGATGGTATGGAGGTCATCGTGTTGAGATGTGTTTGGGTTTTTAAGTACGAGGGCACACGCGGTACGTCCCTGGACAGACCCCTCGCGTCGTCCGGGGGTTTGTCTCGGAAACGTAGTTACGGAACTCTCGGATGTGTCCGGTGTGACGCGTTCCCACGTTCCAGAGATGCGGTGACTCGACGCTGTTTGAAGACCGTGCCAACGCGTGTGTGTGCGCACCGAGCTCGGTACCCCGTGACGCGTCGAGAGCGAAGAGCGTTGTGCCGGGGGGTGTCTCTCTCTGCGAAGGAAGACCCATCTTCTTCGCCCCATCCGAGAAGCGTTTCTCGCACGAAAGCAAGCAACGGCAATTTTTCGCTGAGGTCTAATAACTCGTCATTTGGAGGGACTCCTGCACGAAATTGGCCAATCAAGAACAAGAAATCCAAGGGAAAATCCACTCTGGACTGCAAAGTTGCGTCACTACCAAGTTGCACACGCGTCTCGTTAACACAAACCCAACCTATTAAAATGGCCGCCATGACCTCCACCTTCCTCGGCTCCGCCGTCGCCGTAAAGGCCCCCGTCGCGCGCGTCTCCAAGAAGACCGTCGCCCCCGTCGCCTCCCTCGACGGCCTCAAGAAGGTGCGCATTAGTGATTGACGCGATCGAATAAACCTATCTGCAATGCCGGATACATGACTCTCGGTCGTCGATACCCTACCTAGCACGCGACTCGAATCACTGGCTGCGCGACGTGCTGTTGCGAGGTTGTAACGGTGTTCGATTAGAACACCAAAGAATAGCGCATGACGTCCGCATCAAGTGTCTCAACCTCAACGCAAAGACCAACCACCACGACAATAAAACCTCCATCGCCAACAAAACTGACTCCCCTCTTTCGTTGTTCGCTTCCAATCAGGCTGCCGTCGTCGGTGCCGCCACCGTCCTCATGGCGTCCCCCGCCTTCGCCGCCACCATCAAGCTCGGCGGCGACAACGGTGAACTCGGCTTCTTCGTAAGTATTGATACTGCACGCGTTTGGTTTGGCTGTAGACGCGCACTGCGACGCGCGTCGATCCCGGCAAATCTAATCGAGGACGGACACGCACGCAGGGTTCGTTTTGGCAAAATGACACGTCAGATTCGAGGTCCAGGCCTCGATCTCGCCCGTGTATTTGACGGTCTATTCTCGAGTCATTTTGGCCAAATTTTCTTGTTTTTTTGGTTATTTGGTTATTCATACAGGTCATGCTAACCTCTCCCACCCCCCAACCCAACCCAACAGCCCAACAAGATCACCGTCGCCAAGGGCGAAACCGTTGAGTTCGTGAACAACAAGGCGTTCCCCCACAATGTCGTGTTCGACGAGGACAACGTCCCCTCCGGTGTCAACGCGGACGCCATCTCGCACGAGGACTACCTCAACGGACCCGGCGAGAAGGTGACCAACAAGTTCGACACCCCCGGCACCTACGGCTACTACTGCGAGCCCCACCAAGGCGCGGGCATGCAGGGCACCATCACCGTCCAATAAATTTTCAACTTTTGGACTTGTTGTGTAGAGGAGGCGCTTAAGTGCTTCCTCCGGGCTCATGTTATGAAGCCGCGACATCTCGACGCTATAATGCTTAAATCTATTTTTGTAATGTGATGCTTTGATGCGGCTCATTTAATTATCTGTGCATTAAATCAGCTCACTGCTTGTATACCTCTCTACTCCTTTTCTATGCGCACGACGTCAAACACCAGTCTGGCTTCGAACGGGTCCGCTTCTTTGACGGTAAGTATTACGGAGTCGCCCAATAAAGCTCTTCGCTTTTCGCTCTTTTCCACCGCGTCTAATTTTACAGATTTCTCCACCCCAGTTTCCGCCAACACGACAACCCCGATTCTCTGTTCCTTCCTGATCCACTTCGCGATCACCGCGGTGTGTTCCTTTTTTAGACCGCCATTGGCGAAGTAATAGATTTGCCAGAAGGACGTGGCGTCACGAGTCGCGGATCTTAAATCTCGAATGGATTCATTCACCTCATCGAGCAAGCCTTGCATCGATTCAGAGTCGAATGGCAACGATTCATCACCTCCAACATTATCATCTCTTTGTCTTAAAAACGCCTTGATCTGCGCGTGCGCGAGAAGATCTAAATACCGCCTTATCGGAGACGTGAACTGCACGTACGTATCCACGCCCAGGCCGTGGTGTTTTCTTGGAGACGTGCTGACGCTCGCGCCGCGCATACCGCTGCGCTTGGCCATTTCATGAACAATGGGATTGGAGTGGAACGTATCCGTGCCGGGGTTTTGTTGGTTCTCAGCTTGTCCCCGATAAGGCAAAGGCAAATTATTCGCCTCTCCGAACTTGCCAATCAACTCTGACCCTAAAATCATCATCTCGGACACGATTTGGTTGATTGTTGATTGTTTCTCGACGGCGAAGAGGGAGATGTCGAGTTTTTTCCGCTCCAAAGCGCGGACGGCAATCGCGGAGCGCTCGCCTTGGTTATTTCCACAGGAATCCTCATCCATGTCATATGAATCGTCACTACTGCCATCATCATCATTATCTGTGTCAATCCGATCTACAACACAGACCGATTCCGGAAGGTCAATGGTCACGGCGCCTTTTCCCGCTCTGAGTTCAAATCTTTTTTCAGCGACTTGCGATAATAATTGTAACCCCGTGTGCTTTTCTGGATCACTTGCCAATAAATCAGCAGCTTCAATCTCACTCACTGAGTGAGTCAAACGCACCACGGAAGGCCCGATCCAATACTCATCCACTGAGCCATCTTTTGGATCGATAACAGCTGTAATAGACATAGCGCACTTATCCACTCCAGGGGGGCCTAAACTCATTGGGCCGTTTCGTCCGGCTAAAGAAAGAGGGAACATTGAAATCGTTCCGTCGGGGCCGTACGCGCTGGCGCCTCGATGTCGCGCGGTTTGGTCTAATAAATGTTGCTGATACGATCCATCAACGGATTTATGCGAAGTGGCTTCCTCTACAACCGGCGACCATCTAGACGCGTCCGCTACGTGTATCCAGACGCGGATTTTTCCATCTGGAAGTTGTTCTGCGCCGATGGCGTCGTCGATTTCCGAGGTGTCTTTTGAGTCGATGGCGTAGGTGGTTAACCGGGTTAAGTCTTTGCGACGGGTCGCATCCAAATCAAAAGGAGGAGTTATAGACCCATCCGATATCCCTTCCGCATAGCTCTCAATCTCATGTGAAAACCCAGCCTGCACTTCCCACCTTTTCCAGGATAGGTCCTCGTAGCCGTCAATTCTTCCAATTGCAATGAGCGCGTCTCGCGCCGACTTTTCGCTCACCCGCATGCCCAACTTTCCAAGCGCCTCTTTAGCGCACGCGAACTGCCCAGTGGTGTACCGCCCGTGCCCCAAGGCATATGCCTCCAAGGCTTTAACAGACCGCGCGATGTGCAGTGAGGACTCTTTGGTTATTCCCGAGTCACCGGACAGTAAGCCTTGGCTCGTGAAATAATCCCTTGAAGGTTTTTTCCTTGGCGAAAGGCTCATGGCGTCTCTTAATACTTGCCACGCGTCGGAACGTTCAGAATCAGCCGTTTCTTGTTCCTGTGTCCGAGTTTTTATAGCAGTGACATCCTTCAAAGCCCGGGCCGCAAACCGTCCCTTGCTCATCGGTTCGAAGTAATTAACCCCGTTCTGAGAGGAGAGCAAAACGTGCGCCGCGTATTGTCGGGCGAATTCAGATTCTGATTTTTCATTTTCTGTTGAGAAGAATGATTCCCGTGCCAAGTCTTCTGCGGCGACCGGGTTCCCCGTCTCATCCTTCGACACAACCCGAACGAAACTACCATCGGGATGTTCTATTGCGGTTGTAGCGGAAGCAGTTGAAACACCCTGTCTCGCAATTTCCCAGGCCGATTTCAAAACAACCGCGTCGCTTTGCAAATCTTTTTCCATTTCAGACTCAGCCAACGTCGTCGCTTGTTTCAACGCATTGCCAAATCGTTTCGCGAACGACCGCCGCCCTGAGTTATTACTCAAGTCAATTGCCACGTTCTTCTCCACCCGTGAATCAACCCCGACCTCGGGAAACACGCACTCGAACACGTTCTCTATGTGCTTCAGTTCAACTTTGTCCGTCTTGCCGTCGGTGTCGACAACTTGAAGCAATCGTCGAAACGGCGGACTCGAGATTACCGCAATCTTCGCAACGTTCTTCTTTGTGTACGCAACCGCCTTCCCCACACCCACGTCATCCTTGCTGAAGTAGTCTCGGGTTTTGGTGGCGTACTGGCGGTGACGTTTAGGGTTTGGGGTACCTTTGTGTATTTGTTCGGTGAGCTTGGTATGCATAGAGGTATCGCCTACGATACCGCCGGAGCCACTCCATGAGATGCTGTCCACCGACGAAACGTGATGTGCGGCGGCGGCGGGGGTGACCCATCGTTGGCGACGGTGCTGGAACCCTCTATGTGAGGTTGGCACTGTCAACGAGTGCGCACGTGTCTGCCACTGACCCGCGTGACACAAGTACCCGCGATGCGCCATACGAGTTCCCCACTGCATCGGTGATGACGTTCGGGGCGTCATCGATGACATCGACCGCATCATGGAAAGCGCCTCCAAGTTTTTAGAGATGGGCACCGTTGAAGACACTGGTACGAGCCACCGGCCTACGTGGCGCAGTTTGTCCACAGTGGGCATGCACCGCACTCCCGATCTCCACGGGGTGCGAACAGCAAAGCGCCGTTCACAAATGTGCGTGTTGTCGGTGGCACGGTAGGGACTGCTTGTTGAGACTCCACAAGACATTCGAGGGCGCGTGAAATAATAATGATAAAACAACATGCCAATCGTTCGACAAACGTCACTCGTCACTGCACCGCGCGTTGCCCGACGTTTTGCGATGCCCAACGACAACCGCCCCCCCGCGTTGTACCGCACGTTCTCCGGCCGCATGACTTTCGTGCCCCACAACTACACGAAGTCCAACGTGTCACGGTACACGTCGTCGTACGCGGTGAAGGATTTGGACCCCGCTGAGATCGCGGCGGGGCCTCTTTCCAGTGAGGGGCACGCGAATTTACAGCTCGTGACGGGTAAACGAGGGCCGTCGTTCAAAACAGGCGACCGACACGACTACCAACGCGTCGTGCAGGACCACAAAAAACACAACCTGGAGGCGCTTGATAAGGTCCGGCCGCTGAAAAAGCAAAGAAGCGTGAAGATGGGCAAAGCAGCTGTCGAAGTTGTTGGTAAAAAGTACTAATGGGTAATGGGTGACGTTAATGCAGCAGCATATTTTGTAATACATCTTGTATATTTATTGACATTATACCGCGATCTCTCACACACTACGTCTTCATCGCGCGTTCCAGCGCCCGCCCGCACTCCATGATTGAGCCTTCAACCATGAGAAATACCCAAAATTGAAATAACGATTTTTTGGC
>TARA_B110000977_G_scaffold201532_1_pt1 | contig 13635 bp, 12 predicted proteins | sample TARA_B110000977 | Tara Oceans TARA_B110000977 (sample SAMEA4397798) | marine metagenome | biome: Polar Biome; feature: [SRF] surface water layer (ENVO:00010504); material: water (ENVO:00002006), including particulate matter (ENVO:01000060) such as... | depth 5 m | reverse complement strand
GGACTTCATATGGCTTTTTTAAGCCCTCAAGCATATAGCAGTCCTGGAGAGAAAATGGAAGCTGTTGTTGCATTGGTGGCCAGAAACGCAAAAGGCATAAGTGTCCAGAATATAAGCCTAAAAGGCGCTATTAAACTAGACGCATTCTCCCCAAAAGATTTGGATCAAAATCAACAATACAGTCAATCCATTTTAATGAAATTACCAGAAGACAGTCCATATAGTAACCCCTATTGGCTCAATGAACCCGCCACTTTAGGGATGTACAAAGTGACAGATCCAACGCTTGTTGGAAAAGCCGAGTCTCCAGCCGCAGTTACTATAAAATTAGGCTTAGATTTTGATGGTAGCTTAATAAACTATGAACTTCCTTTGGTATACAGGCATGCGGAACCAGATAAAGGAGAGCTGTGGGAACTGTTTAAGATTGCGCCAAAACTCTCCTTAAAACCGGCCCAAGAGGTGGTTTTATTTCCAGATACCGAATCAAAAGAAGTGCAAATGACCCTCACCGCCAAAGCGGCCAACCAAAGCGGTCAGGTCTCTTTATCGCTACCAAGTGATTGGACCGTAAGCCCGTTATTTCACCCTTTTAATATCAAAGAAAAAGGAGCGAGCACCCTTTTTACTTTTAGGGTAACTCCACCCACTAAAGACAGTGAAGCCCAGGGCGTGTTCAAAGCGGAAACTAAGGACGGTAACTTTGATAAAAATATTGTAAATATTAGCTATGACCACATTCCGTCTCAAGTGGTGCTTGAAACTTCAAGCACAAAATTTGTAAGACTCAACATAGAGAAAAGAGGCAGTCACATAGGATATATTATGGGTGCAGGAGATAAAATTCCCGAAAGTCTCGAAGCAATAGGTTATGTGGTACACCTATTAAATCCAGATGATTTGGGTAGTTTAGATCTTTCTAAATACCAATCTATCATACTAGGAATTAGGGCTTTGAATGTTATAAATGGTTTAGAATTAAATAAAAACACCCTTGGAGAATATGTGAAAAATGGCGGTGTTTTAATTAGCCAATACAATACTGCGGCCAGGAATTCAGACAACCAATTTAAACTAGCCCCCTACCCGCTTTACTTATCTAGAGATAGAGTAACCAGAGAAAACGCTCCGGTTCACTTTATAGATCCCAAACACCCCTTATTATCCTTTCCCAATAAAATTGACGCCAAGGACTTTGAGGGATGGGTACAAGAAAGGGGACTGTATTTCCCAAATAAATGGGACAAAGCATACCGCCCAATATTGGAAATTAAAGATGGTAATGAGGCGCCTACCCAAGGCAGTTTATTAGTAGCGCCATTTGGAAAAGGCCACTTCATATACACAGGCCTAAGTTTCTTTAGGGAATTGCCTGCTGGCGTTCCAGGTGCCTACCGATTGTTTACCAATATGATCTCCATGCCACAGAACATAGAAAAACAAGTCCTTAAAAATTAGATATGAGCCTACTAGACTGGAGTATCTTAATTTTCACCCTACTATTTATAGTGGGCTATGGACTATGGAAAACCAAAGGAAGTAAAAATGTTAGGGATTATGTGCTAGGCGGAAAAGAAGCCAATTGGGCCACTGTAGGCTTATCTGTCATGGCCACTCAAGCCTCTGCCATAACTTTTCTTTCTACCCCAGGACAGGCCTATCACGACGGAATGGGTTTTGTACAATTCTATTTTGGATTGCCCCTCGCCATGGTAGTCATTATACTGGTGTTTATTCCATTATACGATCGGTTACAGGTGGAGACAGCCTATGAATTTTTAGAAAAACGGTTTAATGGAGAAACCAGAACGCTAACCGCCCTACTCTTTTTGGTTCAAAGGGGACTATCTGCCGGTATTACCATATTTGCTCCCGCCATTATTCTCTCTGCCGTATTGGGTTGGCCACTCAAACTCTTGGTGGTTATTATAGGAGGCCTGGTGATTGTCTATACTGTAAGTGGTGGGACAAAAGCAGTTAATGTTACGCAAAAGCAACAAATGTTTGTGATCATGGGCGGTATGTTTGTGGCTTTTTATATGATTGTTTCTGGCCTCCCGGCCGATGTCAATTTCAGTAAAGCCCTCGCCATTGCCGAACAGTCTGGCAAATTAGACGTCCTAGATTTTAGCCTAGATCCCAACAACCGATATACTTTTTGGAGTGGCATTACGGGTGGTTTTTTCTTAGCACTCTCCTACTTTGGCACAGACCAAAGCCAGGTACAAAGATATCTTTCTGGCAAGTCTAAAAGGGAAAGCCAATTGGGCCTAGTCTTCAATGGAATCTTAAAAATTCCCATGCAATTTTTTATTCTCGGTGTTGGTGTAATGGTATTCGTATTCTTTCAGTTCAATACGAGTCCTATACATTTTAACCCAGCCGCACAAAAGGCCTTGGAAGCCCCTGGCTACATTGCCCAATACGAATCCCTAAAAACATCCCTTTCGGAGATTCAAACAGAGCGCGCCACTTGGCAAATAAATTATTTAAATGCCTTAGAGGATAATAAAACTGCTGAAGTAAATAAGGCCAATAGTACCTTAAAAGAACTACAATTAAAAGAAAAGGAACTCAGGATTCAAACCAAGACACTCCTTAAAGAAGCAGATCCATCAATCGCAGAAAACGACAAAGACTACGTATTCATTCACTATATATTACACTATTTACCCAAAGGACTTATTGGACTTTTATTGGCCGTAATACTCTCTGCAGCCATGTCTTCTACCGCCTCCGAATTAAATGCCTTGGGTACTATAACGAGTATAGATCTTTACAGGCGTTACGCTCCAGCGTCAAAGGACCAAGGCCACTATTTGAAAATGACCAAATGGTTTACTTTTGGATGGGGCATTATAGCCATAGGCATTGCCAGTGTAGCCAATCTATTTGAAAACCTCATTCAATTGGTCAACATCATTGGATCTATCTTTTACGGAAATGTTTTGGGAATATTTCTGTTGGCATTTTTCTTCAAATACATCAAAGGGAAAGCCGTATTCTATGGGGCAATCATCACACAAATATTAGTTGTACTAAGCTTCTATTTGGACCTCATGTCCTATTTGTGGCTCAATGTATTGGGTTGTGTGTTGGTTGTAGTATGTGCACATGTGCTGTCTGTTTTTTTAAAGGAAAAACAAACAGCACCTTAGCACGCTAAATCATTTATTTACGCCATTCTGACAATGAATCTGTATTCATTTTTACATAATCCATATTATTAGCTTCCCTGGCTCCAGCCAAAGAAGCTTCTGCTGCTGCAATTGCTTTTTTGACCATTCCAGCTTTAGCAAATAATAAAGACTGTTGTCTCAATTGCCAATAAGCAGGTTTTTCAATCTCTGCCATAGCAGTGTCCATATATTCCAAAGCCATTTTTACGTCTTTGTCTGCTGTTAAAAAATAGACTGCAGCAGTGAAGTAATCATTCGCAGTTGGCGCAGCATTTAAGGTCTTTTCTATAGAATTCATTACCATTTGATCGGTGGGTACGCTAAAAGGTACTGCCAATAAAGTGTTTTCCCAGTGAATTTCTAAATGGGCCCCGTTAAGGGTAATTTCATTAATATTTATAGAAAAAGAGGCCATGGTTCTTTCCGTTTGCTGAGGGCTTACTGTAGCTTTTGCCACAATTAATGAAGGATCCCAAACAGCTGGCGCACCCCAATTGTCATTTTTACGGTATAAAAATACTTCCCACTGGCTTGGAGCTGGCTTAGTAAATACGGCATATGTACCTGCCTCTAGGGAAGTCCCGCCAAATTCAAAAGCAGTATTTACGGATAATGTAGTGTTGGCATTGGCACCTGTTCTCCAAATGGCGTTATACGGAACTAAATTACCCATTACTGTTCTACCCCTCATGGCAGGTCTTGAATATTTAAGGGTCACTTCACTTAATCCAACCGTTTGATTAAGGGTCACTGAAGGACTAGGTTGTGGTGCAACAATTTGAGAAAAGCCCTTAAGAGACGAAATCATCAATAATAAAAGGAGTGTTTTTTTCATGGTGTTATACTGTTTTGCTTGATTAAAATGAATTTCAAATATAGCGATAAACTAAAGAAGAAATAGCTGAAATGTTTAACTAAAAAAGCTTTAAGGTTAAACAAAATAGTATCTTTGTAATAAAACAGATTTAAGACCTATGCAACTATACCAATTACACGCAAAACAATGTATTAAAACTGATATGCATACTGCTTGGGAATTCTTGTCAGACCCTAAAAACTTGCAAAGAATTACGCCTGAAGCCATGGGCTTTAATATACTAGCTGGTGCAGACAGAAAAATGTTTTCTGGCCAAGTCATTCATTATACCGTAAGCCCTTTTCCAGGGATTACCACCAAATGGGTTACTGAGATAACGCATGTAGAAAATGGAAAGTACTTTGTAGACGAACAGCGGTTTGGCCCCTATGCTTTATGGCACCACAAACATTTTATTAGAGAAATTGAGGGAGGTGTAGAAATGGAAGACATTATTGACTATAAAATTCCTTTTGGGATTTTAGGGCAAATGCTGCACCCCATTCTTGTGAAGCCTCAGTTAAAAAAGATATTTGCACATAGAGAAAAAGCACTTAAAGAATTATTTGGTCAGTTACCTAACCCAACAACCCTAAGTTTAAAAAAAATATAATTATGAAAAATATTGTCATCATTGGAGGCTCTCATGGAATTGGACTTGAAACAGTAAAAATACTGTCTCAAGACCACCAGGTACATTTATTCTCAAGAACTGTTCCCGAAGTTTCATTGCCTCATGTAAACCACAGCGTATTTGATGTACTTACAGACGTCTTCCCTATTGATCAAATCAATACACCCATAGATGGATTTGTGTACTGTCCAGGTTCTATTAACTTAAAGCCACTTAAAATGCTTTCTAACGAAGCTTTTAGAGCAGACATGGAAATAAATTTCTTTGCTATGTTACCTATTGTTCAGGCCATAATGCCAAAAATGAATGAAGGAAGTAGTATGGTCTTTTACAGTACTGTAGCAGTGGCTATGGGTATGCCATTTCACGCCAGTATAGCTGCAGCAAAAGGTGCTGTTGAAGGTTTTGTAAAGTCTATTGCTGCTGAAAATGCACCCAAACTTAGGGTGAATTGTATTGCGCCATCATTAACCAATACTCCATTGGCTGGACGCTTACTAAATAACGATAAGAAAAGAGAGATAATGGATGCAAGGCACCCATTAAAAAGAGTGGGCACTGCCGGTGATATTGCAGAAATGACTGCGTTTTTACTTTCAGACAAAAGCAGCTGGATGAGTGGACAAATCATTGGATTAGATGGTGGAATGGGAAGTTTAAACGTACATTAGAAGGTTAAAAAAAATAATTTTAGCTCAAGCAACACATTTATGAAAGAAGAAATTGTCATTTTTTGGTTTAGAAGGGATTTGAGGTACAATGACAATACTGGATTATCTAAGGCCCTTTTAAGTGGAAAAAAGGTATTGCCCATTTTTATCTTTGATACGGAAATCTTAGATATGCTCCCTAATAACGATCCTAGGCTTCAATTTATTCTTAACCAGCTACAACAATTAGACCTGCACTTTAAAACACAGTTTCAATCTGGGGTGCAATCCTACCACAACAGACCATTAGAAGTATTTAAATCTCTAATAGAAACATCCAACAATTTTAAAGTGTGTGGGGTGTACACCAATGAAGACTATGAACCCTATGCAACACAAAGAGACTTAGAGATTAAAACTTATTTGGCTTTGAAATCAGTAGATTTTCACTCCTTTAAAGATCAGGTTGTTTTTGAAAAAGACCAGGTCACCAAAGAAGACGGCAAACCTTATGTAGTCTACACCCCATACAAAAACAAATGGTTGGGTATTTTTGACCAACAATACCCCAACGGATTTCAAGCCCTTGATATGCCTCTTGAAAACCTTTACAAAATGAATACTAGTCTTCATGATATGAAAGCCCTAGGTTTTTCTAAAGCAGAAATTGAAGTGCCTCAATATTCGGTTACTGCAGCGCTCATAGAAGCATATGAGGCAAAAAGGAATTTCCCGAGCATAGAAAATGGCACCTCTAAATTGGGGCCACACCTTAGGTTTGGGACGGTATCCGTTAGGGCCCTTGTTCAAAAAGCCAAAGGACAAAAAAACCAAGTATTCTTGAGTGAACTTATTTGGAGGGAATTCTTTATGCAAATATTATGGTATTTTCCTCATACCCCTACAAAGGCATTTAAACCTGCCTATGATCGCATTGAATGGAGAAATAATACCACGGAATTTGAGCGCTGGAAAAATGGCACAACAGGCTATCCTCTGGTAGACGCTGGAATGAGAGAACTCAATGCAACTGGAACCATGCACAACAGGGTTCGCATGCTTGTGGCTAGCTTTCTTTGCAAACACCTATTGATTGATTGGAGGTGGGGTGAAGCTTATTTTGCAGAAAAATTATTAGATTTTGAATTGGCCAGTAATGTTGGAAACTGGCAATGGGCTGCTGGTTCTGGAGTAGACGCTGCCCCCTATTTTAGAATATTTAACCCCACCACCCAAATAGATAAATTTGACAAACAGCATATTTACCTTAAAAAATGGGTGTCAGATTTAGAGGAACGTACCTATCCTAGCCCTATGGTAGACCATAAAATGGCCAGAGAAAGGTGCCTGGATACTTATAAAAAAGCTTTGGCTTAAAAATGGTTGTAGTTTGGTTTAAAAGAGATTTAAGACTAGAAGACCACGAACCATTAACTAAAGCTTTGGCTAGTGGAGAAAAGGTGCTACTGCTCTATTCGTTTGAAAGCTTTTGGACTCAGGACCCACATTACAGCTACTTACATATAGATTTTATTCAAGAAGGATTAGAAGCAATACAATTAAAGCTAAGGGAATACGACACCAAAATATTAATCCTTTCCGATTATATTCCTGAAATACTTCAAAAAATTCATTCCCAAGAACCTATTACATCTATATATTCACATATGGAAGCGGGAATGGATATTACTTACACAAGGGATAAAGCGGTAAAAAAATGGTGTACTAAAAACAGTGTTCATTGGCATGAATTTGCCCAAAATGGTCTATGGAGGGCGCTAAAGAACCGTCAAAAATGGCGGGAGCACTGGATCAGCCAAATGAAAGCACCTATTCACACCCCTAGCTTCCTTCCAAGTACCTATTTCACTTCAAAAGAAATAGATGGATTAAGTGCCGCGCTAAAACTAGTTCCTTTGGATTTAAACATTCATCACAAAACAGGCATTCAAATTGGCGGAAGTTTAAATGGATGGAAATACTTACATAGTTTTATCACGAAACGAATTAGTGGGTACCAAAAGTATTATTCTAAACCATTAGAATCTAGACTTCATAGTGGTCGAATTTCTCCCTATCTGGCTTGGGGAATGCTCTCTACCAAACAAGTACTTCAATATGTTACTCAAAATCAAAAAAAAGTGAGTAACAAACGAAATGTCAATGGCTTTTTATCTCGATTGAGCTGGCAAGCCCATTTTATTCAGAAATTTGAAATGGAGCCTAATATTGAGTTTGACGCTGTAAACAAAGGGTACGCAACGCTTAACAAGACGGTAATTCCCGCCTATCAATTAGCTTGGCGACAAGGACAAACAGGAGTGCCTATGGTAGACGCCGCCATGAGATGTCTGGTTCAAACGGGTTTTGTGAATTTTAGACTAAGGGCCATGCTGGCTTCTTTCTTCACCCATTTACTCTGGCAACCCTGGCAAGACTGCTCGCCGCATTTAGCACAACACTTTTTAGATTTTGAACCAGGGATTCATTTTCCCCAACTTCAAATGCAAGCGGGTGAAACGGGGATAAATACCATTAGAATATACAACCCAGTTAAAAATGGATTGGACCACGACCCAAAGGGCATTTTTATTAAGAAATGGGTGCCAGAATTGGCTTTAATACCGGAAGCTTATGTGCACGAACCTTGGAAAATGCCTCCATTAGAAGCCGCTTTTTTAAATTTCACATTGGGTAGCGATTATCCAGCACCCATCGTAAATCTTGAAAAGAGCAGAAAAAATGCTGCAGACCAGTTGTGGGGATTAAGAAAAACTAATCTGGTTAAATTAGAAGGGAAAAGAATTTTAGGCACACATGTAGTCCCTAAAAAACCCTGTAAAAAAACAAGCTAAGCCAGATTTTTTCCATAGGGTATTTTTTGTATCTTACCTTATTAAGAAATAACAACCAAACACCCATGAAAAAAATTTTCATCCTAGGCCTTTTAGCCCTAACCACACAAGCGCTTTTTGCGCAAAAAATGACTTCTCATAAGAAGGCTATTATAGCCTCTGTAGAAAAACACGAACAAGCATTAATTGCCGTGAGTGATTCTATTTGGGCTTTGGCAGAAACTGCATTTCAAGAAGACCAATCTGCTGAAATTCTGGCATCTTATGCAGAAAAAAATGGGTTTAATGTCACTAGAGGAGTCGCTGGAATTCCCACAGCATTTACAGCCACTTATGGATCTGGAAGTCCCGTAATTAGCGTTTTAGGTGAATTTGACGCATTACCAGGGATTTCTCAAAAAGCGCAGCCAGAAAAAGAAGCCTTGAATCAAGGGGCGGCAGGACACGGATGTGGACACAATTTATTTGGTGCGGGTAGTCTTGGAGCAGCCATTGCTGTTAAGGAATTGATCGAGGCAGGGAAAATAAAAGGGACCGTAAAATTTTTAGGAACGCCTTCTGAAGAAAAATTCTTTGGAAAAATATGGATGGTTCAAGCAGGTCTTTGGGACGACGTAGACGTGAATATAAGCTGGCACCCTTCTGCAGACACCAAAGCAGACGTACAGAGCTCTTTAGCACTAATTGATTTTAAGGTAGAGTTTTATGGACAAGCGGCACATGCTTCCGCAGATCCATGGAATGGACGTTCCGCTTCAGATGCACTGGAATTATACACTTCAGGAATTAACTACTACAGAGAACATATTAAACCTACAGTAAGAATTCATTACCACATACAAGATGGGGGTCAGGTTGTTAATGTAGTGCCAGACTATTCAAGATTATGGGTGAGGGTGAGAGACTCTAAAAGATCTGGAATGAAACCAGTATACGAGCGGGTTCAAGCCATGGCAGAAGGGGCTGCAATTTTAGCCAATGTAGACTATAAAATATCTCTCATTTCAGGAATTTACGAAACGCTGGTCAATAGAACTGGCGGTGCTATAATGCAGCAGAACATAGAATTATTAGGACCTTTAACTTATACTGAGGCAGAAAATGACTTTGGTAAAAAAATACAAGCAGCTACAGGAAAACCTCAAGTAGGTATGGATAGCGCTATTAGACCTTTGGAAGAAACCAGAGAAAATTCAGGAGGCGGCTCTACCGATGTTGGAGATGTAAGTTGGAATGTTCCAAATATTAATTTAGGGGTAACTGTAGCACCTAAAGACACTCCTTGGCATTCCTGGGCGGTAGTTGCCTGTGGCGGAATGAGTATTGGACACAAAGGTATGATTCACGCTGCCAAAGCAATGGGAATGACTATGGTAGATTTATTTAACAACCCAAAACTAGTTTCTAAGGTAAAAGCGGAATACAAAGAGCGCAAAGGAGATGAAGTTTACGAACCTATGATAGATGGTCCTGCACCAATAAATCAGTAAAAAAAATATGAGATTATCTAAAAAAGACCTCCAATTCTTTATATGTTTTGGAGGTTTACTTTTACTAGACGCTAGCTTGAGTCATTTTAACGTAAGTAGTTACAGATATGCTACAAAGCCTCTAATCATGATTAGCTTATTGGCTTATTTTATCTCAAAAAAGTCTCTTATATCTAAAAAGTTATACCTCTGGGGTGTCTTTGCCATAATAGCTGCTTTAGCTGGAGACATCTTTTTAATGTTTCAGGAGTACAACGGACTTTTTTTTATAGCAGGACTGGGCGTTTTCCTAATGGCGCATATTGGATACACTGCTATTTTTTTGACACAAAAAGGTAAAAAAAAACACCTCTTCCAATTCATATTATTGGCTAACTACGCTTTGATTATGGGGTATCTAATATTGCCTAAAGCTGGGGACTTAAAAATACCAGTCTTAATGTATATTATCGCTATTTCTGCTATGGCATATACGGCACAAATCAGAAAAGGAAGCGTTAGTAAAGCTTCTTATATTACTGGGCTTATTGGGGCTAGATTGTTTTTGGCATCGGACAGCTTGCTGGCCCTATCCATGTTTTTGGACGCCTTCCCTAAAGTAGATTTCCTGATCATGTTAAGCTATGGAATGGCCCAGGCCAGTATGGTATATAGTTTGGTAAATAGTGGTAAAATTACACCCTAACTATTTGGGCTCCAATACTTCTAAGTCGCTCATCTATATGCTCATAACCCCTATCGATCTGTTCAATATTGTGAATGGTAGAAGTTCCATCTGCAGAAAGTGCTGCGATTAAAAGCGACACTCCAGCCCTAATATCTGGAGAAACCATGGTAGTTGCTTTGAGTAAAGATTTAAAATCATGTCCCATTACAGTAGCCCTATGCGGGTCGCAGAGAATAATTTTAGCCCCCATATCTATCAGTTTGTCTACAAAAAACAACCTACTCTCAAACATTTTTTGGTGTATAAGTACCTCTCCCCTTGCCTGTGTGGCAGTGACCAAAAGAATACTCAATAAGTCAGGAGTCATTCCTGGCCATGGAGCGTCTGAAATGGTCAGAATAGAACCGTCAATATAATTTTGAACAGCATACCCATCTGTATGGGCAGGAATATAAATATCGTCTCCTCTTTGCTCCAGGCTAATGCCTAATTTTCTAAATACCGCAGGGATTTGTCCCAGCATATTCCAATTTACGTCTTTAATGGTTAACTCACTTTGAGTGATAGCTGCCATTCCAACCCAGCTACCTATTTCAATCATATCTGGTAGCATGGTATGAGAAGCACCTTTGAGCACTTCTACCCCTTCTATGGTCAATAAATTAGAACCAACACCACTAATTTTGGCACCCATCTTATTTAGTAAGGTGCACAATTGTTGCAAGTATGGTTCACAAGCCGCATTGTAAATAGTTGTGGTTCCTTCTGCCAGAACAGACGCCATTAAAATATTGGCGGTACCCGTAACAGAGGCCTCGTCCAACAACATATAAGTCCCTTTTAATTGGGCCGCTTCTACACCATAGAAATGCTCTTCTTCGTTGTATCTAAATTGAGCACCTAACTTAATAAAGCCTTCAAAATGGGTGTCTAACCTTCTACGTCCAATTTTATCTCCGCCTGGTTTTGGAATATATCCTTTACCAAATCTTGCCAATAATGGCCCTACAAGCATAATAGATCCTCTTAAACCTTTTCCGTCTTCTTTGTATTGTGGTGTTTGGAGGTAATCTAGATTAACATCGTCTGCTTTAAAGGTATAACTGCCTTTGCCTTTCTTTTGAATCTTAACACCAAGGTCTTCTAATAAAGAAATGAGTTTATTCACATCAATAATATCTGGGATATTATGAATAGTCACTTCCTCTGCTGTGAGTAATACGGCACATAAGATTTGTAAAGCTTCGTTTTTAGCACCCTGTGGGCGAATGCTTCCTTGGAGTTTGTGTCCTCCTTCTATTTTAAAGGTACCCATTAATTAAAATTTAATAGCGTTTTTTTGACCTATTGTTGTTGTTATTGTTGTTGTTGTTGTTGTTGCTTCTCTGCTTTTTATTCTTATTGTTAGGAACCGTCTTAACAATTTTATTTTGCAAAAATATATCTGTATCTGTAAGCAACTCCCCTGAGGCCTCTAGGTTAATCTCCCCCTGACTTAGTTCAGTAAGGTGCTTGTAGATTAGACTGTCTTCTACAGTGTCCTTGTTCCAGTTTAAGAAACACTTTTTCATGTGATTGGCAATGGTATATTCTAATCCAGAGCGTTTGTCTCCCTTTTCCCAACTCATGGCTACATCTATCATCCTTTTGATGTTATTTCCATAAAATCGGTATTTTGGAAAATTTTGAGGATAATCTAAGGACTCAGGCTTTTGCTGTAAAAGCTCTTTTGAAGTGATTGGGAAAGGAGAAGGCACGTCTAATTTAAAATCAGACATGATAAATAATTGGTCCCATAGCTTGTGATTAAAATCTGGCACATCTCTTAAATGAGGTTGCAAATTACCCATCACGCTAATAATAGCGTTGGCTACCTTAATGCGTTCTTCTCTGTCTTCAATGGTGATTGCATGGTCTACCATTTTCTGGAAATGTCTTCCATACTCAGGTATAATAAGCTTTTCACGCTCCGTGTTGTATTCTAAATTGTAAACTAATTCCAAATTGTAAGGTATTAAGGGAAAGAATATAAAGCCAATGCTTTAATGATTGCAAAATACTAAAAAAATAGAAAGTCTCCTATGCGTCAGAAGGAATATTTGGTTTTGAGATTGATTGGCTAAAAAAAGTTACGCTAAATAGCGGTCATATTAAAGAGAAATTACCCCCTCAATGGTTGCTACAGCTCTATAATTAGCAATTACAGCTTCTGGATTTTTAATCACTAAAGAGACGGATACACTTGTGAACGCACCCTTTGATGAAGTTCTAGAAGAAATCTTTGCGGACTGGTTTTTGAAAACTGCTATAATAGCAGCCACCTTTTCTTCTGATGAAGGCACAATGAACTTATACAGATAGGGTGCTGGCCATTGGATATTTAAAGCGAGATTGTCTTCTAATCTCTTATAAAATTGTGTGGTCTTTTTGTCTTCCAAATCAAAAACTATTTTAGGCAAATATAGGTCTAAAACTTAGGTTTTTTAGCCATTTAAGTGTGTTTTATGTAACTTGCATCCCTAAATTATAAGACCTGTTTATGGCTAAAAAGATTGTGTTTGCTGGTGGACCAGCGACTGGAAAAACAACATTGATCCAAACTTTGGAACTTAGGGGATATGCATGTGCTCAAGAAGTTTCCAGGCAAGTTACCTTAGAAGCACGTGAAAATGGCATTACACAGCTCTTTGTATCAGACCCACTATTATTTAGCGAAAAGCTATTAGAAGGTCGTGTAAACCAGTATAAGGAAGCACATAAAAACGACGCTTCACTGGTTTTTTTAGACAGAGGAATTCCAGAAGTATTGGCCTACTTAGACAGGGGAAATACCCCCTATCCAAATCATTTTACAAAGGCCTGTGAAGACAACCAATACGACCGTGTCTTTATATTTCCCCCTTGGGAAAAAATATATACCTCAGACAATGAGCGGTACGAAGACTATCAGGAAGCTTTAAAAATTTATCCCTTTTTAAAAGCAGCCTATGACCGATTTGGATACGAAAGCATTATCTTACCTAAGGACACCGTAGAAAATAGAATTTCTTTTGTGTTAGAAAATATATAGCTATGGCTAAAGACCCCCTTGAGATTCTAAAAAAATTCTGGGGCTACGACACTTTCAAGCGCAATCAATTAGAGATTATTAAAGATGTTTTAGCTGGATCAGATGTACTGGCACTTCTTCCAACAGGTGGAGGTAAATCTTTGTGTTTTCAAGTTCCCGCATTGGCTATGGAAGGAATATGTGTGGTTATCTCTCCACTCATAGCGCTTATTCAAGACCAAGTCACTAGACTTT
>TARA_B110000977_G_scaffold116158_1_pt1 | contig 13680 bp, 5 predicted proteins | sample TARA_B110000977 | Tara Oceans TARA_B110000977 (sample SAMEA4397798) | marine metagenome | biome: Polar Biome; feature: [SRF] surface water layer (ENVO:00010504); material: water (ENVO:00002006), including particulate matter (ENVO:01000060) such as... | depth 5 m | reverse complement strand
TCGTGGTTGGTGCTTGAACTGTACCACCCAAGGTTTGCGGGTTTATTCTCGAGTCATCCGATTCGCTTCCCCTCAACTCTCCAATGGGAGGAGGCGGGTTCGATGATGCCGGGATCAATTTGCCCGTACCCTCCGGCGATATTTCAAACTTCGAGTCGGGAGACACGCCGGGTGAACCCAATTGAGTTATGTCTCGATCCGTATCGGTCGGACGGTCACTGGGAAGAGGCGTGGACCCCGCGTCAGTGACGTTGGGTCCCACTGCTAACGCGTCGGACTGCGTGCTGTGGCCACTTAATGCCGCGTGCGTCGCGGATGAAGTCAACGGTCTTTCGTCGCTCCCTTCGTCGCCTGACAGGCCCTCGTCGCCACTCGACTCGCCGGAGGAAGCCCCGCTGTGCACATCCGGCGAGGACCCGCCGTCATCGAAGGAGCCGGAGGGTAACCGAAACGCCTCTTCGAACGTGCTGCCCGGGGCGTCCAGGCCTGATGAGGAGGTTGTCGCGAGCGCCAGCGCGTCTACTGCCCAATCATCAGACCCGGTTCTCGTGATTTGACGACCGTGTGACCCACCTCCAATCGCGTCACCGTGCGTCGCATCCATGTTGTCCCGCATTGCGCTAATATCGCCAAGAGGGTTACTGCCTATCGCGTCCATCACCCGGTCGCCGACTGAAGTGCCGGCTCTTAAATTTTGTGAGATTATAACCTGCGAGCCCGCGAATCGTGCGGCACGCCCGTCCCGTTTCGGCAACGGCTTGGAGTGCCTGTGCCGCAAAATGCCCTTCACGGGCTGCACGTCCGGCGCCGGTACCGGGGTTTGAAGCGCGCTGTCGTGCGCGGTTTCAACCTGGTCGCTCTGGATTATCACCCACAGAGGTTTACGAACAGGTTGCTGTTGCGTGTTTTGCGTTTGAGGAGCTTCAGGGTGTATCGCGCCACCGGCAGCGATGTTGAAACTTGTTTTCTCAGAGTTTCCGCTCGCCCCCGACACGGAAGGTTTATTGCCGCCGTCGCCACTCGCCACGCCGCGTTTGATATCCTCGGGCAACAAGGAATCGGAAACTATAAAAGCACAGTATCCGCCTTCGAGGTCAACCCGCAAAGCAGAAACATTCTTGATATCGTGAAATTCACCAGCCATGCTCCCGCCGCTGTGAATGGAGTTGGTGTCATCGGTGTCCATCACCGAGAGTACCGGCTTTTTACCTCTTGCGGCTTGAGGAGAGGGCTTGGGTTTTTTGGAAGTACTTTTGGGGACACTTTTTGAAGGCTTCTTACTAGCGTTGGCGGCTTTGTCTTGTTTCGCTTTAGCGCGCGACCGCGTCGTTGCGCGCGTCGCCCTGCCCTCGGGAACCTCACCCTCGCCTTCCGAAAGCGTCGTGTTGATCTCCACGGTAGCGTCGACAGTAGTGTCTTCAGTTTCTGTCAATTTCAAATCAGTAGTCGTGGTCTCGTGGAGGTCACCGGAACTCAGAGCCAATTGTTTAACAAGCGCATCAAACGCGTGTTCAGAATCTCTTAAAGGAACTTTAGCACTGGAATTCGGAAACAAACGCAACAGCGCGACGGGGTTCCACTGGTCAGGCCACCCAGTGGTTGACGGAGTGACGATTCTGGCGTCTAATAAGTTGGGCATGGCGCTGCCCGCCGCGAAGGCTCGCGCAAAGCCCTCGCCGCCCGCCGTACCGGGTATGCCTGCATCCTTCGGAGGCGGCTTGGCAAGCAAACTGCACATCAAAAATCCACCAGACTGGCCTGATGTATCCATTCGCCCGGTGTGTCTGTCCCTCCTGTGACTTCCCTTGCGGTTGAAATAATCCCGGCCGCTGAACGACCCCTTGCGTCTGCGTAAGTTAATCTCAGTGGAGTCGCCAGAGATGCGCGCGTGTCGCTGCTTCGTGCCTTCGCCGCCGCTTCGCATTTTCCTTCTGAATTTTGATGATGGCACGACGTTCACGGTCATATCCGCCTCTACACTCGTCTCAGGTTCGTCACCCACGACGCTCCCGCCGTCGCCGGAGCGGGTGTGCGTCTCGGCGTTTTCGCGCGAATCCGATGTCGCGGGGTTTATTTGTTTGTTTTGAAAGGTGCCTCGATTGTTGTGTTCGTCATCTAACAGTTCAATCCCCAGGTCTTCCCCCCCCTCACCTGTTCTACGGTCCACTCTGTCAGACGTGTTTTCGTCGAACGTCACTTCCGGTGCACCTCCGTCGGATGCGCCCGAACCGTCGTCACTCAACGACACCCCATCCCCTCGTGATTCGTATTTCGCCCGGTCGCTGTTCTCGCGTTGGTGTCGTCCTTTGTCCTCTCCGGTTCGATGGCCACCCGGGTTTGACCTTTGATTCCCGCGTGTCTTCACCGGCCTCCACGGCTCATCGAACAGCCTTAAATGCCCGAGCCACACCCCGCCTCTTTGTTCCAACTGCCGGTCAAACTCCCGCCTTCCGCCGATGCCTTCGCGTTCGGTGGGCGACGAAGTGGTTTCCACCACGTTGGTATCCTTCACCCCGGAACCTCTTGGTCTCGATAGCCACTCCGCGCTTCCTAAAATCATACCGAGCGGGTCGCTTTTCGGGGGGTTGGACATGCCGATATGTCAACCCGCCCGCCGCGCGGCGCCTTGTGAGGAACGCAGAGGGGCAAGGCATCCGATGCCCTGATTGTTATGCGCCGTCGCTTTTTCTCTGACGAGGCATCGATATTTCGATTTTAACTCACCATTTACTCAACAATGTCGCCATATAATTCGGCCTTTTCGATTTTCGTTCTCGAGTTGTCGAGTACTTCCATCCTTCCTTCCGAACGCCTTCAACTCGGACGACACAACGCGAGTCGCGTGGATAGAGTGCGTATCGTCCTCGCCACGGCGCGTCTCGATTGCCGTTCTCCGAGTCTCGCGCGCTCTTGAACGCCAGCCACATGGGGTCACGGCTTCGTGACCACGCGCGTGCGCTCGCCGAGGGCCTGGCAACTGAATCTCGCACGTCGCCGGGAACGCTGCGCAGCGTGGCACCCGATGAGGACGGGATATGCGTCACGCTTGGTTTGCGCCACGCCGAGCGGGATATCGCACTGGTGCTGATGTTTGAGGCAAGGCCAAAACGCACGTCACTCTCGTTTTCCACCAAGTCTACACATACGATACATCACCAGATCTCGGCACAGCTGGCATTTCAGATCTAACGAAATTCTTTCACTTCACTCCAAAAACATTTTTCCAAAATCTCGCAGGATGGGTACCCGCGCGGTACAGTGCTGGCGACGTGCGACGACCCCGGGTGTTCAACGCAATTAAGAGACTTGAACGCATCGCTTGAGCTCGGGAACGGAGTAGATGGGCTGCATCTTTTCAAGACTGTAAAGTCCGTAGGCGACGCGTTTGCGTGCGTGGACGAGTTTAATTCGATTGTGACCGCCGCTAAAACATTACTTTCAAATCAATCCATCGGCGACCCAATTCAAAGCGAGTTCGACGTGCAGACCGCGAACGGTGCTGATGTTGACCGGCGGAACGGCTCGGTATCACCCCCCTCCGTGGTCGACGTGGGTGGTGCACAAGATGGTGCGAAATGCGAAGAGGGGTCTGACGTTTCCTATGGAAGCGACGCCGACACGTTTTCGTGTGATGGAGATTCCGACCGCGGCGACGACGCCATGGAAGTTTACGGCGCGGAGGGCACACGGCTAACCTCCTCCGAAATCACCAAACTATACCATAACAAACGCAAGTGCGAGGAGCGCGAGGAGCGGCGGGTGGCAAGCCGCATGGCGAAGCTGGACACGAACGACGGCGGAGTGATTGGGAATAACGCGAATGATACTTCCGAAAAAAACACAGAAACGTGGGAGATGAAACGGTGCGCGCGTGATCAGATATTTAGCATATCAGGCGCGTTCCAAAGGCTGTACAGCGAGCTGTTTTCGCTACAGAAAAACCAATCCATCGGTGAGGGAAGCACCGCAACTAGTTGCCTGGTGCAAGCGGTGGAGCACGACGTGTACGAGTGGGACGTAAGGTTTCCTTTCTCCGCGTTTGACGAGGGTGACGGAAATTCCTCTCGGGATTCCTCTCGGGACTGTTTAAGGTCTGATCTTGAGACGTTAGAAGCGGTGAACGGGTACGACTACGTCCAAGTAAGGGCGAGTTTCAAACCCGACTTGTACCCCTTCTATCCCCCAAGAGTTAAAGTGGTACGACCAAAACTCAAAGGCTCCGTTCCGTTCGCGCTCACAGCGCACCCGAAGTTTCACCTGAAAAACTGGCAACCCTTCACCGGTACGGCTGACGTTTTGTTGTTCACGCGTGACTTTTTGAAAAAAAACGCGCGTGTAGACCTGGAGTGTTCCCTGAACGACCCCGAGCAGTTCCCCGCGCCGCACGGGGCGTACGCGGACCACCTGAGTTTGCTGGAGACGACGCTGGCGAACCTAGCGGCGTGCGGGACGAGCCGGGGGAACCCCATTACGCCGGATGCTTATGCGGAGTTGTATGAGCAACAGTCTGGATCGGAAAAGGGAAAAGAAAAGGAATCCTCTGAAGCGTTACAAGAAGCGTTACCCAGTACCTTTGCGGATTCGATTGGTGACGGAACTGCAACCCACGAGAAGGACTCCGAAGCGGAGCGTCTAAACTCCGAGCGCAAAGACGCGGCCGACGCTAAAAAAGAAGCGTGGGCCAAGGGCACCGGGTACGGGTTCGATTCGAGTAAAGCGTCGGGCGGTTCGAAACAGAACGACGGCAGCGGTTCGCCGGTTGCGAAGCAGAACTGGGACGCGAACGCAGCTAGGCTGGCGCAATCAGCGGAGGATGCGGTGGTGCGCAATTTGATTGAAGAGACCACTAGTTTGATACGGATCGGAGTCAGCGCGTGGGATTGCGGTGAAGTGAGTGACGATAAAAAGAACTCTGACGCTTCTGATTCGACCTCTGACTCATTCAAGTCGCACTTCTCAAAACTAGGTAAGACGTTCGCGAATATTTCGAAATTATCCACGGAACAGTTAATCCGCAACTCCTGCATCGCGGACTTCATATCACGCGAGCTCACAGGGTGTGCGTTTATGGACATGACCGTGCGCGCTGAGTACTACGTTTGTTTACTCTCCGCCGTGTTCGCGCTGTGCGAAAGCGGGTCGGCGGATTTACTCGGCGATGAAATCAGTGGTAAAAGTGGCAAGGGCAAACAGTCTAAACAGTCTGTACGCAATGCGTCGAGTAATTCCTCGCACCGCTCGGTAGAGGCATCCTTGCGCGAGGTATCGCAGCAGGCGGAGATTTACTTGAGGAGCATGAAGGCAGCTACTGGTGGTACGAAGGACGGGGTGCGCGCGTCTACGAGCAAACACTCGGACGACGCGGCGACGAAGACCTCGAAAACTCAAGCTAAAAACAACACCTCCGACGATGACGCGTTAGCCTCTTTAACCGGCGGCACGGAGGGGTGGCGGAAAAACGCGATTGCTGAAATTTCGCTCGCCAGACAAATCCTCGCCGCGCACAACTTGGTTTCAAGCAGCTGTGTGAGCAAACAGTCAGGGAAAGAACCTACCGGCCCGCGGCGGTCTACGCGGGACAAGAACGAGTCTGTGAAAAAGTCGGAGGACACGCCGCCGGCTGCGAAGACGAAAGGGAAGGGTAGGTGCGGGGGTAAAAACGGAGGGACGAGCTCGTCTACTGCCACACGCGATTCCGACGAGTTCACTTCTGAAAAGTCCTACGTAGAAGCCATGCGGGCGTTCGTGTTTGACGTCGACGAGCACGTAAGCGGCGAGGGCGACGGAACTAACACGAACCCGTCCGATTGTTTGGGCGCGGGTCCCGCCGGCGCGTCCTCTGACTCGGTTTTATCGGGCAGAAAGCACGCGTTCTTGGACGAAGCTGCGCGTGACTTAAAATTAGGTCCGCACCTGGTTCGAGTCGCGCGGGAGATGGCGGGGCTGAGTGCTACGTTGCCTTTGTCTCGATCGTCATCGGCGTTGGTACGAGTGGACGAGCGAAAAGTAGTGCTCTGGAGCGTCGCGATCACCGGCCCGGAGGACACCCCGTATGACTCTGGGTTCTTCCTGTTCGACTCGTACTTTCCATCGGGGTACCCTACTTCTGCGCCGAAACTGAAATTCAAAACGACAGGTGGCGGACGTGCTCGGTTGAACCCTAACCTTTATAAAGACGGGAAGGTGTGTCTCTCACTTTTAGGCACTTGGCAAGGCGCGCGCGGAGAGACGTGGGATGCATCTTGTAGCACCATTACCCAGGTCATCATAAGCATCCAGTCGTTGATTTTCGTCAACGAGCCTTTTTTCAACGAGCCGGGTTATGAACGCTCGATGGGGACACCCGATGGCACGCGTCAAAGCGACGCGTACAACCGGCAGATTGTGGAGTACACGGTGCGGTACGCGATGCTGGAGCAACTTCGCAAACCGAATTTGGTTTTTCGCGACGCAATCTTCGAGCACTTTAAACGAAGACGCACGTACATCTTGGGGCCGTTAAAAGACCGGTTCCTGAAAGAAGCGGGTGACCCAAAAAGCGAACCGAGGAAACTCCTAGAAGGGCTGTTCAAGGAGCTTCAGGGGGAGCTGGAGAAGTTGTGAGAGGTTGGGAGAAGGGTGAGACTGATTGATGTGCTAGACGATTGTGATTTTGTGATTTTGACGAAATTTTGAGAAGTTGAGAATCCCGCGTTTTCTGAAGTGACAGTCGCGATCTCGCATGCCTCCGACCATTCGGTTCCCGCGCGCACACGCGTCACTCACGATGGCTGCATCCCCGGACGTCGAGGCGGATCTCCTCAGTGAAGGGTCGCCGTTGCGTTCGCCCTCCCCTGAAGTTGGTTTGGGTGACAGTGAGATGAAAACGGACGCGCCCGCCATGCTGGGTGATTCCGAATCCGAAGATGACGATCGGAGAAGGACGCGACGCGACAAGGACGATGTCGTTGACGGCGCTGGCAACGGCACCGCGAACACCGAACAGAAGGGTCGACGCAACTCGGCTGCTTCAGGTGGCAGAGGCGAGGCGGGTGGTAGAGGCGGCAGGGGCGCGCGCGGAGGAGACGGTGGCAGAGGTGCGCCTGGCTCAGCAGGCCGAGGCCGGGGCAGAGCGGGCAGGGAGGGAGGCAGGGGAGGTGGAGACTCCTTCCCTCGTGACAACTCCGGGGACCAGTACAGCAACGCACACGGCGATGCGCCTTTGCACGGAGGCGCGTACCCGACCCCCCCCGCTCGCGGCGCCCCGTTCGACCGGAGGTCAGGCGGTTCGGATCAGTTTCAAAGACAACCGCCACTGCCGAGTGGAGATTACCCGAGGGACGTGGGGAACGGCAGGACCTACCCTAATCCTCCCATAGTTCCACCTCAGCGCTCCAATTACCCCCCTCCAGGCGGCCGGTTCCCCGACCGCGCCGCGCCCGCGGAGTTGGACGACTCTTTGTCGATTTTCCTTTCGCGGAATTATTTAGCGCGGCTGGTGTGCGCTGATTCATTCGGGCCCGCCCCGAGCAACGTCGACATAAACCAAGCAACCACATCTCCAGCCTACGACCCCCGGTTTGCAGTAGACGCGTTGAGGGCGAGCCGGGGTGCGATCGTGCGGCTTGGCGTAGGGCCTGGGGTGTTTGAAATCGCGGAACTGGCTGGGGGGGCATTGCCTGATTCACAAAAGTCAAAAGCCGCTAACGTGATTCTCCGCGCGTTCGATGGACGAACAGGCCGCGTGTTCGAGCGCCCCTACCCGTTGGGTGACATGTCAAACACCACCCCGACGTTGCGGGAGTGGGACACGTATGTGCTCGGCTGTCAAACCGCCGCGGCGACGAACAAAGGCCCGCCCCCGCCCAGGGTTGGGGACGTGGAACAGGTTCGTGACGCGCTCGATTGGCTGTTCCGTTTGGACGGCGACGGTTCAGGGAGGTTGTATGACATGCCGTTGGGTCGACAGGGAGGCTATGGAGGCAGCACGTTCGGGTCGTCTGACTACTCCGTCGGCCAAAAAAGAGGACCTGATGTCCGTGGACCGGACGACTACTACAACAACGCGCCTGATGTGCAGCGGCAACGAATGGATCCTCAGCAACAAAACCCTCCGTACTCTGACTTCAGACACGACTCGGAGTCAAAGTGGGTCATGGACACGAGGCGGAACAACGGCTTGGTGGTAGGCGTGAAGGGCGAGAACGTGCGGCGGGTGGAGCAAGAGACTGGGGCGCGTGTAAGCTGTGAGAAGGATAAAACCACCGTGGTCATCATCGGAGCGCCTGAGTCAGTAGCAAAGGCTCGTCATCTCATTGAGCAAACTTTACGACACGCCAACGTTTCGCCCTCGGGTTTCCACGGCGGGGGTGCGCCCATTCCCGGTAACGGTTCTAATGGTGCTGATCATAACGGAGGAGGCGACCTACGAAGCAGGCTACAGGGTCAACCTGAATCTCAGAAACCTCCTGCTTGTGTTGAAGACACCGAGCCCAAAGCGACGATTACCTCGGCTGCAAAGTTGACATCCTCAAACGCCGACGCAGACACCGTTTCCGCAGTGGTGACCTGCGGCGGCCCCAACGGCTTCAGACGGGTCGCAGAACACAACGGCCACTCCAACATCGAGATGTTGACTGACTGCACCAAGTGCCAGTTCGAGAGGAACGCTGATACGTTCGAAATCACAATCACATGCAAAGGCGTCGAGAGTAAAATTATTGATTCCGTTTCAGTAACTTCAGAATTGATCGCCGAAATCGCAAACAGGACGTTCACCGGGATGGTCTCGCAACGCAACGTCAGCTACCGTTTCGAAGCCGGAATCAAAGCCTTGGGGTTATCGAAACAAGCCGGAGAAGGCTGTGACATCACGATTGATGTCGGTAAAGATCTAGGCGCCGTGATAGGCTCGAAAGGCAACACCATCATCCGGCTTCAAAAAGAAAGCGAGTGCGTGATGACGACGGATAACAAAAACAAAACCGTCCGGATAATTGGCGCTACAATCGAACAAACAAAGAAAGGGGAACAGATGGTACGAGACGCGATTCGCGCGGCGGCTATTTCGTTCGCCAAGAATCCTCCGTCTTGGGGGGGGAGAGGGGGGGTTGGTGGAAGGGGAAGGGGACGAGGAAGGGGGAGGTATTGAGGTGTGAGGTGACACGTGAAATAGAACAGTAAAAGTACAAAGGTGTTGAAATACACAGAGATACAGACTCATCACTCGTTTCCAAATCTCCTACATGGCCAAAGTATAGTCGTACTCGATCGTCGGCACCACCGAAGCGATGAATTTCAGAAACACGAGTAGGTAATGTTCGACACTTGGATCCTGACCCGTGACCGTGACTGTTTGCTCTACGAGTTTCTTCATAACAGATCCGTGCTTACAGGGGTGAATCGACGCGCACGCCACGCCCGTGTGCGGGTGCGGATCGATGGTCACGGTTTTCTTCGCGTGCTCCACGGAAATGTCTTCTAAAGTTCTTTTTGGATCTAATGAATTATAACTCTCGTCGTACCCGTGCAGCCACACCCGGGGGGTCTGGTAATACTTGTCGTAGGTTATGGACAAGTCGTACGTGCGCGTTTTTAAAATGTGCGAAAAATCGGAATAATTTTTTGTCGTTTCCTTTGTCCCTCCATTCACTGCTGCACTCGCTTCGTCAAACTCCTCCTCCTCCACCCCAAGATCCACGAAGTCGTCCATGTCGGGTATGTCGCTGGATGCGGTGGAAAGGGCGTCGGAGTCAGGCTGTGTACCTTGCTGACTGATTACTGTGTCATCTACTTTACCGGACACGTTCAGGCCGCTCATTTCGATATCTGGAACGTCGTCGTCGCCGTTTCCGTTTCCCATGCCATCGCCCCCCGCCTCGACCCACCCCTCGTCCTCCCCCGCTAAATGCACCTCCTTCCCCGCGAACTGCTCCATCGCTGAGGCGCGTTCGCGGCACGGGACGTTTTTAGTGATCAGGAACTGCTTGTCGGGTGGTAAATAACTCTTCTTGCTCTTCTCGTCGCCCACTTGCCACGCCCACGTCGGGCAGTTTTGGACGAGGAAATCCCCGGCTTGCACAAACTCCTCGGGCGTCACCACTCCTTTCTCCATGAACGCGCTCGTGGTTCTTGTAGACATGACAGACTCCGCACCAGCCTTGAACACGTTGTGCACGCTGTGCTTGAAGGAGTCCACGATGGACATCTTGGGTTGCGTGAGGGTGGTGACTATGGAGAGTTGACTTTCGGACTGGCTTTCGAGGTACAGTCACCTCGGACGTGGAGAACGATGGAGAAGGCGTCGCCGTGACCTGCTTCAACTGCTGCAGTGAGAGCTTCGTTGCAGTTTCCAAGAGGAACCGCGGGTACGCGACAAAGCAGTGGTGACGTGTTTGTCCACAACTCGTGCCGTGTGGTGTGCTGTGACAGCGCGTCACCTCGGTCCCTCTCAACTCTTTTCGCAGCAGCCAAACAACGACAAAACTGAGCAAAAAATAAATTCAAATTGATGAATGCCACTTGTCGAGAGATCGACTAGAAATCGCCTCTCAGGGTCTATGACTTAAGGAATTGCCCCGACTCAGCCAGAATTTAAAAAACCAGGAAAAGGTCGGCTGGCGGCTCTGAAAATATCGCGGAGAGGGTTGTTGTTCCTTTCGTCTCGACACCCACCTCCCCCACAACTCCTGGCGCTGTCTAGTGTCACCACGGTCACTCGAGTCGCGACTCGAGCCGCACCGAGACCTTCCACCGAGACTTTCCCGGTTGGATCAACGCAAGCAACCCTTGTTGTCAGCGACAAACAAGTGCTTTTTGACGTAGTCATCTAACAGGCACCGCCGCTCACATCATGTCGACTCTCGCGCAGCGCGCCAGCGCCGCCGCACTGGGCAACCGCGTGGGCTCGAAAGGTAAGTCGTTGGGTTGTGTGTAGATGACAACGAAAATCTCTACAGCTGTACATCTACATCTCCTTGGGCATCGCACGAGGGTCGAACCCAAAGCGCGCCGTCCTTTGCGATCGCATCTCATCTTTTGAATACTCACCTGACAACCAATATAATCTAAAAAAAACCCAGGCCCCGTCCGCGTCCAGGCTCGCCGTTCCCTCGTGACCCGTGCCGTTGCGACCGGTCCCGCCGCTGCGAAGGCCAGTAACACCGATGAACGGTCCGTGTTGCAGCTGTTCCGCCGGCCGTTCCTCTCCCCCGAAGCGACCAAAACGTTGTTGCGCAAAGCCAACGAGAAACCAGCCATCGACGGCGTTATTAAATCCATCGAAACCGAACAGTGCTTCAACGTCGAAACCACCAGTCCGCTGACCTCAAAAGAAATGGAGACGTTGCAGTGGCTGTTAAGAGAGACTTTCGAACCCGATCAGTTCTCCGAAGGTACGACCTTCGGTGATCAATCCGCGGTGGTTGAAGTTGGCCCGAGGTTGGCGTTCCAATCTGCGTGGAGTACCAACGCGGTTGGCGTGTGTTCGAACACCGGCTTGGGCAAAGTGACCCGTCTCGAACGCTCCAGACGCTTCAAGCTCACCTTGACCGACGGCTCGTCACCCTCCGATGTGGTCAAATTAGCGTTCGCCTCGGAAGTGCACGACCGCATGACCGAGTGCGTGTACGACGAACCGCTTGCGACGTTTGTCACGAACACCGCTCCGGAAGAAGTGTACACCGTGCCGGTGTTGGCGGAAGGCAGGGCCGCTTTAGAACGCGTAGATAAGGAGATGGGCCTCGCGTTCGACGAAGAGGATTTTGACTACTACTTGACGCTGTTCAGAGATGACATCGGACGCGATCCGACGAACGTGGAGCTGTTCGACATGGGGCAATCGAATTCGGAACACAGCCGTCATTGGTTTTTCGGGGGCAACCTCATCGTGGACGGCGTGCCTCAGCCCAAATCCTTGTTCAAGATGGTCAAAGATACGATTGAAGGTGAGCGCGGGCACAACTCTGTGATTGCGTTCAAGGACAACAGTTCCGCGATTCGTGGGTATGTCAACACGCCTTTGAGGCCGAGTAAGCCTGGGGGACCGTCGCCGTTGGAGACGCGTCCTGTTGACTTAGATCTTCTGCTCACCGCTGAGACGCACAACTTCCCGTCCGGTGTCGCGCCCTATCCCGGTGCCGAAACCGGCGCTGGAGGTCGTATGAGAGACACGCACGCCACCGGCATTGGTTCTTTACTCACCGCCGGCACCGCTGGCTACTGCGTCGGGAACTTACAGATGGAAGGCAACGGCATGAAGTTCGAGACCGAAACCGAAGTCAAGGATTTCAAGTACCCGTCCAACTTAGCGGCGCCGTTACAGATTCTCGTCGACGCTTCGAACGGCGCTTCCGACTACGGCAACAAGTTCGGAGAACCCTTGATTGCGGGTTACTGTAGAAGTTTCGGCCAGAGACTCAAAAACGGCGAACGCCGAGAGTGGATCAAGCCCATTATGTTCAGCGCTGGTTTCGGGCAGATCGACCACACCAACTTAGAGAAGCAAGAGGGCGACATCGGAATGTTGGTCGTGAAGATCGGGGGCCCCGCATACCGCATCGGTATGGGCGGCGGCGCCGCGTCATCCAAAGCGGGCGGTGAGGACGAGGCGAACGCTGATCTTGATTTCAACGCCGTGCAACGGGGGGATGCCGAGATGAGTAACAAGCTCAACAGAGTAGTCAAGGCGTGCGTGGAGCTGGAAGGCGGTAATCCCATTTTGTCGATCCACGACCAAGGCGCTGGTGGGAACTGTAACGTGTGCAAGGAACTCATTTACCCCAAAGGCGGTACGCTCGACATTCGGGAGGTTAAATTGGGCGACGCCACGTTATCTGTGTTAGAGATCTGGGGCGCGGAGTACCAGGAGAATTCCGCGATGTTGATCGCGCCGGAGTCGTTGCCGATCATCGAGCGAATCTGCGCGCGGGAGAGGTGTCCCTTCAGCGTGCTCGGGAGCATTGACGGTTCGGGACGCGTGAAGCTGGTGGACCCCACTGCGCCTGAAGGCTCTCCCGTCCCGGAAGACCTCGATTTGGAAAAAGTCCTAGGTGACATGCCCAAGAAGACGTACGACCTGAACAGGATGGAGTTCCCCAACGACCCGGTCAACTTGCCCGAGGGCGAGACGATGGACTCCGCGTTGGACCGCGTGTTAAGACTCCCAAGCGTCTGCAGCAAGCGATTCCTCACCACGAAGGTGGACCGCAGCGTGACCGGCTTGGTCGCGCAGCAGCAGTGCTGCGGCCCGTTACAAGTTCCAGTCGCCGACGTAGCCGTGATTTCGCAGACGCACTACGGCATTACCGGAGGCGCCACCTGCATCGGCGAACAGCCCGTGAAGGGCATGGTGGACCCTGCGGCGATGGCCCGCATGAGTTTAGGTGAATCCCTCACCAACCTCGTCTTCGCCAACACCACTGGCCTCAAGGATGTCAAGTACAGTGGCAACTGGATGTACGCGGCGAAGCTCCCGGGTGACGGGGCGCACATGTTTGACGCGTGCACGGCGTTGTGCGATGCGATGGGTGACCTGGACGTTGCGATCGACGGCGGGAAGGACTCGCTTTCGATGGCCGCCAGAGCGGATGGCGAAGTCGTCAAGGCGCCCGGCTCCGTGGTCATGTCCGGGTACGTAACCGTGCCAGACGTGACGAAAACGATTACGCCGGACTTGAAGAAATCCAAGGATGGAAGTAGCAT
>TARA_B110000977_G_scaffold54762_1_pt1 | contig 13684 bp, 11 predicted proteins | sample TARA_B110000977 | Tara Oceans TARA_B110000977 (sample SAMEA4397798) | marine metagenome | biome: Polar Biome; feature: [SRF] surface water layer (ENVO:00010504); material: water (ENVO:00002006), including particulate matter (ENVO:01000060) such as... | depth 5 m | reverse complement strand
CCCCCCCCCCCCTGAAGAAGTTCTGCTCCACAGAGGTAAGGCCGTCATTGGTGTACGTGTTTATGAACTCGCCCACTGCGACGGAGCCTGAAACTAACACCGCGAGCTCGTCATCCCGGACCCTTCCTCGGAACACGTCCTCGCCCTTCGTGATGTGCACCTCACGCATGTGCTCCTGCGCCAATTGTTTCACCACCTCGGGGGGCAGTTGTCTGACCAAGTCACATAGGCTCAGCGCCGTCCTCGCGGCTGAGAAGTTCTCAGAGAGGTACGCCTCGTTAGGGTTTGATGGATTTGATGAGTCATCTATTCCGCCAAATCCAAGCCTCGGTGACACTCCGTTCAGCGAGCTCGTCATGTCGTGAAGGTTCCCCAACCCGTCGCCGCGCGTTTTGTCTCCACCGATTCCATCGCTTGCTCGGAAGAAGTCGCTGTTTTCCCTCCACTCCCGCCACCGTCGTACGGCTTGTCTTAGTCTCCTAGGATGATGAGGCAAGTCGAATATCTGAAGCGTCACTTTCTGGAACACTTTCATCTTGCGGTCGTCTAAAAGTTTCACCGCCCTTACCCGTTTCTTCGTGTTTCGCAGCCATTTCCACATATTTCTAATTCCAATTTGTACGCCAGCGGCTAATGCGTACGTCATTAACAACAAAGCCGTCGCAGCCAAGCCCGCATCCGTGCCATACGCCCCGACCAGCATCACGGAAATCAACACCGTTGCGCGCAGGGACGGGAGCCATGGCACCACGCCGCCGAACATGGTGGACAGTACCTATACAGACAGGGCTTTGAATTCGTTCGTTCGTTGTTACCCGGGAGCCCTTTTTGTGAAATGCTATCGGTACACGTCCGCGCGGTCCTACGGTACGGCCACGTCCTTCTTTTGCCCCGGACCGCGCTTACCCGTTCACCTGCAGTCACACCGCCACGCGCGCACGGGGGGACACGGGGGCAGACTGCACAGGAACCCACACAGACCGGTGCCCTCAGATCTGGTGAGGAATCTGAGTCACCTCGAAAACGAGATCCTGACAGAAAATTAAACTTCAACTTTGTTACCTGATGACGTTGGTCATCAGCCGTCTTCAGTCTAGCTCGCGCAGGCATGCCCCGCGGTCTCCTCGCGAGACAGTTCCTTTCTGCCGCCGTCATTCGGTGCCGTCCACGACCTACCTCTGCCGTCCGCCGCGTCGCCTTCGTGTCCGCGAACACACCTCGTCGCGCCCCATTTCGCGTTTGGACGCCGTTGGCAACCTTCTCTTCGGTTTCCAACCCTTCCGTGTTCCTCGCGTGCGGCCGCACGGCATCCTCAACGAAAGAAACATCCAACGAACACATCATGTCGCTGCCAATAGGCGAAGGCGCGGACGCACTGGTGGCGCAGAGCTGCGCGGACCTAGGCGCGTGCTCAAGGTACGTCTAATCGATTTCGGTGTGCCCAAATCGTTTTTTCCCATGGTTCGCATGATGCTGACATCCGACGCGTACGCGAATTCAAATAATACTCACACCCAATACCTATACCCTCACCCATCCCCACAGAGACACTCCAAAACTAAATCCAGAGCAAATTACGAGCAACATGTTAGCTGTTCCCGTGTGGACTTTGTCGGACGATTCCAAATCGATCTCGCGAAAGTTCACGGCCAAAAACTGGCAGTGCGCGTTTGACTTTCTGAACAAGCTATCAGAAATCGCAGAACACGAAGGACACCACCCTGATGTAAGCCTGACGAAGTACAGAGACGTCCAAGTAATCATCACTACGCACGCTATTGGTGGATTATCACTGCACGACTTTGTTCTCGCCGCGAAACTGGACGCGATCGACGTGGTGTATTCGCCGAAGTGGTTGAGAGAAAACGCGGCAGAGTGATAGTCTTTTTATGTACTTTTCACAAGTGTCTTTCATTCTATGACTATGCTGCTCAATTGAAACCTACACCCTACACGTTTTTAAACCGCAAACCAGTAAATAATCGAGCAAGGGGGTTGCTCGCGCCTATCGTGCTCGCGACATCACTCAGGCTCTCGTACTCCTTTTTCTCGCCGTATTCTCTGCAGCTGCACGTCTTTCGAAAATACCATTGCTTGTTGTTCAAACTCCACCTACGCACGTACGCGGCCCCGCAGGCGTAGCAAAATTCGCACCCGCACCTACACGTGATTTGGTGACAGTCGGCACTTTTCTCCACGAGGTTACGGCACTTCGGACACTGGCGAAGGCGCTCGTCGAACACGTGCTTGAGAAGTGCGATGTCATCTCGATTCTTCATGCTCACGGGGAGCGCTTGATACTCAGCGCAAGTCAAGTTTTCATGCCAAGGCACTTTGCAATCCGTGCAGTATAGCTTCTTGCAAGACTTACACGGAAGTTTTTCAGATCATTGCGCCTGGACCACGGCGTTGCACCCGCTAGAGCAGTACATCAAGGTTCCATCTCGCAGCCCCCGAGCCTGCGGCGAGTTGAGCGCGACGAGCGTCTCATACAGCCCACTGTTGTGTCCGAGAATACCTCCAACCTGCTTCTTGCCGAAGCACCCGTCGCATTCTTGGAAGTTCAGACAGCGTGGAGTACTGCGCTCCTTGTCACGGATCTCGTTCGTGAGCCATGTGTTGACGCATTCGGTGCAAACACAGTGTCCGCACGGCTTCCGCAACAATTTCAGTTTGCTCACCTTCGCGGAGACAAGCTTGCTCTTGGAAAACACCTTAAAGCAAAACACACACGTGCCACACTTGCCCGCGAGAGCCCCAAGAGGCGCGGTCACCTGCTCTATCTCATTGAAGGGTTCATCTTCCGCGAGCTTGCTCGTCTCCTGTTGTTCTGCTTCGACCGCGCGGCCTATGCAGAAGTAGGACGCCTTGCCCTTCTTGGAAGGTTATGCGGTATTTCCGGAGAGTCGTAAAGCGAGTACCCGGTCGTCGCGCACCTGCGCCGCGCGTTCGAGCTCCTCGCAGTGGAGACGTAAAGCGAACGCGTGGTCATGTAATTGAGACGCATGTACGGCGCCCATGACGAACGAAGATGCACGGCGTCAAGTGCAGCCGATACACGAAGCACGAGCCAGTCGTAGTAAGAGGAAATAGTTTCCTCGGAAGTTACGAAATAATTTTGAGGGGTGTGCCCGACTTTTCGTCTTTCACCAGATTGGCCATTGCCAATCAGTCTCGTGCGCGCGGCACCGCGTGCCACATGTCCGAGCCGGACCCTTCGCGCGTGCGCTTCCTGGCGTTCCTTCTGGACGATATTTCGAAATGCTGCCTTTTGGACTGGATACGTGATCTCGGGATGGAGGACGGCGCGGAGGGTTGGGTGACGCACGCGGACCACGTGACTTTCACGCACACGCCAACTGAAAGGGAAAAAGAAATCTGGCCCTGGGGCCTTGAGGTGCAGATGACGGTTGTGGGCGTGGCGGGTGATGACAAGGTAAGGGCGGTACAGGTTGACGTGCCTAACTGGCTTCCACGGCCGGGCGCGGCGGTCCCTCACGTCACCGTGTCTTGCGCCCCGAACACAAGGGCGGTGGAGAGCGACAACATGTTAATCAGAGCCACGGCGAGCGGTGCCTACATGAGCACGTGCGATGTTTTGCCGTTGACCCTGAATGGGCGCTTGGGCGGCGTGACAATGGATGACCACCACGTGTTTAAGAACCCTGAAATAATTGACGAGATAAAGAAGTCAACAATCGCCGCGGTAGTCGCCACGGACGCGGCAGTCGACGCACAAGAAGCGGAGGAGCGACGCGAGGAGGAACAACGCATAAACGATCAAAACCGCGTCGCCGACGTCGCGTGCATGGACATCGCTGAGGAACTTCTCGGCGACGTTCAGTTGTCATTGCGGTTCGCGGGACTCCTTGATGCGGAGGAGATTCTCGAGCAGCACGAGAGTGAGTCAGAGGAGGGTCGAAATGAATTCGGACAAGCTGTGTATTCCGATAAGAAAGGAAGAGGGGCAGGTAGGTCAGGAAGAGGCGGAGGAAGAAACCCAAAGAATCCTCAAAATTACCAATACTTGCAAAACCCTTCAAAGAAACCTTTGGCGGATAAGAGGGACAAAGGCAAGCGGCCGATGTTCGAGGCCCCCAAGCCGTTCACAAAAACGACGCCCCCGCAGCCGTTTCATAGTCAACCCGCACCTTCAAATGGCCATGACGGAAGTTCCTCGCAAGCCGCGTACACGGAGGCGTACGCGCAGTCGTATAACAATCAAAACGGGCAATCTTACGCGAGCCAAAGTAGCCACCAAAGTAACGGGCACGACGTCAACCCCAACAACTGTGCCCAATCCAACAACTACGCGCAATCCAACAACTACGCGCAGTCGTACACGAGTCAAAGCAGCGGCGGTGGGGTGAGTCACTCCGCACACGAAATCAACGACCCTGACGCGGAAGCTACGTTGCGTTTACTGGCGGAGCTCGACATGGAAAGCAACGACGGTGGGTACGGTGATGGGAATATGAATGGTGGGAATATGAATTCGCATTCGCATTCCACCTACACCGATACCAATACTGTGGAGGACAGCTCTGAGCTTGATCTCGCCTCAGGATTCCTTCGCGACATGGGGTACGACGAGCCTGTTGTGCACGTCACGATTAGCGCTGAGTCCCGGAACGCGCTCTCTTCCATGTTACCGAACGTCTCACCCGAAGCCATCGACAACGCGCTGCGCGTCTGCGGCGGAGACACAAACGCCGCGGCGATGCGTCTGTTCGAGGAAGAGGAAGCGCGAGGTTCTTGTAATAACTCCGAGAATGACAGGACTTGGTACCCTTCGGCGGAAACATGGACCGGGATTTTGAACTTTGAACGTGATGGCGGTGCGTGGCAACCTGTTGGACAAGATCCTACGGAAGGTGACCTGGCGGAACGAGGCGTCTCCACTACCTACGCGCACTCCAACCGACGCGAAGACCTGGGCGTCGGCGCGCGGGTAGGGGGACACAAGAACGCCCGAGGTTACGGAAACGGACCCACGTCATACAACGACAGGTTGGACCCCGAGTTAAACGCGGTTCGAGATAAGCAGCAAAACATGTCACCTTCGCTGGTGGAGGCGCAGCGGCTGCACAAGGAAGCGAATGCGCTTTTCTTCGAGTTCAAGGGTTTACTGACAGCGCGCGGCGCGGCGAAATCCGCGGGTGACGCTAAAGAGTACAACAGGCAAGCATCGGAAGTACTGAAGCAAAGCGATGGAAAACGAGAGCTCGCAAATCGCGCGTTCCGTCTTGCATACAATCCAAGCAGCACGAGCAAAAAACTGACTGTATGCGACTTGCACGGCCAATTTGTTGAAGACGCGATAAAACAAGTGTTCACTTTGTTGCATTCCCTGCCGGGCACTGACGCGTCCAGCCTTAGAATCATCACCGGGAGAGGCGTGCACTCCACGGGTGGCAAGGCGAAGCTCGCCCCCGCGATCCGCGAGTACTTGCGGTCGGAAAACATAAAGTTCAGCGACGAAGTGGATGGGGGATCGCTCACCGTGAGCTTCGTGTGATAATAGCGTTGTTTTGATGGAACGAACAAAAAGACAAAATCTATTTCCAACTCTCTTTGTCCTCGACGCACGACAATGGGGAAGGAAGGTGGTGTCGCCACGAGCGGCGCGGCGCAATACGGGTTCAACAAGTTTTCCCGTGATGCGTCCGAGAACTCCGCGATAAGGACCATCGACGGGAAGCGGAAACACCTGGATCACCTCATCGTCGACCGGCTCCGCGCGAATGAACTCACGTACGGCGTGGCGGGAGACGAGCACTCGGCAGGGGAAGAGGCGCGGGTTCCGGAACAACACGCAGCAGAAACAGAAGCCAGGGCGAGTCACAGCATCGAGGAGGAACACAGAAACGACGAACCGTACGACCCTAGCGACCCAAAATGGTTCACCCCCGCGTTCACCGTTCGGAGCGAACAAACAACCGAGTTGGCGAAAAAGATTTCCGGTCCGCGATCTCCATCCGGAGCGTTCGTCAGCGCTGAGAATCCGTCCGTAGCACGACCAACGCCCAATTCCACCAGACCCACCGCCCCGTCGAGCCCACACGACATAAGCACGTTCGCGGGAGCGAGGAGGAGGTAGAGGAGGGGCGGAAGAGTAGACAGATGTATGCTAATTGTATCCAAACAAAGAAAAGAAAACACCTCGAAACCAGATAAAATTCAACTCGTGATTCATACCGTAATATTCAAGTCGTGCAGTACTACCTCACTTCTGTTACTATACCTGACTTCCACTTTGGGACTACCGATCACCGCTGGCCGTACTGGCCGTAGTTACCGAACTGGCCTTGCGTGTACTGGCCGTAGGCGGATTCGCTGGTCTGCGGGGATTGGCGCGGCTTCGCGGCGGCTTGTCCGCCGGTGTTTCCGCCTTGCCCTTGTCCGTACTGAGCATACCCGCCGCTCGAAGCGCCTTGCTCACCACCAGGGTACCCACCCTGCGGGTAGCCGTAGTACGGCGACTGCACTGGATACCCCGCGTACTGGGGGGGCATGCCGGCGTACGCGGGGTACATCGGGTACCCGCCGCCCATACCGGGCATGGACGCGAAGGCGTTTTGTTGGCCCATTTGCCCTTGGAAAGCGGTGGCGGAGGCTCCGGACGCGGCGCCTGAGGTCGCGCCGGCTTGAGCGGTTTGCGCACCAGCAGTGGACGCTTGCGCGTTGCCCGTCTGCTGCGTCTGGCCGGCCTGTTGCGCCGCACCCTGGCCCTGCGCCGCTGTGCTTTGCTGCCCGTACGCAGAGTTGTCAAACCCTCCATACGCGCCGTACTGCGCCTGCTGGTCGATCTGCGGGTGCGGCACGTACCCGTTGTACTGCGGCACCTGGCCGTAGTACCCTTGTTGAGGCACAGGCACGCCCTTGCCATCACCAGACTTCAAGTCGTCAGGAAGGGTAACACCTCGTTGGCCTTGCGCGTTGCCAGCCTGCACTGGTCTGCGCTGATGCTGCGCTTGCTGTGCTTGCCCCGCTAGGGAGTTGCCGAAGGCGTTGGCGGTTTGGGGACGCTGCCCCCCAGCCGCGGTGGTCGGTCGTTGACTCTGCGCAACCTGCTGCTGCGTGAACCCCCCCCCGAAGCCGTTGAACCCGTCCCCTCCGGTTTGGCCGAAGTGCCCGAACTGTAGCCCAAGGCCGCCCGCGGCTTGGGCCTGAGGCTTGGGCGCGGGTCGCGCGTTGGGCGCGGGAACGCCGGCTACGCCTTGCGGCGCCGGCGGCTGAGCAGGCGCTCCGCCCCGCCCGTCGAACCCGAACCCGAACGAGTTAGGGTCCGCGTACGTTGTGTTCACGATGGGCGGCTCTTGGGTTACGGGAGCGGGCTTTGGTTTGCCCCACTCGCTCGCCGCGGGAGCCGGGATGTTGGGCGCAGGGATGTTCGGGCCCGGAACGTTGGGTCGAGACGCGCCGCCTGTGGGCTTGGGCAAAGGCCGGCCAGAGCCCTTCGCGTTCGGCGCGGGGACGCCGCGACCGCCCTTGGGAGCAGCCTGTGGTAGTTGAGAGGAAGAGATATGTCAGAATAAGTCAGATCAAGGCAGGTGGATCCCGTGTTTCCTATTGCGCTCATCGTCTCGCCTCGCAATTGAGATATTTACGCTTTTCCCGCCCAGTCACGTTTTTTCGGCGCGAACCGTCGTCGGATCGCGATCCGGTGGGGGATCGATGGTCTCCTCTTGGCATGTTCTACGTACCTGTCTCGCGGGTGCTGCTTGTATGGGTCCTCCTCGCACGATGTCCGCCGCGGTCTGGCCTCCGCCCCACTTTGGTGGGGCGGTAGGGGCCGCGGTGGGCGCAGTGGGAGGGGGCGTGCCCGGGCCAGCCGCCGCAGGTCCCCACGATCGCGGCTGCGCCGAGGCGGGGGCGGCGGGCGCCGCGGGCATGGTCTTCGCTTTCGTGGGCTTGGGGCCGTCGAACTTGGGCGCGGGGAGACCGGGGCCTTTGTTGGGCTTGCCGGAGACTGTTTACGAAAAGGAAAGGACGGCAAGGGAGGAAGGTTAGGTGCTGAGAGAGGGACACAAAGCAAGCGTAACGAGAAACTCGTCGTCGTGGCATCGTTGGGTGCCGGGATCTGGGGATGCACGTACCAGGCTTGCCTTCGTACTTCTTGTCGAACTTCTTGTCGTTTCTGTCGAACTTCTTGTCACCGTTGCGGCGCTCGAAAGGGCGTCGCTCGGGAGCCTGGTGTTGGAGGGTCGAGGGGGGGATGGAGGACGGGAACCGGTCAGCGGCCACGCGGCACGAAGATCGATCATCGAAAAGGGCGGCCAAGTGGAATGTGTGTCCCGGTGCCGGCGCCGCGTTCGTCCTCACTCGTCGCGCATTCAAACGTACCTGTTTCTGTTTCTTTCCGCCCTTCGCCACCACGGCGAACTTTTCCACTGTTGGGGGAGAGGAGGGGAGGGGTAAGGGGGGTCAGCACGGGCACGTCGATCGATTCGGCACGCGGGAAAATCGCCCGCCACGGGAGTGCCCTTTTCGTGGGGATCGACCGTGCCGGAAACCGGGCATGAAAACGCATCTTACGCGCACTTACGGTCCATCAACGCGTTCGTCGCCGCGTTCACATCCCCGTCGTACTGTTTCAGCATCGCCACCACATCCTCAGTGGGCTGGCCCGTGATAGACGCGAGCGTCTTCACGTCGCTTTGTCTCGCGGATTTTGCCGCCATCGTGCTGTGTCGTGTGATTCTACCGTGTCTCAATCGATCGCTCGCCTCGCCGGACAAACGTCTCCTCCCTTCGTCGACGTAGCGTACACTCACGCAACCGAACGAAGCTATTCACAACTTCCGAGGAGTACAACTTCCAAGGAGTCTAACGGGTCGTGCCTGCGTCCAACGGGCGCGGCCAACTTTGCGGCGTGCGACGACGACGCGAAAGCTTTGGCAAAATAATTTCGTAAGACAGCTCGAGTGCCGTTTTTCAAAGACTGGTGAAACGCACGCAATTTTTGAGGTGAGAAGGCGGGGAGCACGCTGTTTCACAAAAGCTAACTACTACGCCTCATTTCGATATTCTCCCCAAGCACACGTTCCATCGCCCCGCTTTCCCGCAGCGTGTCACTGTCCACCAACGAGAACTCCACCCGGGCGCCGGTGCTGCCATTTTCAGTATCTCCACTAATATCCACCACCCGCAACCGACCACAACACACGTAGGGACCTTTCTCCTTTCGAAGAAACAAAGCGACTGTTTTTTTGGTTTTTTGGTTTTCTGTTTTTTGGTTCTCTTCTGAACTACCTTCACCAGTAGTCCCGAAGAAGCTCTCAACGCTGTCCAGCGCGGTTGTCTCCCCCAGCGTCTTCGCCACTCCATGCGCAGTGCCTGCTTGCCCCGACCCTCCGAACCAGCTCATGGACACAGTTTCCTTCCCGTCACCCTCGTTGACCCAAAACTCGTTGAAGTACCTCCTTTTGTTTTTTCGCCCAAAGACGTTGACGAAGACCAACACGAATTCCCCGGCAAGTTCTAAACCTCCACCGCTTCTTCCATTGAAACTTTGTTGATCCACCGGGTACCCCGTGAGCTCATCGACTACGTGTTTCCTGCCGGAGAAGGAAGTGGTGCCTATAACTTTGATTAAATCCAATTCAGTCATCGGGGCTTGTGGAGGTTCTCTCGGCGCGTGGTTTTTTTTCGTCGAAGGGTTGTTTTGTTTCTTTTTACCGGAACCACTCGGTGACCCGCCTCTCGACTCCAGCGGTGCCTTGGCTAAAGGCGCGGTTGAATCATTCAACTTCTCGATCATCACCTCAGGGAATTGAAACACACACCGGTCGAACAGCGCGGTGAGGACGTGCGCGTCGGATGCGGCGTATCGCGTTTGTGTTTCGCTTAGCGGCCGTAAACTCCAATCGCTGCACTGCTCGGTTTTGTCCACGTAACAACCTAAAATGGAACTCACCGTCGTGGCGAGACCCACCTTGCCCAGCTTGCGCTTCTCAGGGAACGCTAACAAAGCGGCGGTACGGATGTCCACGAACCCAGCAGTGTTACATATGCTTTTTGTGGACTTTACGGTGGAGGGTTCAGTGTCTATGTCCTTTTCAGTGTCTACGCAATCAGCACCGTATTCGACGTCCTCCACGCACGTCATTCCCTGATAACTTTTGCGAAGCTTTGAGAAATCGTGCTCCAACCCGAACCCGAGTTTAACGATGTCTTGCCTTGTGAATAAATCAGTCAGGAATCGATTGAGCTCGGTGGCGGTTGATAAATCGCCATCACCACCACCGCAAATAGTCAGCATATCTATCAAAAACGCGTTGGTCCGCGTGGCGAGCTGAAGCAGCGCCACGGGCGACCCGCTTTTGGGAACCCACTCGGCGTCGATGCCGACGACGGGAATTTGTTTGTCACTGTTTGCGGCGTTGGTTGAATATGAACCGTCACCCGAGCCTTGAGATACATCCAAAATCATTGCTCGCATGTTTCTTATGCCATCTAGTCCATCCACCCAGTGTACGTTACCCTCGGGTAGGGAAGGAAACTTCTCAGTTTTCCCCTCGCGCGCGCCGACTCGAAGCGCCGCGAGCTTTTTCAAGTTTTCGTTTTCAGGTAACTTTTCTTTTTCAGGTTTTGTAGCACCTTTTAAACCGCCTTTCAAACCACCTCCAAACCCAGAAAACGCCATATCAGCCACCACAGCTGCTACCCCGACGCCCCACTCTTCGTCTTTCGAGGGTAAGCGCTTGTACGCACTGGATGGAGCCCGTTCTGTTGTGGGTGACATACTCGAAACACTCGCGTCCGCTAGCAGCCGTAACGCTTCCCCTCCGTCGAGTTTCACAACTGAACGCGCGACTAGATCAACCGTGCTCGGCCGGGGGTTCGCTTGCACTCGTCCTGTCACTTCAACCACCGAGCCTTGCTTTATGCTTTTCAACGCGTGTTCTGCGGTTTCCTCACCGAGACGCGTGACTAGCGATGTCCCCGCGATGAGCTGGAGCTCGGTGTCTGGTGGGAAAATATACCGAGTGCCGATGAGAAGCTCTTTTTTGTCTTTGTCAGACATCCCGTTACTATTGTCATTACTCACAGAAGAACCCGTGTCATCACCCCAAATCAAATCCCGCATCGCTTCGTCGCGCTGCGCCTCGTCATACGCATCTGATGCTTCCACCGTAGCCTCCGCTAGCGGCCGCAGCGTGGCGAACACCAAGAACCGCGCGACTCTCCTGACGCGGACAACCTCGGCTTTCACGGAAATTATCGTGGGGGATGAAATTGACGCAGCTTTAGCGTCGCGCCACGAAGGCGTAGACATGAACGTTCGCCGTTCCCCTTTGTAATCCAAATCGCCAGGCTTAATGCCCATGACCTTGGCGACTTCGTACGATACCAGGTTGCTGTCATCGCCGTAGCGCTCGTCGAATGTTTTTGGGACAGAAACTTTTTCGGTGCAGTCCTTTTCTTTTTCGTTTTCAAGTTTTTTCGACCCACTCGTTGTATCTCCCTCAGGTGTTTTAACCATTCCAACAACCTGTTTCTTGACATCCAGCAGCTCCCCTTTCGTGAGCCGTATCAGTTCCATCACGGTAACCTTGACTTCCATATCAATGTCGCCTCCGCCGCCGAACACGATTTCGCTTTGGATGTCGGGCACCCCGTCGTCGATGAACGTTTTTAACTTTTCGCGATGGCCGAACGGAGGCACCGTGCCCGGTCGGTATCCGCAGTGAGTTATGGTTTCGTGTGCGGTTGCTAATTTAACCCGCTTATTCGCAATATTCAGTCTTTTTGCAATCTTCTTCGTATCGACCTTCGTGGTGCCGTTCATGACCACCACAACGAACGTACCGTCGCACTTGAACACTAGACTCTTGACGATTTGATTGACGTCTATGTTTAATGCTTTCGCCGATGACTCAACATCAGGGGTGAGCTCGCCCTCGCACCGCACGAGCTCCACGTCGCCGCTTTGTTCCGTGATCCAGGCAGCGAGGTCTTTCGACGTTCGGAGCACCATCGAGTCAGTCATCGAGTCAGTCTCTGCTGCGGTCTCCGCGTCGCGCGCCACCGACGGCACGACCACGCCGGTCCCGAAACCTACAGATGGCCGCCGACTATGCACCGCACAGCTACGATTCGAACGTATCCTTGACCCCTCACAGGCTGGCGAACGCCGCGTCGCCGTGGCGCAGGATGCGCGGGCGAGCATACGCGTACGCCTCCTGCGCCGACGCCGCGTGTGGGCTGCCGCACGCCGCGCGTGCGAGGCTCTGACGCGAAATTGATGGTATCCAGTTTGCGTGGCCGACAACGAAACTGCCACGTCAGGTTGGAAAAAGTGCATGCCCTGCTTTGACAGCCATACCTCCCAGAGCGTGGCAGGAGTGTGATGTCGACGCGCACTTCTGGGTCACCTGTAGCATACAGGGCGACGCGTGCGCGTCCGCGTGCGCGTCACGTGTCGTCCTGCGCCGCGTCGTGTCCGTCAAGGACAAGAGCTCCCGTGGCTTCCGCAAAACATCATCAACCCACATCATCTTCCCGACGCGGTGCTTTGGTGTCAACTGTTCTGAGCTCTGTGTTGGCGGTGGTGCTGCCGAGTACACCAACAGCACACGCATCCCTCGCCCCCCCTACCACGGAGAAACCGGTGGACATGAAAAAGCTGATCGCCGCGTTCGACGAAGCCATGCGCGCTGGTGAGGACTACGGAAAGGCAGATCAAGCCTGGACCAAGGCGATCGAGTTAGCGCCTACGAACGCGTCGGCGTGGAGCAACCGGGGGACGAAACGTTTGCAAGCCGGGCGGTGGCGGGATGCGAGGGACGATCTAGAAAAGTCAATCGAGCTGTCACCTGATTTGAACAACCCAGACCCTTTGACTTTGAATAATCTTGGCAACGCGGAGGGCGCTTTGGGTAATTGGGATTCCGCGATGGCGAATTACCTTGAAGCGTCGAAAGACCGCGAGATGGAAGCAATCGCGCTAGCGAATTTCGCGCTCGCCAAGTTTCAGGTGGGCGATACAGATGACGCGTTGCAAACGACGCGACGTATCCTACGACGTGATCCAGAATTTTGGGACATGCGAGCAGCTAGTGCGGCGTTCCTATGGGCGGACGGAAGGGAGCAAGAAGCGGAACAAGAGTGGCAGTTGCTATGCGGAAGCGGACGCGGGTTCGGGAGTGCTGAATCCGCGGAAAGCTTTCGAGGCGATAGCGGTCAGGTAACCCCTCAATACGCCAAGGAGCTGCTGGAGCAGCAGCTGAAACAACAAGCCGCGGTTGTGGCGGGGGTGGTTGGGAAAGACAGGGCGCGGCGGGGCGGGCGGGACGTGGTGACATCATCATCTAGAACAGCATCCAACAACACTCCGTGCTCTATGTACGCCTCCACGCAGATCGTCGCCCCGCGGTGGCCGCCTCGATGTACCGCCGCGCTGGATGCGTTTCTATCAGTCAAGAGAACAGGCAATGCGCTTGATTATGACGGGGAAACAAAGGAATATAGCTTTCAGGGGAGGTAGCGGAGAGAGCTGTTATGACAACAAGGAAAATCGAAAAAAATAAAACGCGCGCTCTTACGAGAACCAAAAAAATCGCAAAAGAGTAGCCACCCATGCGCACCTCGAGAATCCCCCCAGCACTGCCTGGTCACTGATTGCCGTAAATATAGGCGCGTTGGAGAGCTGGCGACGTCCTGCGCACCCCCATGCAAA
>TARA_B110000977_G_scaffold193996_1_pt1 | contig 13708 bp, 15 predicted proteins | sample TARA_B110000977 | Tara Oceans TARA_B110000977 (sample SAMEA4397798) | marine metagenome | biome: Polar Biome; feature: [SRF] surface water layer (ENVO:00010504); material: water (ENVO:00002006), including particulate matter (ENVO:01000060) such as... | depth 5 m | reverse complement strand
TCAATCCACTGCTCAGAAGTATGAGTACCTAATGTATAATATTTTTCAGACATTGTTGAGTTGCATAGCTGCCCTAGAGTGAACTGTGTACCTTGTGAGTTTTTCCTGTGCCATTTCGAAATTTAAAGATACACCACCACTACTAATTGAAGTGCTTAAATTTATAAGATTAACACCTGGATCAGTACACACATTACTTGTTTGTGTAAAAGTTGCGGTGGTATGGTTGTGCATCAGATGCCCTTGAATTATCTGAGAATCGGCAAAATCTGAATCATAACCTGAATTGGCAGAGTTAATGCCATATGTTGCTATGTGAATTGTTATATCAGCACTTAACAACTTATTTGTACTTGAATAAATTGGAACGGGGTATAGCATTCCATGGAAGAACATAGCATATAGGCCAGCACCCCAGGAGAGCGTTTCAACCTTTTTTTCAAACCGGTTTTGTTCTGGCCAAGTCACCGTCTGGCCAGTATAAGGATCAACACCCGAACCACCAGGACTTATAGTCAATATAGCCCCTGTATCCAACATTTTAATATCCGAATCAACGTAAAGTGTATTAACTGTGGTACTACCACCACTAGCACCACCAGATTGTGATACCCAATTATAATCAGTTCCAGACCAAGATAAAACTTCGCCTACTGTTGCTGTGGAAGTGTTTAAATGAGTATCAACATCTGAATCTTTATAGTTCGCACTATCAACATATGACTTTGATGCGGCATCTTGAGAATCAATAGGGTTGGCTATGTTTATAATTTTACTTCCGCTAAAATTGATTATTCCATTGCCACTATCTGCATTAAAAATTATATTACTAGCACTGGTAATTGTGGGTGTACCTGAAGCAGTAGATTGAATTGCACCAGTTACAGTAACATCACCTACTACTCTGTGGCTACCATATACTATTATCCCATTAGCATCAAGGGCCAACTTATTAACACCAGCATCTTGAATAAACAAGTCTCCAGAACCAACAGAATTAATAATATTGTTAGTTCCGTCATGGGTAATCGTAAAGTCTGAGTCTGCTCCCAATGTAATAGATTTAGAATCAGCTAGTCGTAAAGGACCAAGTATAGATACTCCATAATTGTCCTGCCTATCAATAGTTAGGATGGGTTGCATACCTAGATATGGAACCAGACTTTGAAATATAACAGAACCACCTCGCCCATCAACAGAGCCATATGTAGTAATCTGCAGATTATAAGCACTATCTACAATCCTAGTAGATGGCTGTTGATAACCCCATTCTGTCGGTCCAGTAAACCAAATAGCAGAATCAAGAAGTAAATCTTGCCGAACAGTTGGCCTACCAAGATAATCCAAATCTATTGTAAGCTTATTGGCTAGTGCAGCTACAACAGTGTCTGAATCAGCTTTGCCAGCACCACCACTGAAATTAGCCAGTGCAGCTACAACAGTATCTGAATCAGCTTTACCAGCTAGTGCGCTTATATCGGCTTTAGCAGCTAATTGAGTTGTAGTGGCTTTACTGTCAAGAATAGCTTTTACATCAGTATGAAGATTATGTGCTCTTATCTTAGTTGCCATGATTTATACATCAACCTCTACTCTATTTGTTTTTACTATTGTATTTGTGTAAGTAGGTGATACTTGAATTCTAACAAGATCACCGCTTATGGAAGCATCGACTGTTCCTAAATCACTCTCTGTATATATATCTGCATACTCAACCATACTAACTGTAGTTCCATCATGTATCAATAAAACCTCTTGGCTATGATACCTAGATCCTTGAGTCATTTGAACAATGTACTTTGCTGTACGAGTCAGTGTTTTATTATAACTATCTACCGTTTGATTGGCAGCTGCTGTGGAAAGTATAGCAGTGTTTTTATTAGCATTTAGTGTAGAAGCACCAAAGGAGCTAATATTTATTGTATCACCATTAACAGCAGCACCACCAAGTAGTGTTACGGATGTTCCGTTAGAGGCTGTATAGTCTAATCCATTGACAAGTCTTACACCGTTCTTATATACATCTAACTTACTAACATCATAAGTCAACGTCTGAGAGTTAATATCTGAATCAGCAAAAATTGTTGTGTTAGTAGTTGGTTGGAATATGTAGTTAGCATAATCTCTTACAGTCACATCGCCAGTCTGCATTCTGAGTGTTCTTACTTCTACCTCTGAGCCTGTTACAGGTGCTTCAACAAGAGTAAGTTGAGATCCAGCTAAAGAATAAGCATCTACTTGTTGTACAACACCGTCAATCATAATAATTGCGTGCTGTTCAGTTGTAGGAGAACGTGTAAGAGCAAATACTGTAGTGCTACTATCACCTGCATACTCATTAAGTATAACAGTGTTCGCATCACCAATAGGTCCTGATCTTGCGAGGACATAATCACTATCAATAAAGCTAGGTAATGAGGTCTGATCTAGGAATGCGTTTACAGCATTGGAAGAGTTTTTATAGTACAGCTTACCATCAGCATAGTTGATAGCAACTTCACCATATTCTAAATCGCCAGATGCTGGTACTCGCCCAACAACCGACGACTTCTTCAGCTTGAGCTTAGTATTCGTCGTCATATCAGATCCTTAAAAAAGGTTTGTCGATGCTAGTAAAAACTAGCAGATTGTATATTAGTATGTACCACCGTCTAGTTCACGTATGAATACGTTACCAGTTGCGTTCATATCAAATTGTCTATTGCTTCCTGTAGCATCAGCAGAGTCACCATCTGCAAAACCACCAAACGATGCTACACCAACATTGGTTAGAGTAGCATATTCATTAGAAAATGTAATAGTATTATTAGTATCATTGTATGTAATAACTTGACCAGTTGCATCGTGACTTAGTAAAACATTATTAGCAAGGTGATCCTCAAGGACTTCCTTAATATTAATCCCACCTAAAAATAGGCTATCGGAATCTGCAAGGTCTATTGCTTTATTAAAGTCCCAACGATCAGTACCAGCATCATATGTGATAGTAGCATTAGCACCACCGATTGTAATACCAGCACCATCTGCAGCTGCAGCATTTGCAGCTTCATCAGCAAGTAGTAGGTTAAGGTCGTTCATTGTTACTGTTGTAGAATTAACTGTAGTTTGAGTACCTTGAACAACTAAGTTACCACGGATAACCAAATCACCAGCATAGCCGCCAGCTGAGTCACCTACAGGAGATGGATCCAATACCATTGTGTTGTTTGAACCATCAGTGCTAATAGTATTGCCAGTGATAATAATGTTATCCATAATAACATTACCAGTACCGTTTGGTGTGATGTTGATATCACCATTGGTATTAGTAGATGATATAGTATTACCATTAAGCTCTAAGTTATCTACAGTCAATCGGCTCAGACCAAGAACATCTGAATCCATATGGACAGTTAGACTTTGAGCATTAGCCACTGTGTTAATATTAGTTCCACCACTTAGAGTAGCAGACTGTGTGAAAAGATTTACTGTTCCTGTGCCTACATCAGCAATAGTACCAAGAGCCTGAGCTAGATTTTGAGCATCTGCATAAGCCTTTGTGGCAGCATCTTGAGCAGAAACAGGATCTGTTACATGCGATATAAGAGAGCTGCTAACACTTACTAAACCAGAACCATTAGGGTTTAGTACAATGTTTCCCTCTAATGTATCTGTTGAACTGATTGTGTTACCATTGATTGTAATATCATCAATGTTTAATATATCAATCTTATTAGTTGCATCTGTAATAATTGCACTAGATGGTGTTAAAGTACCTGGGGAGTGATCTGCTAGATTAGCAAAGTATTCACCACCAATAACAACAGCAGAAGTAGAGACACCATTACCATCATCACCTTTACCAAAGAATAGGCGGTCACCACCATTATTATATAAACCTGTACCAGCCGAGTATGCTAATTCACCAGTCTTGAGCGATCCTGGAGCAGAGGCGCCGGTCGATCGTTTTATTCTAATAGTTGCGGCCATTAATAACTGCCTCCGTTAATATTTTGTTCTTCTAAGTCCAACTTTGCTTCAAAGTTTGTTGTAGCTTCATTATAGACCAATACACTACCATTTGTAACTCCAGTGATATCAATACCACCAATATTATTCACATGGAAAGCCCCTGCGGTTACCCTTCTAACTGGTGTACCCACAACAACTTTTTTAACTTGGGTGGTACTACCAGCAGCAGTAATTTTCTTTACTGTGGTACCAGATAATCCAACTTGAATTGACATACTTTACCTATTTAGTTACTGAAGGTGTTACAAGGATTTTACCTTCTAACACTCTTTCTACAATATTATCTCCATCGCTATCAACATAAGACATCTCAACGTCATATACATAACGCCCTGCTTTGAGTGTATCTGTCTGAGTATTTGATAAGGAGATAGTAGCAATTCCATCTGATGCAGGTAATGTTACTATGCTGTTAAATACTGTTGTATTGTCGCTATCACTGTTAAATGTCTTTTTCATTTTAGCATTAATAAAGTGATTAGTAAGATTACGAGCACTACCGTCTTTATTAATTAAATGAATCTCGACAGCTACATCAGCTCCTTGATCAATTGATATATCTTCATATTGCGCCATGTGGATCCCATAAATTTTCTGTTTTCTTACTCTTATTTATAATCTTTTTTTACCTTAGAATGCGATTATGGCTAGACAAACCAAAGAAAATGTGGTATAATAAACCAACGGTTTCATAGAGAGGGATGGTATCTAAACTTTACTTCTAATGTAATTCTATTTATAAGGGTAATTGTATCTCTAATAGAAACCCCTTTAACTCATTAACCGATGATGTGTGAGTAATATATGTCTGAGGTCCGTTATAAGTTTTATCAAAATCATATTGGCATATATTACCAAAACCATTACCCATATCCATACCCCATGCACTATTTTCTGTAGGAAAGCCATAGCAAATAGTAGGACAGTTTATTAATCCAGCGGAATAATAGCTTGATCCCATATAAGTATAATGTTGCCTAGAATGTATTAGTGTATCAAAGAAATCTTCATCTCTCATAGTGTAGCTAATTTCTTTTACAGGGTATTCGCTGTACTGACCAATGTTGTCTATAACATCCAACTGACCAGAATTTATGGCGATGTCTCTAAAATAGTGCATATCTTTACTTAATACTGTCTCGCCGTATTTCTGTACTGTTATATAGTCTCCATCTCCTATCCACTGTTTAGAAAATGGCCATATAACTTTAGCACTCCATGGAGATTGTATGGTTGTAGTAGCTACAAATGTATAGATTTTAAATACAACACCACATGCGGGCGGATAAAAGTTTTCCATAAAGTATATTAAATGTTGATCACACGTATTAATGTTATCAGGGTGCAGTTTAAGACCTACAAATCTTTCTGGTATAAAAACATTAACTACAACAGAATTATTTATGATACCTTCTTCATATAAATTTTGTATCTTCCATAGAGCATTACCAAATTGACTCATAATAGTAGCATGAGCTTGAATAGTGTTCTCATCAAACTTTATGGTATACACTACTTGATCGGCATTATTACATCCTAATGATATAGTTTTTATATGTTTCATTTTCCACCTTAGTTGGATCAATTAAAAAGTAGTTATATGTAAACCTCATATTATCATCTGATTTATAATCGTGCCAAGTAACATTAGATTCACCACAAAAGACCATCAGTCTATTAGGTTTCCATTCAATCGTATCTTCCTTACCATCAATATAGAATGTAGTGCCTGGAGCCTTTTCTGGTCCGATATAAACAATAGCAGACATAATCTTAAACTCAGCTTCGTCGTGTATCTTATGATGATAGTTAGGTGGTGTAGCAGCAGTATGTATAAACTTAGCTAGTTTGTCATATTCTCTTTTATTGGTAAACTCATTGATAAGATCAGCAATCTGAGGAGTAGGATCATGATCAAACATATTTCTCTTTACGTCAGATCCAGCTTTAGTGCTTTGATACATTTTGTACAACATATCATATACATCTTTATCTAGGTAGTTATCTCTTACTATGATTTTGGTGTCACATAATTCTTTATCCAATTTTCTCTCCTCCTTCTAAAATCTACCTTTTGAAAATCGTCAAAGTCTATTGCATATATTTGATTGTCAAATTTATTTATTTTAAAGTTTGTAAAATTATAGTCATGGAAGCTATAATCACCTTCCTTTAAGACTAGATCGTCGTATATGATATCTGAATGACTGTAATCAATAAAAAGACCTTTTATATATTCAGACTCAATAATTAGTTCGCCGTCATCTAATTTAAAAGAAAATTTAGGTATTTTAATTCGGTTGAACGTCTCAGTCTTTAGCCTTTGCAGATTGTTGATGTATAGTTCATAATCATCATATAACATAATAGTCTTTGTAAGAGTGGTTATTCTAGTTTTTTTCTTATCAACATATACAGTCATATTCTATACTGTTCCATAGTAAAAGAAGAACCAGTGAGTGTATTATAGTCAGCATCAAAGTTAGACCAAACTAAAGCATCTGGTGCATCATATAGCATATCGCAGTTCTTACAGTAATCTATAGAATCAAATTCATGCATCTCATGTGCTTTTCTTAGTTTATTATATTCTTCTCCATACCATACTTCCTCAATAGTCTGGTGTGATAAGTGTCCTAATACTCCTTTACTATCTTGACCTAGGACCATACAGCAAGGAACAACAGCACCAGTCATACCATTATTACCACCTGCTCTTACAATCAGATCAGGAGAGAAAGGTCTACCACAACTTCTTTTCTTTTTACCAACTCTCCAATCAATATCAAGTTGACCAGACCAGTTATGCATTTTCCATATAGATGCTTTTATACCTGGCACATGACGAATCCAATTACCAATATATTCACTACACTCATAGTTTATATTTTCATTATCTAAAATTAAATGATATGAACCTATGTTACCACCATACTCAATAGCCGCATTAGCATTATCTCTAACTTCATAGAAAGCATCTTTGCTCATTTGTTCTTTATACAATAGAGGATTATATCCAGTAACAGAGATACGAGCGAAGTGCATACCAGCATCAATGGTTCTTTTCATAAGATCATCTTTAAACCAGAAGCCATTGGTGATAAAAGACATTTTAAATCCTCTATCAGTACCAGCCTTTACAAATTCTGGGAGCTTTTTATTCATAGTAGGTTCACCAGAACCTTCAAGATATATCTCTTTACATTCTGTGTCTGTTAACTGATCTAACATATTAACAAACATCTGATAGTTCATCATTCTTTTAAATGATTTTTCTCTATCACCTTCAAAAGAGTGAGGGCAGAATGTGCAAGTGTAGTTACATGAACCACATATCTCTATAACTGCTTTTTCAATCATTATATTTCCTTAATATATAACTATATACATCTATATATAGGTTAATAATGGATAGTGATAATTTCTTTTGTATATCGCCATGGACTATGGTTTATGCGCATGATAATGGCAAATATGGTCCTTGCAACTTTGCAGTACCTGATGAGCATATGGGTGTTGATAATACATCTATAACAGACTGGATGCAGAGTGATAAGATGAATCAGCTTCGATCTGAGATGCTTGATCCTAACTCTAACCATAAGTTAGTAAATCAAGTCTGTCAGAAATGTAAGTTTGACGAAGAAAGGTATGACTGGTCTCGAAGACTTGATACTACAACCCAAGCAAAAAGAAACAAAGATTATTGGGATATAATAACTAGATGTGTAGAATTAAGTAAAGCAGCTGGTTATTATGATTTTGATGAGAGGATATTAGAACTACAGCTTAGAGTTTTTGGATCTAAGTGTAACCTAGATTGTTATATGTGCCATCACTTTAGCTCTACAACTAGACAGAAAATGGCGTATGATAAGGGAGTATGGAATGATACTGTTTGGTATGATATGGATCGCTCTAAGAAATTATCAATGACTGCCAACTTGGATAAGGTAGATGATAATGTAGTTATCAATCAGATGATTGAATTAGCTCCATATGTAAAGACATTAAAAATCATTGGTGGTGAGCCTCTTGTCATGAAGCAATACTATTCTGTATTAGATAGGTTAGTACAATCGGGAGAATCTAAAAACATTAATATTAAGTATCAAACCAACCTTACTAAATTAAAGAATGGGAAGCATAACTTTTTGAGTTATATTCCACATTTTAAAGAAGTTATTATAACGGTTTCTATTGATGCTGTAGGTAAATACAACGATTATATTAGACGTAGATCATCGTTTAAAGAAATAGAAGACAATATAGAAGCGTGTTCAAAATATAAAAATGTAAGAATTAATATTAACTCTACTTTATCTGTTCCAGGTATATTAAGATTTCATGAGATATTAGATTATAGTAATCCTCATGTAAATGGTTATAGTCACTGGTTAATAAAAGATCCGAAACAACTTAGAATAAACAACTTACCTAAACCATTAAAAGATAAACTAATACCGTATTATAAAGATAATCCTAAATATGCAGACATAGTAAAAGCCTTAGAAATGCCTGAAGAGGATGATGCAAACTTTAAAGAGATATGCAACTACTTAATGAAAGGTGATGAAGCATATAGAGGCACAAAATGGGAGATGGAATTATTTGATGTCTTCCCTGAACTGAAAGAATATTATGAAGATTAATTATGGTAATCAAACAATAGATTTTAAATGTCCTGATAAAGTTTTAATATCTTTGTCTGGTGGTTTAGATTCAGCTTCTTTATTCTATCTTATATGCTATCATTTTCCTGATACAGAGATAGTACCTTATACAGGTCATGATGTTACAGCACCTATGGACTATGAGTGCGCTAAAGATATTATACAGTATATGAGAGAAACATTTCCTACTGTAAATATAAGAGACCATGATGTGTATAAATTTGATATATGGGATGAAGAGTGGAGACAACTAGCCAGAGAAAGAATGGATAAAGAAACAACCATTGCTTCTGACGGAACTGTAATACCTAAATTCACAGTATTATCTGGATTAGTAAAGGTATTGATGTTAAGAAAGAATACTGAGAGGCTTCGTAAACAATATCCAGATCATTGGATACTTACAGGTATGACTGCTAACCCACCGGTTGAAGAGCAACGTAAGTATAACTTTTATGATGTGGCTGAAAGACGTAGAGATCGTAGAGACAACAACCCCTTTATGGTAAAACTATATCAACCTTTAATGAATGTAGATAAGAAGTTTGTTGCTGGAGTGTATAAAGATCATAAACTTATGGATACATTATATCCTTTCACATCATCTTGTGTGGGTAGTGAAAGAGATACAGAATACTTTACTAAAGGCTGTGGTAAATGCTTCTGGTGTAATGAAAAGAAATGGGCATTTGAGACTTGATAAACATTGTTGTTACTAGCAAGCCAGTTGATGGCTTATTGCATTATAGCTATGAATACTGCTGCCAGTTAAATTCTAACGGTGTACCAGCAAGGGTAGTTATTATACCTAGAGGTAAGTATCAGCATAAAGACTACATAAAATCATTAGATAAGAAATATAAGTATGTTGATAATGTAGTAAACGACGATTACTGGCCAGAACCAGATGATGTTTCTATGACTCTTGGTCGTAGTATGATATCAATACCCTATAAAGAACAACTCAACTATAGTATGGATCAGCTATTACTTTTACATGAACTGTTTAAAAATAAACTAATATCGGTATATTCTGAGAACGATGTAAAAAATTATAAACCAGCATTAGATTATTTTAAAACAAAACAAATAACGGATCTGTGTGACAATGAAGTGTATCCTAATGGAGTTGGTGAACACTTTGAGAAAACAATTAACTTCTCCTTATATAAAGATCCTATAGAAGATAAACAATTTAAATATTTGTTTTTAGGTACGAATAGAGAATACTATAAAGATGTAGAGAAAGTGATTAAAGATTATGACGATCATGGTATTATAACATATGATGATAACTATATTAATCCTAAACTAAACAATGTATTTGTCCCTATAGATAATCTATTAGGAAAGTTTGGTACATATGTTTATACCAAATCTACCTTTGATCCAGCTCCTAGAATTTTTATGGAGTGCAAGTATTATAATAAAAAGATAATATATTTAAGAGATAAATCAATACAAGACGGCGGTTCTGTCTATTGGAATAGAGAACCAAAAACACCAAATATAGAAGCGATAGTGAGGGCATATGAAAATATTATATAATGGCTGGGACAGAGAGTACCAAGAAAACAGAGAGATGTACCATATACTTTTTGACCAAGCAATGGTTAAAGAAGTTGAGGGTAGTACCGAAGGTTTAGAATCAGCAATATCCTCATACACAGGACGTTCACATTGTATAGCTGTGGCTAATGCTACAGATGCTCTTAGATTTTCTTTATGGGGAATAGGACCTGGTGATGAAGTGCTTGTATCGGACTTCTCGTGGATTTCAACATCATCGTGCATCTCTATGGTAGGTGCGACTCCTGTGTTTTGTGATATAGGTTTACATAGTTATCACATATCACTTGATAGCATTAAACGTATGACAACTAATAAGACTAAGGCGTTGATCTACACACACCTTTATGGTAGTATGTCTGACACAAAAGAGATAGAACATTGGTGTATAAACAACGGTATTAGATTCATAGAAGACGCCGCTCAGTCTCTTGGCTCATCTCTTAATGGACGTAAAGCAGGTACTATAGGTGAATGTTCATCATATAGTTTCAATGGTAATAAAGTCATTGCTGGTATATCTGGCGGTGGTATGTTTATGACTGATAACAAAGAACATGCTGATTATGTAAAGAGAGTGAGACGTCATGGTAAAGATAAAGACTTTGGTGAACTGGGTTATAACTCCAAGATGTTTATCACCAATGCAGATATCATTCAGTATAGGTTAACTCAGATGCCTAAGTGGCAAGAGAAGCGTAACGAGATAGCTGCCATTTATACCAAAGAATTAAAGTATGATGTTATATGCCAGAATGTACCAGTAGCACTAGAACATAACTTTCATAAGTTTGTTATAAGATTTGAAGATAAAGAACAACGTAAAAGAGTTAAAGATGGATTAAAGTCGATTGGTCTTAATGCCAGTATTCATTATGAAAAGCCTCTATCTCAAAATTCATTATATATAAAAGAGTACCATAGAAAAGACAACTGCACTAACTCTCAGATAGCTTCTGATACTGTTATGTCTTTGCCTATACATGCTTGGTTAACTGATGAAGAAATAGATAAAATATGCAACACAATTCTAATGCTATCATAACTATGTTACAACGTCAAGCTGTTAATCTTGATATCACTCATCGATGCCCTCTTGAATGTCCTAGATGCCAACGTGCTACATCGTTTACGTCCAAAGGTCTTAAAGTGCCAGGTCATGATATGAGTATAAAAGAATTTAGTAAAATAGTTGAGCACTTTAAACATATTAACTTTTGTGGGCAAGTATCTGATCCTGTTCATCATCCAAAGTTTGTTGAGTTTTTAGAACTGTTATATAAAAACAATTCTAGTGTATCTGTACATCATGCTACTGCAGCTAAGCCTAGAAAGTGGTATCCAAAAGCCTTTCAAGCTAATCCTGATGCTCGTTGGTGGTTTGGAATTGATGGGCTTCCTAGTGAGAGTCATAAGTATAGAATAAACCAAGATGGAGAAAAACTGTTTGATATAATGGTCGAAGCCAAACAATATCTAAAACAAATTCCTGTATGGCAATACATAGTATTTAAATATAATGAAGATCATATACAAGAAGCATATGAAATGGCAAAAAAAGCAGAAGTACAATTTATGATAGTAAACTCGTCACGATGGCTAGGAGAGAATGATGAGTATAGACCATCAAAGGAACATAGCTTGAGTTTACATGATGAGTGAACTAGACCCAAAATGTCTTGATAGAAGACAAGAAGCATTTGCTATTACTAATAGAGGCGAACTCATACCTTGTTGTTGGTTAGACAATCAAGTTAATAGAAAAGACCCTGATTATATAAAATTACTATTAGCTAGTTATATTCATGACTATGACTCGATAGAAGAAATTCTATTAACAGACGAATGGCTTGAGTTTCAAGAAAATCTAAAAAATGGTAAAGGGTTTACAATATGCCATTTAGTGTGTAAAAAAAGAAATGCGCCACAACATAAAAGAGAAACTTTTTATAATGATGATGGTAAAGAAAGTTATATAAAAGAAACATGATACCTTCTATACAACAAATAAGAGAACAAGGTTACCTTGGTGTTGACTTCTACCTGTCTAAGTCTTGTAATAAGTCTTGTCACTATTGCACTGCTTGGACTTTACAGATGCGTAACCTCCACGTCGATATGGATTTTCTTACCAGAACACTTGATGGCTTTGATGGGCATAAAGTTAATGTTAATTTACTTGGTGGTGAGCCAGGGCTAATCAAGAACCTTAAAGAAGTTATAACAAAAGTAAAACAGTATGATAACATAAAACTATCTGTACTTTCTAATTCTCTTGTAAGAAAGTTTCACCCATATGTTTTGGAAGATCCTAACATCTATTATGTTGAGCATCTGGTATTAGATTTCCATGAAGATAAGATAGAGAAGCTAGGCAACTTTCCATTCTTTGCTGAGAATGATATGAACAATTATAATCTTGTTATAAAGACACCAGGATACTTTGCTCATAGAGATAACCATGACTTATCTGAGATAGACCATAAGAACACATTACTTAAAGAGTTTAATTCAAGGTCTCCAGATTGGACAGAGACATCACAAGCACCAGAGTTTGATAGACGTATGTGTGCTGCCTTTCCAAAGGTACCAGTGATAGACTTTGAGATACAAAAGATAAGACACTGTAGTAAGAAAGTAATCAAAGGTTCTAAACAGTTTGATGTGACATACGAGAACCTCCAAAAGATGATGAACTATGAACTGTTTGGCTTTGAGAAGTATTGTATAGGCTGTACTGAGTTCATAGATAAAAGACCCCAAGAACAAATACTAAAGATAATGGAAGCGGGCGCTGTGTTGTGAGTGATGTATAATTCTTATGGCCTTAGCGTATTCTTGGATATATCAACATATTGCAATGCCGCTTGTCCTCAGTGTCATAGAACTGATCCTAACGGTCTGGGGAAAGCAAGCTGGTTGCCTCTGATTCAATGGAATCTTGAAACCTTTAAGAAGGCTTATAATTTAGATAAATATAAAGTCAGATATCGCTCATTTGAGTTCTGCGGAACTTGGGGTGATCCTGTAATGAATAGAGAACTGTTAAGCATGGTACAGTATATTATTGATAACAGCGCTGCAAATATTAGCATAGATACTAACGGAAGTATACGAGATGAAGAGTGGTGGTGGAATTTAGGAATAATTGGTGGCAAAAAGCTACACGTAACCTTTGCTGTTGATGGTATAGATCAAAAGATGCATTCTCACTATAGAAGAAATACTGACCTTAAAAAAGTACTAGCTAATATGGAATCAATATCACAAACACTATCTAAACCTAGAGTACGTACAATTGTATTTAAACACAATGAAGACTACCTTGACCAAATAGAAGAAATGGTACGTTCTTATGGAGCAAGCACAATTGAGTTTACTCCTTCGGATCGATGGGCAAAGGGCGCAGTGTTTAACTTTACAGATGAATTGGGTAATGCTCAAAAGTTAGAACA
>TARA_B110000977_G_scaffold63597_1_pt1 | contig 13712 bp, 13 predicted proteins | sample TARA_B110000977 | Tara Oceans TARA_B110000977 (sample SAMEA4397798) | marine metagenome | biome: Polar Biome; feature: [SRF] surface water layer (ENVO:00010504); material: water (ENVO:00002006), including particulate matter (ENVO:01000060) such as... | depth 5 m | reverse complement strand
TGCATTCAAAGCACTGACAATTGAATTGTCTCAAACCGTACGTGTTGGAGACCAACTAACAGAGGAACTTGCAACAGACTGACGCTTCAGCTCTGTTGTGGCTATGATCCCTGAGCAAAGAGCGCCGGAGAAGGCAGGCCTTCGTTTAGCTTGCGCCGCGTAGAGCTCTCTAGCTGGCTTCACGCCGATATCAAAATGCCCGTATCATCAAGAGGAAGAAGCTCTTCACGAGATAGTAGTCTGACACGCAACCCTTGGACTGCGTGCGATAAATGGATGTTTGCAAGGACACCTACCCCGTGAGCTGGTTCGACATGGAGAGATACGCAGGAAGCAGTACGATCATATGTAGCAAATTACACAGGATGGTCGCGCGATACGTTTCGGGAATCTATACACAAAGTCACTTGCGTGTTTGTGCTTCGCAAGACTTCGACAAGCGCTAATAGAACAAGCTCATTCCAATGACATTAGCAAAACGTGGAAAGATTCAAAGCGCTTAGAAACGAAATGTTTCTGTGCTTACAAGATAAATTCAAGGGGCTTTCAAATTGAATCATTCATATTGTTGAGTTTCCTGTCGATGAACCTTTGCAACGGCGACATGTACCATCGCATCGGGAACCGTTAATCGTGTACGTGCATACGCAAGTTATGCAAGCATATGCTAGACATTGGCAGGTGTTGAAGTCCAATGCCCGGAGATGGCGTGTGCGCTGAATATCAAGCGCACGTGTGACTTTCAGATTGTTTCACGACAGGGCATTTGGAAAGGAGTCAAACGGAGAAAAATTAGAAAACCGCAAACCGGATCCCCACGACTGATAATCAGTGATACAACCCGTATAGGTAGGCAATTACCGTAGTGCGCACTACGCAGCTCAGTATGGGCACCATAACACGGCTAAAGCATGTAAAATAAGCGTTCTTTTCAATTTCCAATAGGTACGTGCAATTCGCTTGCTTCCAATTTGCATTTGCATGATTGAGTTCCTCGGGGTGTTTCTGTACGCATGGTGAAATTAGGATTGTGTTTGATACGTCGTGAGAAGGCAGCCAAAACGGCAAATCGTGCGGTTCAGGGCTCTGCTAAAAGGTTACTTTGGTCAGGTGGTTTTTTTAATGATTTAGAGCTTAAATTTGTTTGTCGTACCTTTCCTTTGCTAGATAATCGCGCCTTCTATCTCTGAATTAATTTTGGCCTCCTTTCACGTCTCGAACGGCCTTCTACGTATATTTTAGTTTCCAGCATTTCGTGAAGTTTTTACCCCGATTCGAGTTTTGAAAACAGCTTCCGTAGTCAGGATTTCCTGTAAACTCGCTGTGGCGATTTTGATTTTTGTTTTCTCGTTTTGCTCGACTTGTTTTCGTTTGAGTTGACAATTTTTCTATTCACTTCCATTCATCGCCGGCACCCTGGATCTCGGAGGAGGCGGAGATGAGGCTAAGTATCCTGAATCTGAAGACGGGTGCCAAGGAGCTTGACTACATCGCGGCCGATGAAACTGTGGATGAGCTCAAGGCGAGGCTGTTTGAGTCCAACCTGGTGGACCTGTTGCCCAGTGGACAAAGACTCATCCACTCGGGGCGGACTCTAGCCAATGGAGACGAGCTCTTGTCCGATGCGGGAGTTGTGGAGGGGGACGTCGTGGTAGTCGTCAAGCACAGAGGTGGAAAGAATTGGAAACAGTGCGAATCTAGCCAACCAGGCCCGGATACTGCTCACATCAATAGAGTCATGGCGAAGGCTGGTGCCACGATGAGCGCGTCTTCCACACCATCGATTGGGTTGGATTCGAGCTTTGAGGGTTTGCGCGTCGGAGAACCCGCACGGATGCCAACGAGTGATGGGCAAAGCGCTCAAGCGTACGCTACAGTGGCAACGCGGGCAGGTCGTATAGAAGGAATTATCCTTCCTGAACCCAATGCTGATGCGATGGCGACGCTGCTGGATATGGGGTTCCCCGAGGCGCGCGCGAAAAAGGCGCTTCTCCTTCACCGAAATCACCCCGGAGCGGCGATGGAATGGCTCCTGGAAGTCGGGGATAGTGCCGATGCGGACGCTGAGCTGACGGACGTACAGATTAGACAGGTGATGAGTACAATTGGAGTACCACAGAACATATTTCGTGGACCGCGAGAGCCTGCGGGTGAACCTGATGAAGCTGACGTGCAACGACTCGTCGAGATGGGTTTCCCGCGCGAGGAAGTGCTCGCGGCGATCACCGGGACGCACAACGACCACGACGCGGCGTGCGCCTGGCTCCTCGGTGACAGGAGAGGTTGGAGATTAAGGACAATGCAGGATGGTGATGGGGGTATGGGCGCGCGAGGAAATCCCGAGAGCATGCAGATGCTCCTCGGCGACATCCTTAGCCACCCGACCATCCAGGAAGGCATGCGGTCGGAGCGCGTGCTGCAGGCGTTCCAGTCGATGATCGAGGACCCTTCCTCGGCACACGACTACATGAACGACCCAGAGGTCGGCCCAATCTTACTCCGAGTCCATTCGATTCTTGCACGTGTTGCTGATGGTCATGGGAATGAAGATGCGCCTGCGCGAAACGGGTGATTAGATTTGGCGTACGCTGAGCGTTTGATAACAGGCAGATAGTGCCAATTTTAAAACTAGAAGCTATTAGGAAATCGTCACCCGCCGCATCAATCGTTGTCGCCATTGAGATCTGCAGCGGTCAGTACTCCCCGTGCCCACAGCTCCTTCTGAGCTTTATCCATCTCGTCACGAAGAGTTACCGCATCCTCCTCACACGTCGGAAAGTGCGCTAAACTCCAACCTATCACGCACAAGGAGTAACAACCGAAAGATACGAGCGCCCAAAGAGGCAACAGTTCAACAGCCATCTGGTACTGCTCTGGGAGATCGCTCTGCAACGCGTAAACCTAAGTGAGGACGTGAAAGAGAGAATGATGGTCAGCCACAAAGCATTGGATACGCAGAGACGTACGTGAGGACAGTGAAATACACGGTTTGAGAAGATTCATCGGAGGCAAGGCGTACACGTACCCAGACGGCAAGGAACACTCCAACGATCGATCCTGTGGATTAAGTAGAAGGACGTCAGAACAAAATGGCTGGAGGAAGACACAGTGAGAAGAAGGGGGCGGACAGGATTTCCACATACCGAGTTTCAAAAGCCTTGTGCCCATCTCTACACACCAGTCTCAGCCCCCGACTAGTGTCGGACGGCTTGAGCCGCACGTAACAATGGCTCCATGACGCAGACGCTCGATCACGAAAATACAAGCATTGAAAACGTGAAGACAATTGTTTTACAACAGAATTTCATTCGTGGAGGGCGCTTGGAACGGACGGTCGATGCGCGGTGAAGACGGCGTCGTTCTAGGTGCTCACATCGACGCGGTACCTTCTGAAGAATACCGTTTCGCTGGACGACGGTAGGAATGGCGCGTGATGTCGATGAGGAAGACGAAGCGCGTCGATGGGGACAGAACAAAATTCTTGATTGCGACAAGGACTTCGCGTGCTGTAAAGCGCCGTTGTATCAGTCCTCATTTTGCGGGCCCGTGCTTCGGAAAGTCGAGAAGGTTGTCCGGGGACCGGTGAGGGAAAAGGTTGTGCTTCATTCCTTTGTATTTGGTTTTCAATCTTTGCGGGGACCACGTGCTGGGTCTTTGCGATTCTGTTTTCAATGTGGACTTTGGAAGACCCTCGAGGGTGGAAGGTATCGTGTACAACGCGGCGATGTCGAGCTGGGTTGAAGAAGGAGGCGATTTGCGACTTGGCAAGCCGAAAATCAAGGGTTCGCCAATTGTCCTGTCTACGTGACGAGATTTGGGTCCTCAGGCCAAGAGACGCTGTACAACATGACGAAGTGCTTGTCGGACGACTACGACTGCGGATTGGTTTCAGCCCTGACGTTGTCCTCTGGATTTCGCGACTTGAACGATGGATACGGCGTTGAGTTGAAATCATACGACGAAGGCATGATTTGGGCCGCCAACATCGCAGGAGCGCACGTTACCGGCCAAGCTTCGGGTGAATCTTCAGTCACAGTCAGGTTACCAGACGAAACCACGCCGCTTGCCTCGGCGAGTCGATTCAAGTGCGAGTACTCACGAACAATCGTTAATTGCGACCAGGGTGTAAATTCCAAAAAGTGCTACGAGAACGAGTACGTCTCCGCGAACCGACAATGGCTCAAGACCATTAACCTGGTGCAGAACCACGGGGAAGGGGCTGACCCTGTCCTGGACCCGTGCCTGTACACTTTCGAGTCGAAGAGCCAGGGTTGGGTAACTGAAAATAATGCGGCGAACGACGACACCGCGGAGAATGCGGCGAGAGCGTTGTGTGAAAATAGAGCCCCTGATGAGGATATCGACGCCACGGTAGTGTTGCGGTCCTGCAAAGACTCTTTCGTGGTCGCTTGACAGCTCACCGATTGCACGTTTAATTGGGGTTTAACCCCGGCGAACTATTGGTCCGTGGCGGTTATTTTTATCATCGTCGGGAGTATCACATCACGAGTTTGCCTCTGTTGCGAATCGTCATCTTCGTCGTCGCCGACTGTTTCCCGGCGAAAGGTTCTGATGGGAAGCGTGTCGCGAATGACAGGAACAGACGGTTGCCGATGGAGACAGAGATTTAGGATAGAAGCGCAACACTAATAGTAAGATAGGTATAGTTATAGTCCATTTCATATTTAAAGTCAACACTACCACATTTGTCCTTCGTTCTCCACAATCCACATCGTCTGAAGAACATTTCACTCCCATAAGCGCACGGTTGCTGGTGACTGCGGTCATCTGATGCTACCCACGATGTCCCGTCACATGCGAGTGACTTGCACGCTTCTGCTGTGCATTTCTCTTGTCCTTCCTGGCGCACAAGCGGGCGTGTCACATCAAAGAGCGAGGGCAGGTGACGTGGGTTACTTCTCTGGTAGTGAGTTCGATGCTGGGGAGCTTAATGAGCGTGAGCCGGGAAGCGGACAGACGCCTCTCATGACTGCGTCGCTGGCGGGCCAACATCTCGTCGTAGAAGCACTCCTCAAGCTCGGTGCAGACTTCTCTATTCCTGAACGTGATGGTTACACGCCCCCACACGGAGTTGCTTTTCAAGGCAGACCAGAAGCAGCTGCTGTGTTGATTGAGCATGATATTCGAGTGGATGAGGCGCACAAAGATGGTTACACACCTCTGCATCGCACGGTATGGGGAGGGAAAAGCAACCACATAGAAACTGCAAAAGTGTTGGTTCAAGAGGGAAACGCGGACCCAGACGCGCTAGACGCTGATGGGTTTCCCGCCGCGCATCGTGCTGCGGAGAAAGGCTGGGATGAAATGGTGCAGGCACTTCTCCACGTGGGTGCTGATCCCAACATACAGACCAAACAGCACGGTGACACGCTGTTGCATGCTGCGGTCAAATATCAGCGGCCGAAGATGGTCGCGGCGGTTCTCAGAGCCGGAGTGGACGACACGGTGGTGAATGCCAAAAAGTTGACGGCGCGCGATTTGGCCGAGCAAATGCCTTCAACAGAGGTGAGGGCTCTTTTCCTCGATGCCAAGGGGAATGCGAAGGGAGAAGCGTCCACTGCACCCGACGAGTTGTGATAGCGATGTCAATATATGAGTATATGCACAAGATAATGGTGAGCCTAACCTTACAACCGTCCTTGCGCAGTCCAGAGCGCGCAAAAATCAAGGGTCACCACCCTTCTTGGAAAGCCCCACGCTTTCCCGCTTGAGCACAGTGAGCAACGTTTGAGAGGACTCGAGAATCTTCAGGTACGCAGCTTCCGTCTCCTGGATTGTCTTATCGTAATCGTTCCTCGCGGCGACCTGTGTTGAATGAAGGGGGTGTATAGGTAAGCGTCGTGCAAATGCACGTTTTCCGACAGAAAACTGTGACCAAAGGTGGAAGAAATGGCGTGTGGAAGGAAGTTCTCGGGACGCACCTTGCGAGCGATAGAGTCGTTCAGCGTGGTCAGACGCTTGGAGAGGACGGTCAGATCGCTCTGAACCTTAGACTTTTCGTCTTCCTCGTCGGTAATCTGCTGGTTGATTTCCTCGCGCTTCTCGCGGAGGTCCTCGATGCCTGTGGTCGTCGGGACGCGGGAGGAAACGTGTGAGTGCGATTTCGAGATTTTCAGATTTTAGAGCCAAGACAACGCGCGAGCAAGGCGGCGCCTTCACGTCGTTCGAGCCACACGTGCGCTGGCGACATCTACACAGCGGTGTGCCAAGTAAAGAGAATGGCTGGACAGTTGACGAGCCGGACCCATCACCCTCGTGAGGCGGCAACGTTCAAAAGAACATTGTTCGCGCTCGTTCTGGGCCCGTTGGAAGGAAATGGCTGTCCTGCGGGTGCTTCGCGAAAGCCTCGCCTATGTATACGCACACTTGACCAACTCATCGTTCTGGGACGCCATGGCTTGCCCTTGAGCGGCCATCTTGGCAGCCTTGTTTGCTTACGCGGGACGAGCGTGTTCGCAAAGGTATGATCGGCCAACGCGATCCTGACGCGCTGAGAGCGATTCTTCCCGATTCGGCTAGTTTCGGAATCGGCCGGTCAAACTTTCTCAGAAAAGCGGGGACAGATTTCGGCAGCTCATTCCTCACGTCGCAGCTGGAACCCTTCCTCCTCGGGGCAAGGTGCGAGAGAGACATGTTGGGCTTGGACGGTTACGGGAGCTCTGATGATGAGGAAGAGGATGCGCGCGTCGAACCCACAGGGCCCACCCCGGTCGCCACGGCAACCGACCTGGGGATGCAAAATCGCCCGGAATTGGGCACCGTGCCAAAGCCTCGCGTGTCCGCACTTCCAAGTGCTACCGCGATGTTTGATGCGAAAGCGGGGGGCGTGGGGAGCCTTTCAGCAGCACACGCGGGCACCTCCAGCTCCGCAGGTTCCGTTTTAGGCACGAAGCGTACCGCGAGCGGGTCTTTCCCCATCTCAGGGACAGCTACGAAAAGCACTCGCAACGAAGCGTGGGCGTTGCCCGGAGGCAAGCCGCGCCGTACGCTGTTGCCTCCGCAGCTTCGTGGGAGGTCAAACAATGCGACGCTGGATTTAGAGGGAATGGGGCTGAAGAGGAAATCCGGAGGGGCGAAACCTCCAAGCGGTGGGGGGTGACCAGCGTCGCGCGACGTCGCGCCCGGAGTTTCGCACGCAGACGTAAAGAACCAGGATAGCGCGCAGTATTTAGCAAAGAATTTAGCATAGACAAAACTAACTCGACAGACCTAGCCTCACATTTACTTACGCTTACCCTCCTTGATGAGGACCACCTCATCCGCGTAACGCACACCCTTACCCTTGTACGGCTCCGGCTTGCGCTTGGAGCGAATGATGGCGGCGAAGTTTCCGACCTCAACCTTGTCGTACCCGCTGACCGTGATTTCCGTGTTGCTGGTGCACTCGCACTTGAGACCCCCGGGCACGTCGAGGATAACCTGGTGCGCGTAGCCAAGCGAAAGGTTAATAGCCTTGCCCTGCATAGCAGCCTTGTAACCGACGCCGACGAGCTTGAGCTTTTTCTCGAAACCTTCAGACACACCCACCATCATGTTGTTGCACAGGGTTCTGTACAAGCCGTGACCCTCCCTGGCCTTCTTGCTGTTGTCCGCCTTGGCAAGTCTAATAGCACCCTCCTCCTCGGTCATAACCATGAGGTCGGGGAATTGGAAGTCGAGAGAACCCTTGGGACCCTGTGTGTGTAGCAGCGAGTGAGGAGTTGGATGGTCAGAAAAAGTGCATTAGCCAGAACCCTAAAACCCTATCGATAGCGGCATCGACCTGTGCGACGCGCGTTGGAGGTTTCGGACGTCGCGACCTCTGAATATCGACGTGTTACGAGTTATCGCTACTACCGGTGCATTAAGAAGCCATTGCACGCACCTTCACGGCGAGGAAGTTGTCCTTCAGGGTGTAGGTCACGTCCTTCGGCACCGTCACCGGGTGCTTGCCGATGCGCGATTCCCCGGCAACCACACGCAGCGGGGTGCGCGCAGCCGACACAGGCTTGGCACCAGCGCGAGCCGCGACGCGCGCAGGCGCGTAGCCCTGGCGAGCGCTGAGAGAAGTGGAAGCCATGGAAGCCGCCATTTCGCTGGTTGTACTCGACGCGAGTCGGTGCAACGAGGAGTGCCGGCGCGCCAGGTGAGGTCGCGCTACACTTTATCCATGAGACACGTAGCCCAGCTCTCCGCTTCACTTTTTTGGAGGTCTATGACGAGTTATTTCTGTCAGTCATTTTCGCAGTGGGCAGCTAGTCTTATAAACGTGCACTTTTCGGCTCGGACCTCTTCCTTCTCGAACAAAGCGAAAAAGCAACGATGAATTGTAACAAACTCGCGAGCGGTGGCTGCACTGCGGACGTGGAAGTCCCGTTCCATTTGCAGGGTTTTTACGCGCGAGCGGCGTGTTGCACTGTGTTCCAGGCATCCGTAGGTGGTTTTACGGACACACCGCGCTCTTCCTGCACAGAATCCCGCTCGTGCCCCGCCGATTGCAAAACAAATTGGACACCACAACTTCTCGGCGGGCAATCGTACAGTCGAGGTCACACGAAGACCTCTCACGAGTCTGCGAAGATGACTGCCGGTAAGAGTAAAGGTGACGCTAGTCGACCGGGTAAGCGCAAGGGGAATGGCTTCGTGGAGGTCACCGACGGCGCTGGATCGTCAAAGATGAAGAAGGCGAAAAAAAGCAAAGGATTGGCTCTTCAAGCCGGGGGCGGAGCGGTGACTGATGGCGAACGCAAGGATGACTTGTGGGATAAGAAATTTGAGGGTCAGCTGTTCGGTGGTTGGAGCGACACGGAGAAGGAGCTTTTGAAGGAACGCATCAAGGACTGGGCCGCGGCGCACGGCCACTCCGACGCGTTCGATAAGGAAGAGTGGGAATTCCTGTTCAAGCGGCGACACAAGCAAGGCGGGCGCGGCGCAAAGATGGAGGACTCGGAGCGCAAAGCTTTCCTGGAGATTGCCAAGGATTTCGGAACGCGTAACCCGAAGCAGGTGTACGGGTTCATTACGCGTCACTACGACCCGAACAACTACAAAGGCAAGTGGAGCGAAGACGAGAAGGAGAAACTCAGCGCGCTGGTACAGGCGAAGGGCGAAAAGTGGAAGGATATCGGCTTGGTGCTTCAACGACCGGGAGGGGCGTGCCGGGACAAGTGGCGCACGATGCGAGACAAGTATGTCCCGGGTGAATGGAGCAACGAGGAGCTGACGTGTTTGAAACAACTTGTGAATGAGCAGTTTGCGGCGCAGGGGAGCGCTCCCGGCCGCGGGCCGGGCGAAGGCAACGAACACCTCCCCGTGCGCGACAACATCAACTGGAAAGCCATCTCGCTGAAAATGAAAACCAGGAGTGAGAACATATGTCTTCAGAAGTGGTATCGCATCGCTCCTGACGCAGTGGCGGCGGGAGAGTGGGGCGAGGGGGACGACGCCACCATGGTGGCCGCGATTCAGAAATCGCGCGTTTCGTCTGAAGTTCACGTCGCATGGGAATCCCTGGTGCGCGGCAGAACGTTGAGCCAAATAAAAGGCCGATTCAAAGTCCTGAAACAGGCCACGAAGGACCACCACAAGATCACGTTTCTCGAGCTGATGGCGAAACTAGCCGAGAAACACTGCACAGCCCCGAGACCGCTAGCGCTGCACGCCGTCGCCAACTGAGAGAAAAATCGAATTGCATTGAGAGACGAAGGAACAGAGTGTAAAGGGGCTTGTAATAAAAAATTCCCATTTGTATGGATGGACAAGCAACATGTGGTTACAATCGCCACTTTCCCCGCCAAAACGACACTCTGTCCAAATTCCTCGAAAATGAAGGGGTGCCTTGGTCGTCACCCGTCTTCGCGCGTGGTCAGTGCGTGCCTGCGCAGCCCACCGTGGTTCTCTCTCGGGTCGCGGGGGACGACCACGGGCATGATGCACGCGGGTGAGGACGTACGCGCTGATGAGGCCCAGGCGCAGGGTGCCGCGCCGGAGAAAGCACAGGAGGAAGATGACTACACCAATCTTCAGCGCGTGAAGGTGTACCGCCTGAATGAGAACGGGCACTGGGACGACAAAGGCACCGGACACGTGTCGTGCGAGTACATGGAGGTACGTGTATCCACAAGTCACTTACGGACTATCCTTTCGACGCGCTCGTGTTGCACTTAAAACTTCGACGTGCGAAGATCTCGAGCGCGCGCCCCTGCCTCGACGCTCGCATTTGCTTCATTTTCCTCCGTTTTAGGGTTGGATTGATTCCTAACAACACGTTCCCACCCCTCCATCTTCCCCAATGCAGCAATCCGATTCCGTCGGTTTAGTGGTGGTATCCGAAGAGGATCAGCAGCCGTTGTTAGTGCACCGCATTTCCCGGGAGGCCATCTATCAGAGGCAGGGCGGCGACACCATCATCACTTGGAGCGATCCCGACATCAACACAGACATCGCGCTCTCCTTCCAAGAAGCCGTGGGGTGCAACTTCATCTGGGAACAGATCAAAAACGTGCAGTTGCAGTACGCCAAGAAAGACCAAGAGCAAGGCGAGCTTCCCGGACGCATGCGAAAAGGTGCTGTGGACGAGTACGAGTTTGGCAGCGCTCCCGGCGACAGCTTTTATTACCAGGACTCGGGCAGGCAAGGCCCCGAAGACCTTCCCGCCGCCGAGTTGGGCAACCTGGAGGAGCTGGTCAAGGTGATGGCGGACTGCTCGCCCTTCGCGCGTGAGAAAATCGCAAATCTGGTGCTCGGCAAGGGGTATCTCCGACAGCTTCTGGATATTTTCAAAGTATGCGAGGACCTGGATGACCGCGAGTCGCTGCATTTGATGTACCGACTCGTGCGCGGGTTGGTGCTTCTGAACGACGCGTCGCTGTTCGACGAGCTTCTGTGCGAGGAAAACGTGATGGACGTGGTGGGGGCGCTGGAGTACGAATACGTAGGGGAAGAGCTGGCACGGGAAAAGGAAGACGAAGAGGCGAAGCGGGCGGAACAGGCGGGTGCCGCAGGTGTTAGCGGAGGGGAAAACGCAGACGCGGGCGCCGCGCAAAATGAAGAGCGAACGAAGAGCGGTGCCGAAGCCACCACGGATGCGGGCGAAGACACAGGTGAGCTTAAGAAAGCGATGTCGATGCAGCCCAGGCCGCCTTTACCTCCTCCTCCGCAACACAGAGCCTTTCTCAGGAATTCCGTGGTGTTCAAGCAAGTCGTGCCCATTCAGGATCCCGCGATTTGCGCCAAGATTCACCAGACGTACCGCATCGGGTACCTCAAGGACGTTATTCTTCCACGCGTGTTGGATGACGCCACGTTCGGGACGTTAACCTCAATCATGCTGTTCAACAACGTCGAGGTGGTGTTGGCGCTTCAAGCGGATCCAACGTTCCTACGAGAGCTCTTCGCGCGCCTAAGGAAAACCCAACGCGCGTCGCCCGAATGGGGAGACCTCGTGGGTTTTCTGCAAGAGCTGTGTTCCCTGGCAAAGCACCTGCAGATCCAGCAGAGGGGCGCGCTGTTCGCCGCGCTCGTGCAGCACGGGCTGTTCCACGTCCTTACCGATGTGTTGGACACGGACGGCGAAGCCTCGCAGCTGAAAGGCGCTGACGTGTTGATGTCAACTTTGCACAACGACCCGAGCGCTTTGCGCGCGTTTTTAGTGAAACAGGAGGACCACGCGTTGTTTTCTCGAATCGTCCAGCTCTTCGTGGAGAGCGAAGAGGGTGTACAGGCGCAGTTGTTTGAGCTTTTGAAACTGATGTTGGACCCGGAAACCATGGACCAACCGGTTGAAAAGAGCGGGTTTCTAGAGCTATTTTACGACAAGTACGTCGACCGTTTGATTTCGTCGATTTCCGCGGGCGTGCGGGACGAGCCGCCGCCATTTTCGGGAACCCCGGAGAAGAAACCCGCAGGGTCGGGTGGCGGAGCCCCCACCTCCCCCGTTCCCGCGTGGACTTTAGTAAAAACAATCGAACTTCTGTGTTTCTGCGCGCAGCACCACAGCTTCAGGATCAAGTACTACGTGTTGCGCAACAACGTTGTGGAGAAGGTGCTGAACCTTATGCAGCGGCGCGAGAAGTACTTGGTCGTCGCGAGCGTGCGGTTCCTGCGGACGTGCGTCGGGTTGAAGGATGAGTTCTACAACCGGTACATTATTAAAAACAACCTGTTCGCCCCGGTGATGAAGGTGTTCATGGCGAACGGTGACAAGTACAACCTGCTGAACAGCACGGTGCTTGAGCTCGTGGATTTCATTCGCCGAGAAAACATCAAAGCGCTCATCGCGCACGTCGTGGAGAAGTACGAACACGTGTTCGCGTCCGTGACGTACGTGGATACGTTCAAGCTTTTGAAACAGAGGTACGAGCAGCGGAATCAACAGGAACCGGGTACGGCGCCGTCCGGCGAGGGCCGGGAGTTGGTCGGGCTCATTACGCACGGCTCGAATTCTGGAGAAACTGGGAGCATTTTCGCGAGCAGGGAAGCCGTCGCGGCGCAGCAAGCCATCGAAAGCGCGCGGCGGCGCAGGGACGGGTCGATGGACAAAAGCGAGGAGGATTACTTCAACGAAGACGACGACGACGAGGGGACACCTGATGTCGTGCCTGTCGCGCAGGTTTCGTTGTCGGATCAACGATTCATTCCCATGGTTAGTGCTGCTGAGTTGCGAACGACGGAAGAGCCGCCCGGCGCTGGAGGCGATGACGCGCGCCCGGGCGAGGAGACAGGTAACGGCAAGCAAAACGGCAAACGCGCAGCGCCTGATGGGGGCGACGCGGAAGGTGCTGTGAAAAAACAAAAAGTGGACGGCGAGCCTGGAGAGAGTAACACAGAAAAAGAGCGCGTGCCTGGTGAGGCACCCTCACCCGATGCGGGAGGACCTTTGGAGGAAAAACAGCCACCCAAGGGGGATGAAAAAGCAGAATAGACAATGTTTTGATATTTAGAATTCACAAAATCAAAACGCTTTCGAGACTTCATCCGGCCGCGTCACGCGTTTCCCGTTCCGGTCCAGCCCGTGGTACTCCTCTTCCTTGTCCCTTTCTTCTTTCTTGAGCTTGGGTCCCTTGAACCCCCCCGCTACCTTCTGCTTTTTGCCTTTCTTCTGCGCTTTCGTGAAGTCTCTCCAACCCCCCACTCTGCCTTCCCGCGCGTTTTCGTTGTCCCACTCCTTTTGCGCTTTTTTGTTCCGCTTGCGCTCCACCGCCTCCTCCTCCTCTTCCTTCTCCACGCGCTCCTCCTCGCTTTTAATGCGCAGCTTCAGCTTGCGCCGCCGCCACTCTATGTCCACGATGATCTTCCGCGCCTCGAGTTTCCACAGCTCGTGGAACTCGTCGCTTTGGAGAAACGCGGAGAGCTGCGCTTCCCTGTTTCCCGCAAAACGCACGCGAAGCACGACGTCGTTCCTGGAATTCTTCCGCCACTCCTTGATCATGGTTTCTTTTGCCCGTTCCAGGTTCCAGTCAAGCTCCTTTTTTACTTCAGGGGTGCCTAGCAGCTGTTGCGCTTGGCCGATCGCGTCGAATGCGGCTTTGGATTTATCGTGCTTGCACTTATCGGGGTGCACTAGCAGCGACACTTTGCGAAACGCGCGCCTTATGTCATCCTCCCCCGCGTCGAAACGCAAGTTTAGGTGTTCGTATGGATTCAGTTTGAAACAGGCTAGAATTCTTTCAACCTCTGCGTCTCGGGTCGCGTCCGAGACGTCCGCGAAAAAC
>TARA_B110000977_G_scaffold200973_1_pt1 | contig 13714 bp, 8 predicted proteins | sample TARA_B110000977 | Tara Oceans TARA_B110000977 (sample SAMEA4397798) | marine metagenome | biome: Polar Biome; feature: [SRF] surface water layer (ENVO:00010504); material: water (ENVO:00002006), including particulate matter (ENVO:01000060) such as... | depth 5 m | reverse complement strand
AACCTCTCCCTCCGTACCCCCTGCCAATCCTGCCGCCGAAGAAACGCGGGGCGCCCCCGAGGCTCACACCTGGTGTGCCTCCGATCCCGCCGACGATCCCGCCGAAAGGGCCGACCACGCCGATAGGGCCAGAGCTGCAAAGTGTGGAAAGTTTTTTGAGACGAAGTGGTCAGCAGGCTTTCTGGGACGTGACGACCGAGACCTCTAGAAGTGTGGTGGGAACGCCGCCATGGCGTTTACTAGACTTACCCGTACAACGGCCCTTGCACAGATCCGTACGGGTAGTACATGCCTCCCTGTGCGCTGAAGGACTGCGCGTTCGCGGCGACCGTGGCGGTCGCGACGAGAAGCGCGTGGAACAACACTTTTCTCGTACCTGACGAAAGGTGGTTGCTTTTGCCTCGGTCGCGACGACGACGCGCGGTACGGGTAGACGCGGGGGTGGCGTTGATGGACATGGCGGGAGAAAAGGGGGACGTTTAGATGGGGATGGACTTGTGAGGGCCTTCCCGGCGCGGGTTGTTGTGAACCCACTCGGGGGAGGGGAGTGACGAACGAGGGAAGAAGAGGGACTGCGTTTTTTCTAGGAACGTCCCAAAAAGCAGAAAAGGAAAGGAAGTGCTCAATGGAACGAGAGTTGGACGCCTGCTCGGCAAATTGCGGTCAAAATTGCAAGATTCACGAGCCCGCCAATTCCTTTCAAAAAGCACTTCTTGAGACGAACGGAAAAAACAGCATAGGGGTATTTAGTCACGGATTCAAATCGAGGCGTACTCGCGAGATGCTGACGAGGATTCTTCAGATTGAGAAGAGAGCTTTTTTGGCTCAATCGAGAAATTTTAGACCGTCATTAGACCGTCATCGCCGAAATCTCTGAGAATTTGCCACCGCATCGTCGTTTTTGGCGGGGAGTAACGGGTTACTCGTCGTGTTCCCGATGCAATCGGACGCGGCCTCACTGCAATCGCGCGCGCCACGACACGCAAAGAGTGCCGCACCAACGCACACGCGTTCCATACACACACGACCAACCGTTCCGTCGCAGTTTGTGACTGAATCTTAGAAGGTTAAGGACACGTACGCCCGTGAAAACCACGCGCGACGTCGGCAACCGTTGTTGCATTCTTTAACCCAAACCAACTGCGCAATCGGCGAGCCCATCGCTCTTCTTTTGCGTCGCGAGCGTGCATTCGACACGTTTCGCGTACCTTTGGTTCCCGAGCTCGTTTGGCAACCGTCCAGGGTTCCCATTACCCGGCGTTGTACGAGAGTCGACGTCGAGAACGTGAGTCACAGGCCGCCTCGCGGTACACAAAAGACAAGACCGGATTACGCTCCATCCGAGTACGATGGCGACCGCGGGAACGCATCCGGACTCGGCGCACGCCAACGGCGCTAGGTATGTACACACGATTTTTTCACGCTCAATGGTTTCTACGATATCTCTACTACTGTCCCCTGGGGTTTCACCGGTTAACTTTCGTTCGCCCAGCAGCACGGTGCGCGATTCCGAACCAGTAACCCCCCCACTCCTGTTCCGCGTCATCCGTTCCCGCCGTGCGTTCATTCAAACGCGTCCCGGTGGTCGTTCTGGGGTTGGGACGTGTGGGTTTTTCACGGAACGCGACGCGTAAACACCGGACAAATCGCTGATACGTGGCATGATTGACGTCGTTGCGTTGAGTTTGCGCGCGTTGGGGGCTCGTCCTTCACGCGATTGCGCCCCGCGCGCGCCACACCCGGCGGCTCTTGACCAATCCAACACGGGTCGTTCAACGGCTTGAAAGGCAAAGGTACCCCAAACGCGACTCGTTCAAACCAAAGTCGACCGGTTAATTTTGGTTGAGCGAGCAGAGAATTGCTTTTTTGACAACTCGAAGATTTCTTCACAGACAACTAACCTCTCCCTCCCTCTCTTGACAGACACGCCCCGACCCCTCACATGATCCCCAACAGTATGCCGCTTCCCAAGAACGTGCAGGCGATGCAAATGACCGCCGCGCACCTCAGTGCCCCCCCGTCGCTCATCGAAGTGCAGCAGATGTTCAACCGCGGGTACCAGACTAATTTAGTCAAGGTGCCTTCGCTGATGGAGCTCAATGCGCGCGCGTCGTCGCCCGCGGGGGTCCGGGTAGCCCCCCCAAGCATGCCCCCCATGGCGGTCGCCAGGGCGGTCCCCATGCGACCTGAAGCAGTGCAGCCGAAGGTGGTGCAGGTAGTCACCGCGGTTGACGCGAACAAGAAAGATTCCGGACTAGCTCCGCAACCCGGCGTGACTTGCGCGAATTGCAAAACGCAAAAGACGCCGCTGTGGCGCAACGGCCCGCTCGGGCCGAAAACCCTGTGCAACGCGTGCGGGGTTCGATACAAGCTTGGGAAGCTCCCTCCTCCGGGGGGTTGGCCGCCAGGGCACGTCCCGCCCCCGCCTCCGCCGCGGAAACGACCGGCGCACTCGCAGTTGCACGGCGACACGAAAAAGCCCAAGCACCTGAAGGAGAATGATTTCGAATCGTCGAGGAAAAAGCAGCGACGGAAAGGCTTGAAACTGGCACCGAGCGATGACTACATCAGAACACACTTCGGCGCGAACGCCGTGTTGACGGATTACGACGGCGCCGTGCTGTTGATGGTGCTCGCGGGGTTGTACGACCGGTGAAAGTACGAAGAGTTTTGAGACTCAAGATACTTAACACGACTCGTCACACGTGTACCTCCTTGTCACCCTGTACCACCATACCTCGACGCACGTAGCTGTTGAACAAAGAGTGCTGAAATAAAGCATGCCACCTGTACCTGTACATGCCAATGTATCATACCCAACTGTTTGTACACCTGTAACATACCTCGCGCCGCCGGTTGCCCTTAAAATACATAAAATAGGGACGTCCGAGCGCGCCGCGCGTTCTTTATACTATTCGCAACCTATACGTAGGTCATTGTAAACGATTGTAATGTTAAAATATCTTCCGATACTCGAGGCTTGATTAATCACCTTGTTCATATTAATAGCTAGTGGATGTCCATGAAGTGGTCCATTGCGACGGAGAGTGCGGCCATCGTGCCGCACCCAATCGCCATCCCTTGCGGCCCCCCCGTCCTGGCCATGACCCCCCCCGTGAAGCACCCCGCACACGCGCTGTTGTAAATATCGTGCTTCGCCCGAGTTTGCTCCACGACGCACTCCGACCCGGAGTACAGCGCGCCAAAAACAGCAAACCCTTTCGCGTACGATCCCGCTTTCTGTAGACTCGCCCTTCCCGCGTTTTTCAGCGACTGTGCGACGGAGAGCTTTTCGTCGCCGGGCATCGAGGGTTCGAATGCGCCGAAGAAAATACCCATCGCCGCGCCTAGAAAGGAGCCCATCACTGTGGCTAAAACTGTCTTCACAACACAGTTGTTCATCGCGTCGTCCATCATCATCTGCTCCGGCGTCGGCATCTCTACTTTTTTATACGTCTTTGGTTTTTTGGGATCGGGCTTCGATGGATCAGCAGGTTTCGCGGATCCGTCGGATACCATCTCAGGAGTCGTGGGAGTCTCTGTTCCAGTCATCTCCGTCATCTCGGGAGTGGAAGTCGACGCCCCGCTGTCGTTCCTGGACTCCGACAGCGCCACGCGGAACAGCACGCGGCGCATCAAACCACCCTCCCGGTGGTCACGCGTTGTCTCATGGCGACTCGCGGGCGCCGCGCTTTGACGCGCCGGTCGCGGCAGCGGGAACGGCGTCGCCGCGCCACTAGGCTCCGCGTGCGCCGTGCGGAACAAAACCTTGTGCATAGCTTCCATTTCGGTGCGCATGTTGTCCTCGCGGTCCACTGCGCCGTGCTCGCTAATCTGACCACAATCTTGCAAGTCTAGCTGGCAGAGGTGGCGGCGATGATCTCGATAATTTGGCCAAGCGTTTTGGCCAAAACGCTTTCTCGGAAGTGACGAGCTTTGGCCAACTACTGCGTTTGGCCGAACGCCGAACGCCACTATCGCCTGCGCAACGACACGCACCATGCAAACCTCCTACCCCGCTTGGTGCGCTCGTAATATCGCGCCCCGTCACGACACTGGCGACGCCTTCTTAGCTCTGCCCGCTCACATACTCGTGACGCCCATCTTAAGTTCGGAACATCTGCCCGACCCAACAGATCTCGCACGATTGCGAGCGGTGGATCGTGAGATGCGCGACGCGGTGGCGGCGACGGGGCGAGAAGTGTACGAGTTGGGAGTTAAGGAAGCCATAGAACGCGGAAACTTAAGCGGGCTGCAGCTCCTGCGTCAGCGAGGTGACCTAGATGAGGACACCGATGTCTTCGATAGCTTGTGCATAATGGCTGCGCGGGACGGCCATCTCGCAACACTGAAGTGGCTGCGTTCGAGGGACTTCCCGTGGGACGAAGAGACGTGCGAGTACGCGGCGGATGGTGGAAACCTCGAGGAGTTGCAATGGGCACACGATAACGGCTGCCCGTGGAATGAAGACACGTGTATTTTTGCGGCCTCGGGCGGACACCTTGGGGTGCTTCAGTGGGCACGCGAGAAGGGCTGCCCGTGGAACGGGTTCACGTGCTCGACGGCGGCGAATGGCGGGCACCTGGAGATGCTCAAGTGGGCGCACGAGAACGGCTGCCCGTGGGACGAGTATACAACCATGTACGCGGCGGATGGCGGACACCTTGAGGTGTTGCAGTTCGCGCGCGCGAAAGGCTGCCCGTGGGACAAGTGGACGTGCTCGTTAGCAGCGAAGGGCAGGCAGCTTGAGGTGCTGAAGTGGGCGCGCGCAAACGCTTGCCCGTGGGACGAAGACACGTGCAAGTTCGCGGCGGAGGGCAAGCACTTCGAGTTGCTGTCCTGGGCACGCGCAAACGGCGCGCCCGAACCCTGAGAGCAACACACTCAACGCGAAACGAGTATTGAGACGATTGAGATGATAATAAAACCAGAAGCTACCCTGATACGATAAAACTTTGAAATAATTACCATGACAACACTGCACCTGTCATTCGTACTGGTACTGGTACGACCGGTACGACCCTTCGTCCCCCGAGGTGTACAGCGACTGCGAGTCCCGGTATTCCCGGTTGCGAGCCGGTGAGTTGGACCGCGAGCGGTGCGACGACTCCGATTCTGCTCTGCTTTCCGAAAGTCGACCAGTCCGAATCGCGTCCAGCAACGCGTTCGCGTTTTCCATTTCCGCATCAAGGGCCGACCGAGAATCCAATTGATTGATGGAGGAGCGCTCGTGGGTGGACCGCCGCACGTCTCGTGACGTACCACCATACGCATCGTACTCGTCCCCATCCGCCACCGAGTGATTTTCCCTGCGGTACGGGAACCCGTGGTATGGGAAGTTGCCGTGTGAATCTAAGGAACCTCTCGGCGGCGAGGGTAACGCATCGCCCAGCTCGTTTTGAAACGAGAACGCGTTTTGACGTTCGTCGTTTGAAAAACCGTCGCCTCCCCTTCCACTTCGGCTGGAAAGCGTGTCGGAAAACCCGTCGAGGTTATCCGAGAACCCGTCAGAAAAGTGACCGCCTCCGTTTCGAAAGCTAGTGGTTCGTCGCGACGACGAGTTCACGGTTCGTTGCTCCCTCGAGAAACTCCCGGAGTGAGACCCGGAAGGGGAGCCACCGCCGTTTCTCGGCGAGCTCGGCGTTCGCGGCGGTAGCGTGTGGTAACTCGTGGCACCCGTCGGCACCTTACTAGAGGAAGCGCGCTTCGCCGCCGCCGCGGCTTCAGACGCGGCGATCGCGCTGCGACGCGCGCGAGCCGCCGCCGCATCCGCAGCAGCCGCTTCGATGCTGTTCGACGTGCTGAGCGTAGGCGAAGGCGTGCCGGACGGCCGCGCGGACGCCTGGCGCACCACGACTCGCAGTCGCTCGGACTCTTCCTTCAAATCATTTACTTCACCCGCACGCCGCGCTGCGACGGCGGTGGCTGCGTCCGCGCGGTCCGCTTCCTTCGCCACGCGACGCTGCGCCGCTTCGAGTGCGAGCTGCTGCGCGCTGCCGCGCTCATCCGAGTCGCGGAGCTCGCGTCTTAGCTCTTCGCCACGGCGCTCCGCCTCTTCAAGCCTCTCCGCCAGGGAAGTGCGCTCGCGAGCGAGTTCGGGGAAGCCCTCGCGAGCCTCCGCCGCTGCGGTCTCCGCCGCCGCCGCCGCCTCCGCCGCCGCGGCGGCTTCAGTCTCAGCCTCGGCCCTAGCGCGCTCCGCGGCGATTTGCTCGCGCCGTGCCGCGCGCACCGCTTCTTGCGCGGCGCGCTTGGTCTGCTCCGCCACGGCGTGCGCGCCCTGTAACGCCTGAAACGTCTCCTTCACGCGGCGTTGCAGTTGTTTGTTTTCCTTTTTGGCCTTCTCCACCGTGGCCCTGGCAATCGCCGCCTCCACAGCTGCGGAGGAGGTTTCTGAGGGTGCGTCAGTCTCGGCGCCACGCGCGCGGAGCTGTGCATCAAGCGCGCTCCTCTCCAAACGCAACGTCTGTGCTTTCTGCTCCGCACGCTCCGCACGGCGACGCAGGGGTTCACCCGCCGCTGATGCGTCGCGCGCCGCCGCTTCCGCCGTCGCCGCTCGGGACTCCGCGTCCCGTAGCCGGGCCATCGCGTCTTCGTAGTCCGCTTCTCTGGCCTGCGCCTGCGCTTCCGAGGCTCGTCGTTCAGCATCCGCGAGTCTCTGCTCCGCCTGCTCCGCGCGTAGACGCGAGGTCTCAGCCACACGCTCGGACTCAACCTTCGCGCCCTCTAAAAGCTCGATCCTTCGCTTCGAGTTTATGAGTTTTCGGTTCAACTCAGCCACTCTTCGCTCCCCGAGCTCTGCGGCGTCTCGCAGCTGCGCCTCCAGACGTTGGCGCACGGCATCCGTCGCCCCGGATGCGCTCGCGAGTTCGCTCTGCACCTCCACCAGCGTCCTTCGAGTCTCCGCGAGCTGCTCCACTGCTTTGTCCGCCCGTATCGACGCCTCACCCGCGCTTTGACTCTTCTCGGTGGTCACAGAAGCCAGCCTTATCTCCGCTTCTGCGCACCGCGTTTCCAACGCGCTCGCTCTGCTCTCCGCCCTGGCCACCGCGCGCGAAGTTTCCAAGCGCGCATCATCAAGCTCCTGCGCCAGGTCGTTGAGCTCAGCCCTGAGATTCTCTTCACGAATCATGGCTTCCATCGCAGCTTTGTCCGGGGCGTTTAAAGCCGCGGCTTCGCGATCCAACGCCGCTGCTTGCGCCGCGCGTTCGGACGCGGCCAAAGCAACCTCCAGCTCGTGTCGCGACCGCTCGGCTTCGTGCTGCTCGACGCGCGCGGCGGTGAGGTTCGCCGCCGCTTGTGCCAGGTCGGCCCGTAGTTTCTCTTCACGTTTGCCAGCCACTAACATCGCCTCGCCCGCGGCCCTTCCCGCGGCTGCTTTGCTCGTTGCTAAAGACGCCTTCGTGGTTTCAAGCTCGTTTTGAAGTGTTTCCAACTTCATCGTCATCTTTTCGTTTGAGATATTATCAGCCTCATCAGCCTCATCAGTGGAGGGTAACGCGGTTGATGCCATCTCAACCGCCTCTACAGCTTTCGCCTCAGCCTTTGAAACCGCCCGCGCTGCGTCATACGCTCTTTTCTCCGCGGCCTCGCTTCGCTGTATCAACTCCCCCACCTGCGCCGTCGCCGCCAAAAGCGCTCGCTCCAGATCAACAACCTTCCCCTCTGCGTGTTCCTGTAACGCAGCCGTCTCCCCCACCAGCTCTTCCGCGTCCAGCAGCTTTTGCTCGCACACGTCTAAATCAGCTCGAGCTTGCTCTAGCACCTCTGTGGTAGACGTTTCCGCGGTTTCAATCAAGCGCTCCGCGTCCACCGCGCGTTTCTCTAACTCCGCGAGCTTGGTTTTGGCCTTGGCGCGAAACTCCCTAGCGCGGCTGAGTTCGGCTTCCAGCTCTGAAATCTTCGCCTCAGCCTGTGAGGATTCACCTAAAGCCGCGGACGTAGACTCGTCGTTTTTATGAGCCTCAGCCAGCGCACTAAGTGCAGATTCGAGCTCGGACGCGACGCGGGACTCAGTGGCGGCGGGCGCGCCAAACGCGTCAGCCTCGACGCTGAGGGCCGACGCTCGCTCCTCCGCAGCCGCGAGCGCGGCTTCGCGTTCACGCGCCGCCGCCGCTTCTGCTCCAGCGCCGGCCGCGGTGGAGGCGGAGGTGGCGCGCTCTTCCCTCGCGGTTTTCGCAGCAGCGCTCTGCGCGTCGAGCTCAGAAGAGAGACACGTGACTTTTGCTTCGGCATCCGCAAGGCTCTTTGCTAGCGACTGCGCCTTTGTCTCGGCGGCGGCAGTGTTCGCAGCGGCGCGGGTCGCTTCCGCGCGCGCTGCATCTGCGGCAGCTGACAAGGAGGTTTCCGCTTCGGAAGCCCTTCGTTCAGCATCAGCCACTCCTTTCTCCGCAGCGTCTGTTTCCTTCGCAGAGAGACGAAGCGCCTCAACCTCAGCGTCGAGGGTTTTTATTCGCGACTCGAGCTCTGTTTTTTCGCGCTCGATGTTTTTCCCCTTCTCGATAGCCTTGCGCAGCTTTTTCAGGTTCCACTCTGCTTTCTCCTCGGCTTCTTTGGCGGCGTGGACCAAACGCTTCTCCGCGTCAGCGGCGGAGGTCGCGGTCGTGCCTTCCGCCGCGGACGCGCGCGCCTCAGCGGCGACAGCCTTGGCCCGCGCGTCACTCAGCTCAGCCTCCTTCGCCTTTGCAGATGAGTCCCTCGCCTGGAGCGCAGCGGATGCGGTCGCCTCCGCCGCAGAAGCACGCCGCTCAGCATCAGCCGCTTTCGCCGCCAATACGATCGCTTCGTCTACTCTTTTCGTCTCCGCCGCGACGGAACTTTTAAGCGCGTCCACCGTTTCTTTCAAATTACCGAGTTCCTTTTCCACTTTCGCTTTCTCTGTTTCCGCTTTGGTTTTTTCAGCAACCGCAGTTTCCTTCGCCGCTTGTTCACCCTTACCCTTCTCGATTGCTTTCTTCAGCTTCTTAGACGTCCACTCCACCTTAGTTTCGGCTTCGGTAAGAGACGATTTTGAAACAGAGAGCTCGTCGACGAGCGCTTTGACTTTTTCAGAAAGCGTAGCAACTTCAGCAGTGAGTGTTGTAGACCGTGTTTCCGCTTCCTCGAGCTTGCGTTTATCGGATTCAGAGAGCTCAGCAGGCACAGCTGTCTTGGCCGACTCCAGAATCTGACGCTTCATCGCCTCTTCCTGTTTCATCTCCGCCGCTTCCATCTGCATCATCAGCGCCGCCCTCATGGATTCCAACGTCATATCAGCCTCTTCCTTCTGCTGCTTTGATATTTGGTATAGTTTTTTTAATTCTAGTTGCACAGTCTGTTTCTCTTTTATTAACTCACAGTGCTTCACACTCGCCACCGACCGCTCAGCCTCGAGCGTCGCAGCGAGCTCGTCAATTTGCAAATGCGCTTTTGCAATTTCGGATTCTAATTTGAGTTTTTGCTGAGTTAACGCGTCGGACTGCGAGGAAGAGGCTTTGGCTTGTTCCGTCTCTGCTCTCGACGCATCCAGCAGGTTCACGACATCCTGTAACTTCTGCGTGAACTTTAACAGCTCGGCATCCTTCTCCTCCACCACCTCGCGCTCTTTTTCAACCTTCTTTTTGGCTGCTTTTATTTTTCGTTTCAACTGCTCAGCCTCTTCCAACGCTTTGTCCTTCGCCTCGCGCGTCGCTATTCGCGCTTCCTTCACCTGTGCCTCAGCCGCATCAAGCTTGCGTTCGAACTCCGCCTCTGCGTTGAAAATCGTCCGCGTCTGTTTCTCGTTAACCGCCCGCAGATGCTCGATCTCTTTGTCACGCTTCGCGAGCGTAGATTCTAAATCGCTCATCGCGTCGATGCGGTTGAACGGACGGTCACTTCTATAACCCTTCCACACGCCTCAAACGCGTATCCGCTCCCCGTGCGCCACGACCGTCGACGCCCCGCCCCGCGGATCGACGCCGTCCGTCGACCCGCTAGGTGCGCCCGCACGTGTGAGGTAGGCCGCGGGCGCACATTCTTTCTCGGATTCTTGGCCTGAACAATTTTGGCCGCGGCAATTTTCTGCACTTGCGCTGAAACGTCGGCGGTGCGCCCCGCTGGGTTAGAAGGAGGCGCGCGGCTGTGTTACGCAAATCGCGATTTGCATGCCCCCCCGGGGCACGGCGCCTGCTCCGAGCGATGCGGAAGCCGCTAAGCTTGATGAGATTAAACTTAAAGAGGAGCAGTTGGAGCGCGCCGCTTTCCTGAAGATCGTGAAAGCGATTCGCGGGTACGCATTCGATGCTACATATGAAGTTCGGCGGTGGGAGCACAACTTCCACAGGTTACCTGCTGAACATCAACACTTACTTCAGCACCACGTGGCGAAACACAAGAGGGCGTATGATTGCATCGAAGGTAACAAAAGGTTCTTCTCCGAGCTGTTACAATCGTTCTCAAGCGACGACGTCCCGGATCATCTACGAGTTCCTAAATTCAACGAAACAGAAAACGAACAACACAGCGTACCGCCGGGCGACGCGGAGAAGGTGCGGTACATACTGAAGAACTTGTCCCGGGACTGGAGCGCTGAAGCGGCGGACGAACGGGCACAGAGCCACGGCCCGATTTTACAAGAGCTGAAAGAACGATTGTACGTCCCGAAAGACGCAGAGAAAGATGGGAGGTACCCGCCGCGAGTCATGGTCCCTGGCGCCGGGTTGGGCCGGCTCGTATTAGAATGCGCCCGCCTGGGTTTCGAAACCGAAGGCAACGAGTACAGTTATTACATGCTCCTGACGAGCTCGTTCATCCTAAACCAATGCCAAAACGTAGGCCAGTTCACAATCCACCCGTGGATACACAGCAACAACAACCACGTCTCGGATGAGAATCAATTGAGAGCGGTGCCTGTTCCTGATTTGCCCGCGTGCGACGCGAATATACCTCCGGGCGGCATGTCGATGTGTGCCGGAGACTTTTGCGAAGTGTACGGCGCCCCCGAGCAAATAAACCAGTGGGACGCAGTCGCTACGTGTTTCTTCATAGACACCGCGCACAACGTAGTGGAGTACCTAACGATCATTTCTAACTGTCTAAAGCCTGGAGGTATCTGGGTAAACTTCGGGCCGTTGTTGTTCCACTGGGCGGATGCGAGTAGTTATCTCTCGGGGGACGAACTTTCTGTCGAGATGAGTTTGGCGGACATTGAAAAGGTGGCAAACTCCGTCGGTTTAGACATCGTGAAAAGAGAGATGAGGGACTCGCTGTACACCGCGGACCGGAAAAGTATGATGCAGACGGTGTACAGGTGTGCGTTGCTCGTGGCGGTGAGGAGGGAGAAGGAGTAGTTGTTAGGGGGGGGAGGGTGTAGGGAGTATAGCAATGCCAAAAAATGGTTTATTGTTAATTCTCAGCTGAATCAAAAGGCGAAAATCCACAAAGTGAAAAGCAACGACAAAGCACCACGACTCTTTCGTTCACAACTGCGCGCGCCCCGCGTCTCTCCCTACACGTTCTTCATGTCATCTTCCTTCCTGGACGTTTCCGAACACGTTCGCGACTCGCTCGCGCGTTTCTGGTACCCTGTTTACACAACCACCGAGACGTACGCCGTGGGTGTTTTCAGTTTGGTACGAAGACTCCTCGCACTCCTCGTGGTTTTCACCGCAACCGAAGCTTTACTTTTCTGTCTGTGGTTCACCGCGCTGTTACCGATTTGGCGACGCATCGGACCGAAGGTAAGCCTGTGTTTGCACCTAGGCACCACGTTTCTTGTGCTGTGGAGGCTTTTCGTTGCGCGAGACGCGGTGTTAAGCTCGTGTTTCGGTGACCTCGGGATGCCTTCGTGGACGAGGAATTTTTTGGGAGCCTCCCTATTGGCATGGACCTCGGCACAAAAACCAGCCGCGATTCCCGTGGGTGCTTTCGGCGCATCCCTGATCGGTAACTACGGCGTTTCCTGGGTCGCGTGCGCCATAGTCGTAGGGTGCTACCAGCTTTACGCCCGAGTGCCTAAACCTACGCAAACCATGCCCGAGCAGGAACGAACCAGAATAATACAAAAAGGCGCTCTCGAAAGAGAGTCGGACGTCGACCAGATCGTCGATGAAGTTATCAACAAAGTTTCAAAGGGAGACACGCCCAGTGGTTTGCGAAGAAGACAGAAGCTAACAATCCCCACGGCATTTTTAGAGAAGCAAGAACAAGATAAGCAACCACCCGAGAAGGTGGAACGCGCGTTCGTGGATTCGTTTGCACAGGAAGAAGCGGTGCCGGAATAAGAGAGGGTACCTTGGTTTAGAAATAGAAAAAAGACAAATTGTTACAATTCTTTCGTTGCGCTACTCTCTCTTTCCATCGGATTCTTGAACCCAAACACGTACACAGTCAGCCAAAAGCAAAACGCCGCAACCAGCAAGTGATACAACGTTTGCCACGCAAGTTGTGTAACGTTTAGACGTAGACTTTTTCCAAAACTGTGCGCAACACCCGGCGCGTCAAATTTTTCGTCGAAGCGAGCGTGCGACTCCATTTCGTTTTCAGATTCATTTTCGATTTTGTTTTCTGAATCGACAACCGCCTTCACCGCGTCCAAAAGCGCCCGTTCCGCCGCTTCCCTCAGCCCCCCCACTCGCTGTCTTCTCTCATCCACCTCATCTAACCCTTTAACCATCACATCCGCATAGTTAATTCGAAACCCTCTCTCCTTGCAGAACTTCTGTACGTGACGGAACTTGTTCAGCGTGCGCAATATCCTTTGATCATTTTTATAACGAACTACGTTGTTGAAATCCTTCACCACCGCGTCGACGGCGTCTCTCACTTCCGTTAGTTTCATATCACCCTGGAACTCGTCGTCATCCACCAGCTTTTGAAGAAAGTCGTACTTCTCTATGTCGGCTAGGAGTTGGTCGCGCTTTTCTAGGTGGGTTAATGCGGGTAGAGGGATGGCGTTGGTTTTTACGTGTCTTTTTTCTGGAGCGATGCTCGCCCACGCGCGAACGAGTTTTAACTGCGCAGCCGGCTTTAGCGATGCGAATGAAGTGTCTATAGTTGTTCCAGTCGCAGTTGTTCCATGCAAACTGCTCATCGCATCATCTTCATTTCTTTCACTCGACTCCACATCTACATCCACTCCTTTGTGTCGTAGCCACTCGATTGCGTCGTCGTGCCCCAGCGCTTTGGCGGCGTGCACGAGCGACCATTTGCTGCGACCAACTTTTGTTTTTACCAGATGCTCGACGCCTCTGTCTCCGTCTACTTTGCTCGCGTGCTCAAGAATCACGTCCGCTACGTCGAAGCGTCGTCGTATTATTGCCGCTTCCGTAATCGGTGTGTTGCCTAGTTTGTTTTTTGAATTTATAGAAGCCCCGCATTCCAGTAACGCTTTGACGGTGTCGACGCCCGCCATTCTAACCGCGAGGAGAAGAGGCGTGTCGTCGTTGCAATCTGTTTGGTCCACCCACGTCCCTTTCCTGTTCGCCAGGAGAGTCACCACGTTTAAATTGTCGTGCATCGCGGCGAAGTGAAGAGGCGTGCGGCCGTCTTTGTCGTCGTCGTTTGGGTCCACGCCGTGAGACAACAACAGTTCAACCACATCAACGTGGCCCCTCGCGGACGCGAACACCATCGGCCGAAAACCATTCTTGTCCGTCGCCTCGAACGTGGCGCCCCCTGAGATGAGGCGCGCGACGTCGTCCGCGAGGCCCAGGTCGCACGCCGTGAGGAGCGCATCCGCGCGACGCCGCTCGAGCTC
>TARA_B110000977_G_scaffold123126_1_pt1 | contig 13726 bp, 13 predicted proteins | sample TARA_B110000977 | Tara Oceans TARA_B110000977 (sample SAMEA4397798) | marine metagenome | biome: Polar Biome; feature: [SRF] surface water layer (ENVO:00010504); material: water (ENVO:00002006), including particulate matter (ENVO:01000060) such as... | depth 5 m | reverse complement strand
ACCGAAGTCTGGATGATTTTCTCAAGCCTGATGAAAATCATGATCCCGGCACTAATTATCGTGCGCTGTATTGAAATGCTCGGCTGGATTCACGCTCTAGGCGAAATGATTCAACCAGTGATGATATTGGTTGGCCTGCCGGGCGAAACGGGTTTGGTATGGATGGCCGCTATGATGGGGAACATTTATACCGGCATGGCAGTGTTTTATCAGCTGGGGATGGCCGAGCAACTCACCATAGCGCAAGTCAGCGTTATCAGCTCGATGATGCTCATTGCCCATTCCCTACCCATTGAAGTTGCCATAGCTCGAGCTATCGGGATAAGCCTGTGGTTCACCCTGCTACTACGTATTGGAGGAGCATTTGTATTCGGCTTTATATGTTATCAAACCTACAGTAATCTTGAGTTGCTACAAGTCCCCGCACCCCAGCTATGGCAACCGGAAACGGCGGATACATCATGGGTTCATTGGTTTCTAACCCAGGGCCAAACCATTGTTATGGCCTTTGCCATTATTGCGGCACTGACCTTATTTCTTCGAATCCTGCGAGTACTCGGCGTCGAGCGTCTGATCCACTTTTTATTGGCACCAGTGTTACGGTTACTGGGCATAGCCAGGGTGGCGAGTAATATTATTATCGTTGGACTCACTCTGGGACTGTCATTTGGTGGCGGCCTGTTAATCAGTGAGGCGCGCAGAGGACATATTGCTGGCAAGGATATCTTTTTATCGATGGCCTTTTTAGGCCTCTGTCATAGTCTGATTGAAGACACTTTACTGATGCTGCTGTTAGGCGCCGATCTCGGCACCATTGTCTTTGCGCGTCTGGCTTTTAGTCTGCTAGCGATTTTAGCTCTGTCACGATTGTTAGACTGGTTGCCTGCTGACAAGCAGAGCTGGTTTTATCGTCAATCGTCGCCCTAAGAACCCTAGTTCTAATAGTCGCTGCAGGACATAAAAAGCGGGCATGGTGGCAAATCAGTCCATTTTGGGTGGTCGAGCAGAAGGTAAACAAAGGTCCTAACAATTGGCCAAAAAAAGGGCTGATCACTAATTCTTAGTCGCGGCTTGGGATTTTTAAATGCTCTGAGCATCAGGCTGTTGTAGAATTGCGGGCCTAAACTCGATGGATTGGAATTAAACATGGGCAGAGCGTACCAAAACCGTAAAGACTCGATGGCAAAAACCTCGGATGCCAAAGCCAAGGTATACAGCAAATATGGTCGCGAGATCTATGTCTGCGCCAAAGCTGGCGGTCTCGACCCCACAGGTAATCTTAGTCTGCGAAGCCTAATAGAACGGGCGAAAAAGGACCAAGTGCCAACCCATGTTATCGACAAAGCCATCGAAAAAGCCAAGGGTGGCGCCGGTGAGAATTTTGAGCTGGCACGCTATGAGGGCTATGGTCCCGGCAACTGCATGGTGATAATCGAGTGCTTAACCGATAACCCCAACCGTACCTTTGGTGATGTGCGCCAGTGTTTCACCAAGACCAAAACCAAAATTGGCACCCAGGGCTCCGTGAGCCATATGTTTGATCACCTGAGCATCCTAATGTTTTCCGGACAGGATGAAGAGGCGGTATTGGATATCCTGCTGATGGGCGATGTGGATGTTATCGACCTAGAAAATGAAGACGGTATGTTGACCGTGTTTGCGCCCCACACCGAATCCTTTAAAGCCAAGCAGGCCCTCAGTGAGGCCTTTGGCGAGATCGATTACGAAGTGGACGAGATTCAGTTTATTGCCCAGAACACTGCCCCCGTGACTGGCGATGACGTTGAGATGTTTGAGCGGTTTATGTTTATGCTCAATGACCTCGATGATGTGCAGGATATTTATCACAACGTCGAGCCTAGCTAAAACTATCATTTAAACCCTCGCCGCCTTCCCCGCGGCGAGTGAGCAAACTAATTAATCACTAAGCCCTAGCGCTCTGACAATCACCGCACGGGTATCAGCCGGGTCAATCACCGCATCAATTTCCAGATGAGCCGCCGCTTCGGTAGCTTTGCCGCGCTGATACATGCTGTCGACCAACTTATTGAATAATACTTCTCTAGCAGCCTCATCAGTCTCTGCAGCCAGTTCCTTTTTGAAGCCCAAGCGCACCGCCCCCTCGAGTCCCATGGCGCCAAATTCACCAGCCGGCCAAGCAGCGCTGTACCGCGGGTGATGAAAGCTGCCACCGGCCATGGCCATGGCGCCCAGACCATAGCCTTTGCGAAGGAAAATGGTTATCAGTGGCACCTTGATTTTGGCGCCGGCGATAAATAATTTCGCCATGCGTCGCACAGCAGCCTGCTCTTCACTAGCAGGACCAACCATAAAGCCCGGGGTGTCACAGAGGGATAGCAGAGGGATCGAAAATTGATCGCAAAGGGTGATAAAACGCGCAGCCTTATCTGCGGCCTCAGCATCAAGCGCACCGCCCAAAACACGACAGTCATTGGCGATTAAGCCCATGGCCACACCTTCAATGCGAATAAAGCCGGTAACAATACCGGGGCCATAGGGCTTCGATAATTCGGTCAAGCTATCAGTGTCCACAAGGCGCTCAATAATCGAGCGAATGTCATAAACAAAGCGCCGATCCAGCGGCATCATTGCGCGCAGCTCCGCTTGATCCGCGCAGTCCCAGGATTGTTTGTCTCCTTGGAAATAGCCTAGACATTGCTGTGCTAAATAAGTGGCATGAGACTCGTCATCGGCCACCAAATCGACCACACCATTTTCGGTCTGAACATCAATTGGCCCAATCTCTGTGGGCGCAAAGTTACCCAACCCACCTCCCTCAATCATTGCCGGACCGGCCATGCCGATCCATGAGGTTTTTGTGGCTATACGAATATCAGCGCAGCCAAACAGTGCGGCATTACCGGCAAAGCAGTAGCCATTGTTCACCGCAATTAATGGCACCTGGCCACTGAGACTGGCCCAGCGGGCAAAGGTGGGCACATCTAGACCGGCGATTTGAGTTTTAACATCTGTATCGCCGGGTCGACCACCACCGCCCTCGGTGTACATCACCACAGGAAGGTTGGCCTTGCCAGCCTGATCTAGTATGCGATCAATTTTTTTGTGGTGAAAATAACCCTGAGATCCGGCTAGTACCGAGTAGTCGTTGACGATCACGGCGACCTGAGACAGATGAACACCAAACTCAGCACTGTTAATAGTTGCAAGACCGGTTATCACGCCATCTCCAGGCGTCTCAATCTTTAGGGATTCAGCATCTTTACGATCGCGCTGAGCCGCAACGGCAAGCTGGCCGTATTCAATAAAAGAACCTTTATCACAGAGATCGGTAAGATTCTCACGAGCGCTACGATAGCCTTTTTTATGGCGGCGCCGCACTGCGTCAGGGCGCATAGCGTCAGATGAATAGGCCAATTGAGTTTGTAGATCTGCAAGCAGATTGCCAGTGGCAGGTTGTTCTTCAGCCTCTTGCTCAGTAGACTCAGAGCTCGTACCGGCAGCCTCAATTTCGAATAGTAGCTGTCCCGCCTGAATGGTATCGCCAGCTGCGATCAGAACAGCTGAAATCACCGAGTCTTCAGGTGCGGTTACCAGGGTCTGCATCTTCATGGATTCGAGGCTAACCAATGGTTGGCCTTTTGCCACCTGATCTCCGAGTTTAACGTTGATGCTAATCACCGCTGCTGCCAATGGGGAGGTAATCTGTAAGGCTGGATTGTTCAAAGTGTTGAATATCCTTTTATTCGTGCGCTATGGCACTTTTATTATTATTTATTGCAGCTTTTACAAGGTGCCACAATGGATTCAGTGAGTTTTAAACAGTGTTCAAGTGTAAGTGAGGCAGCGGAACAATCGCAACTTTATCCTTGGGCTGGTGCGCAAAGCGCGCTGAGTCGTCGATGAATGAATTATCATTTATAGCTAACGTTTGCAGTACTGCTGTTCTATAATTTTTCTGTACCAACATGGGTTTTTGTTCAGCCCAAATTTATACCGTTTTATCTAGTCACAGCGCCACTCAGTCACCCTATTGTCATATGTGACAGGGATACTACTGATGGATACCAGCCCCGAGAGCACGCAATCTATCAAGAAAACCATCAAAAGGAGCAGTACATGAAGCCAGACCAAGAAAAAGTCTTTGTCGTCGTAGATCCTACCGCCACTGATCATATAGCCCTGCAGCGCGCTATCATTACAGCACGCTTTCGCACGACTGCCCCTAAACTCTATGTGTTTATTGCTGTAGATAGCGAGAGCATCGACACCCGAGCCACCAATGACTCTCTGTTTAAAAATAGTCAGTGGTTTGAAGACGAGATCCATGCACCTTTAAAGAAAGAAGGGCTGGATTATCAGATCGAGATTTCTTGGTCCAGCGAATGGCAGCGTTCGATACTAAAGTCCGCCAACCGTTTTGGCGCTGATGCGATCTTACTGCCGATACAAAAGAAGAAAAAGCATACTCTGCGACTGACCTTTTCCGAGTCAAAGTGGAAAGTTCTCAAAAAAGCCACCTGCCCGGTTATTCTCGTGCGCCCGGGTGCTGCAGAGCAGCGTAAAGTCATTTTGGCGGCAGTTAATTTTCAGGGCATTGGCGATCAGCAGAGGCTCTTGAATGCTAATGTTCTCACTCGCGGAAAATGGCTTGCGGAGAACTATGGTGCGGAACTGCATGTGGTCAATGCCTGGAAAGATTCGATGAATTATCCCGACCGCGGCAAGTTGGCCAAGGAGACGGGGCTACCGTCAAAGAATATTCATGTGGTGCCGGGTTATACAGATGAAGCCGTCGCCAAGACCGCTAGCGAAATCAATGCAGATCTAGTTATTATCGGGACCCTAGGACAGACTGGACAGACTGACACACGCAGAGGTAACACAGCTGAACGGGTTATTTCAGGGCTGGATGTGGACGTGGTTGTGGTCAATACCGAATACGAAAGCCAAGCGCCGCTCAAATAACAGCCAGCTATAAGCCGGTTATCAATCAAGGCTGTCAGCCCATTTTAGGGCTGACAGCCTTAATCGGTTCTACCTGCCCCATCTGTACTTAAAATAGATTATTCAGCTGTTACTTTTAATCGGACTTACACAGCTATAGCAGGATGATTAGGGCCGAGAGCGCTAAACCAGAGATCAGGCCGAATACAAAACCAGCACTAAAGCTGCCGCTGCCACGCTTGCAGTAGTCTAGGGCACGCCCAAGTAAAGAGTCCGAGGATCTAGAGATCTCCGCAGCCAGATGATCCGAGCCGCGCTGAGCGGCGAAGGTCTTCTCCAACCGACTAATTTCATCGTCGGCCCAGGGCTCGAGGTTTTTCAGCGCACTTCGGGTTTTATCCTTGGGGGGCGTATCAGACATCCATCAAAGCAAATTCGGTTAAGGCTTTTTCGGTTTGACCCTTGGCGCAATCAAGATGGGTGGCGATCACCGCTTCTGAGGCATCAAGCTGTAGTGCTATTTCAGCAGTCGGTACGTTTTTGAACTCGTGCAACAGATAGATGTAGCGAGTCTTTTCCGGTAACTGGGCAATGCTTTCTTTAAGAGTCTCGCGCTTCAGCTCGTCGAGCAGTACGCGGTAAGCACAGCTGTCCTGAGTTAACAGTCGCGCAGACTTTTCCTTGTAGCCGTAATACTGCGTATCCATCTTACGCTTGCGCAGCACATTCAGCGCCAGCCGAACCGCCATGCTAAATAGGTAGTGGCGCAGATCGCCAACATCCTGGTTGTGTTTAATTCGCAGTAACTTGAGATAGGCATCCTGAGCCAGAGCTTCAGCGCCCTCTTCGTCTCCTAATTTGCGCACCAGCAAGCGACGCAATTCATTGGAAGTGTCTTTGTACAGTTGATCGATTTCAGCCTTTGTTATCCCCGCGCCTGCGGCTGTCATATCCAAAATAAGTCCCTCTATTTCGAGCCTATCACGATCCAACAGAATCCCTTTATCTGTCGGCAGATCCATATGCTCTACGTCTTGCTGTTTACGACTCACCTTGTCACCTATACATCCGTTTTCTAACCTCGATCCTGAGGTTAGCGTTTACCTAATAATCCTTATTATGGTCTGCCCCGTTTTCTCAACCGGCTAAGGTTGTCGCTGGGCATACTCTATAAGACTCCAAAAGCCCCTTAGTCCCCACCCTAAAAATAAATATTTTATTGATCAACCTGGTTGCAACTGTGCTTGCAGCGCATTAAGCAGAGCAATATCTGGTCTACGCTAAAACTAGGCCAATGGCATAACTGTGAATTCAGAAGGGCAGAACTCGCCAACTAGAAAATAGGATATAGCTTTGTACACTCCAGACAATCCGAACAATCCAGACAATCAGCTCAGACGCTCCTTAACCCTACCGATGCTTATTCTCTACGGCCTTGGTACCACTATAGGCGGCGGTATCTATGCACTGGTGGGCAAGGTTGCGGCTCGAGCAGGCATGCTGGCACCTCTATCCTTCGTCGCCGCCGCCCTGCTCTCCGCCTTTACCGCCCTGGCTTTCGCTGAACTCTCCAGCCGCTACCCTAAGAGCGCAGGGGAAGCGGTCTATGTGCAACAGGCCTTTAAGAAAAAGAACCTGACACTGATTATTGGTATTCTTGTGGTGCTCAATGGCTGCATCTCCGCCGCCGCTCTGGCAAATGGCTTTGTTGGCTATCTGCAGGTCTTTGTCGCCATCCCCGACTGGGTAGCCATTGTTGCGGTTACCGTAGCACTGGGGTTGCTGGCGATCTGGGGTATTGGCCAATCAGTGATCACTGCTGCTGTCATCACCCTAGTGGAGATAGCCGGACTGATACTAATTATCTGGGTCACGCGTAGCGACCTGGCCAGCTTTCCGGCACGCCTCGATGAATTTAATCCAGGATTGAACAGCACAATGTGGCTGGGGATTCTCAGTGGATCGTTTCTCGCGTTCTATGCCTTTATCGGCTTTGAGGATATGGTCAATATTGCGGAAGAGGTCAAAGACGTGGAAAGGAATCTGCCGCGAGCGATCATTGTTACCCTCGCACTAACCACCTTGATTTACTTTTTGGTAACCCTTGCTGCGGTTTTAGCGGTACCGCCGGAACAGCTAGGACAGCAGAGTGCACCTCTAACTTATATCTACGCATTTAAAACCGGTGCCGACGGAACCCTGATTAGCCTGATCAGTATTTTTGCCATTGTGAATGGCGGCCTGATACAGATGATTATGGCGTCCCGGGTTTTGTATGGCATGAGCCGTCAGTCACTGGTTCCCGCTCAATTAAACTTTATGGCGGATATCAATCCACGTACTCAAACGCCCATTAAAGCCACAGTTTTAGTGATGCTCCTAGTGTCTGTTTTGGCTCTGAGTTACGCCATTGAAAGTCTCGCCGAAACCACTTCACTGATGATTTTGATCATCGCTGTAGTGGTCAACACGGCCTTAGTTCAGATCAAACTCAAGGCCCATGAGCATCCAGAGGCTAAAGGTATTCGGGTACCCATAGCCGTACCTATTACTGGGCTGATAATTAGCTTTGGCTTTGCCATAATGATTTCTATCGATATAGCTAAGTAAATTAAATCAATTACTTATAAGTTTTATATAATCTAATTTATAAGGTAAATATTTACTTCCCTACCAGTTATCACGCAGTGCCCGCAGCTTGATAAACACCTCTTTATCGGTTGCATCCACAGAGTTCAAACCTTCGCGAATCTGTGTATTAGCCAAACGGAAAAAGCTATTAAATTCCCGCTCATCACCTATGCAGGTAACTAAAGGCGCCACAGCGGGATCCGTAGCCATGACTCGAGGCAACCACTCCTGAGCCTGCTGATTATCCGGCTCCACACTCAGGGTAAAGCGCAGGTTATTCTCTAGATAGTCATGGCCGGGGTAGACCAGCACTTTGTTATCAAGACTATGAAACTGCTCGGAAATAGTTTGATACAGCGAATCAATATCGCCACCACGGCAGTGACCCACTCCAGCATTAAATAATGTGTCGCCGGTAAAAACTGCCACCGCTGTGCCCTGCTCAAGAACCAGAAAACACAGATGAGCATAGGTATGTCCCGGCGTATCCAGCACCCGCAACTGAGCGCCAGAATCTAGATCGATTAGTTCGCCAGCAGTTAACATCCGACTCAAGCCTGGAACCTTTCCCTGACCGTTACTGTGCGCCCAAACCTCGCACTCGTGTTCAGCCACCAGCTCAGGGTTGCCCTGAATATGGTCCCAGTGCTCGTGGGTGTTGATAATGGCGTGCAGGCTTAGATGATGCCTGTGCAGCAGGGTATTGACCTCTGCGGCGTCCCAGGGGTCTATAACGAGGGCTGAACCATTGTCTAATTCGATTAAGTAGGTGAAATTGCGTAATACACTTTCGGTATAGACCTGATGGATTTTCATGATCGCCTCTTGTGGGTGATTGATACTTGCTGGAGAGGACAATAGCGATTTGTGGCTGGGAAATCTAGAGTGGCTTGGGTTGTGTATGTATGGGTGGAATGGGTTTACTTTGAGTTCGGCGCTGTATAGATTGAGATGGTTTAGAAGGTAAGGAGGGTCAGGAGGGTCAGGTACAGCGGATCCATACCTTAGCCAGAGTCACACTCAATGTTGTCACCCCAAAGAGCTTAGCGCCGTTGAGATAACTCAATGGGGCTTGGCGACTCAGACCGGAGAATCTGGGTGACGCAAAACCCATATCAAGCACCATAGCCACTTGCAACGGCGAAGCTCAATTCGGCTTTTCCCAGTCAATAAATAGTGAAAAAATACCGGCGACGAGCCAACCCCTGCAACCCCTGAATCGATTACTCTTCGAGCATAACGATTTCAGTACTCACTGGGGTTATTTGATTGAGCTGCCAAAGTTCAGCGGCTACATTATGGGCCAAGGAGGTGTATGCAGCGGTCAGCGGGCCGGTTGGGTCTGAGGCTACTGTGGGCAACCCCTGATCAACATCTTCTCTTATACGACTATCCAATGGCAGTGAACCCAACAGCGACACCTTATACTCGGCGGCCATAGCCTCTGCGCCATGGGCGCCAAAAATGGATTCTTCGTGGCCACAGTTTGAGCAAATATGTGTCGCCATATTTTCGACAATACCCAGTACTGGAATACCCACTTTATTAAACATCTCGATGCCTTTACGGGCGTCGATCAGAGCAACTTGCTGAGGAGTTGATACTATCACCGCGCCAGATACACTGATTTTTTGAGCAAGTGAAATTTGAATATCACCAGTACCAGGTGGCATATCAATCACTAAATAATCCAAGTCACCCCAGATGGTTTGCTCCATAAGCTGGCTAAGCATGCGCGTAGCCATTGGCCCGCGCCATATCATCGGTGCTTTTTCCTCAGACAAATAGCCTACGGACATAGATTTAATACCCATTCGTATCACTGGTTTAAGGTATTTTTCGTCAACCAGTTCGGGTTTCACATCATCTGCCACTCCAAGCATCGTGCGCTGACTGGGACCATAGATATCGGCATCCAGTAGCCCCACACGAGCTCCTTCTGCATGTAATGCTAATGCAAGATTCACTGCGGTGGTGGATTTACCTACACCACCCTTTCCCGAGGCAACAGAAATAATATTTTTAATACCACTCAGATGACCCTCTGCCGTTTGACTGGGGCTGGCCACCACCTCGGTAACAACCGAAACCTCTACATCTTCAAATCCAGCGGCTTGAAGCTGGGTCTTTACATGCAGTGTAATTTTGCCAATCATGGAGGCGGCGGGATAGCCTAATTTCAGGCTCAACTTTACCCTGTTATCAACCACCGATAGCTCCTCTATGGCCTCCAGGCTTATATAGTCGCGCTTTAGAAAGGGATCCATAATAGACCCAAGTGCCGCATAGACTGAGTGTTCGGTGATAACTGCCATGATTACATTCCCATATTCGGTTTTGTGCGGATTAGCTTAGGATTCTACAAATGCTCTTTCGACAACATAGCTACCAAGCTCGCCATGTCGAGTTTCGACAAAGCCCAACTGATCTAGAATTTTGCACGTGTCTTTTAACATCGCCGGGCTACCACAGAGCATAGCGCGATCAGTCTCGGGATTAAGAGCAGGCAAACCGATGTCTTGAGAAAACTTCCCAGATTCGATTAAGTCGGTAATACGCCCCTGAAACTCATACTCTTCACGTGTCACTGTCGGGTAATAAATAAGTTTTTCACGCACCTCTTCACCAAAGTATTCATTATTCGGTAAGTGCTCGTTGATTGATTCACGATAGGCCAGCTCATTAATGTTGCGAACACCATGGGTCAATATTATTTTATCAAATGCATCATAGACTTCAGGGTCGCGAATAATACTTAAAAAAGGCGCTAATCCCGTCCCTGTACTAAACAGATAAAGGTTCTTGCCAGGTAGCATATTGCCAACCGTTAGCGAGCCCGTAGATTTTTTGCTGACAAAGATTTCATCACCAATTTTTAAGTGCTGTAGTTTTGATGTAAGCGGGCCATCTGGGACTTTGATGCTAAAAAACTCAAGTTCTTCTTCGTAATTTGCACTGACTATGCTGTAGGCACGGAGTAAGGGCCGACCATTGTCTTCTAAGCCAATCATGGTGAAATGGCCATTTTCAAATTTGAACGACATATCTCTTGTCGTCTTAAAGCTAAATAAGGTGTCGTTCCAATGGTGCACTTCGGTAACAGTTTCTGTCATCAAATTTGCCATAGTCGGGTAAATCCTCTATTGAATTAATAGGTAGGCCAATAGGCCGATAAAAACGGTGTTGAGCAGCAGTAGTAAAAAGGGCTTTCGGCCCACGTGCCACATTTCGATTAAATTGGTTTTGGTCCCTAGAGCCGCCATGGCAACCAGCAGGCAGACAGCCGATAGGTCACCCATAAACTCTACCGGTGCTGCAGGGATTACCGATAGATTTGAAAGCACAACCAGAACGACGAAGGCGACTAAGAACAAAGGGAATATTGTGGGCTTAGGCGTTTTTAAAGAGTCGACACCCTGCCCTGTTGACGACATCTTAAGGCTCTCTAAGACCGCATTACGGTAAATAAAGCCAAGTCCCAGTACCACAGGCACCAGCATGGAGACTCTTAACATCTTTGTATAGGTAGCCAACTCCCCGACCTCATCTGAGATCATATGGCCAGCACCAAACACCTGAGCCACATCATGGATACTTGCGCCGAGAAAAAGGCCCACCTGCTCAGGACTAAAGCCTAGACTCACCATCAGTCCCGGATAAACCACCATCACGATAGTACTTAAACCGGTTATACCCACTACGGTGCAGAGAAGGTTTTTTTCCGTGTCTTTATTACTCGGCAGGACTGAGGCAACTGCAAGGGCAGCTGAGACTCCGCATATTGCCACCCCGGCACCTGCAATAATCGCCGGAATACGCTCAATCTTCAGCAGTTTTGCAATCAGTAAACTAAACACTAGAGTCGCTGCAACCACGGCAAAGACCACTAGCACTGGCTGTATACCAAGCTCTGTTATCTGACTAAAGGTAATGCGCACACCCAACAGGGCTACACCGCAGCGTAGAACAGTTTTGCCGCAAAACTCTAAGCCGTGAGAAAATTCGGGATATTTGGAAATATTATTAAAAGCCATTCCCAGCAACAGCGCGCAAAGAATCGCCGGGCTTCCATAATGGTCGGTAATATAATTAGCCGCGAGCACCACTACCAGGCAAAAGGTTATCCCCGGTAACAGTAACTTAGTGCTGACACGTAATGTCGCAAGGCGGTCCATGGCGACCGGCTTGAATTTAGCGCTGACATTAGTCATTCAGAAAACCCTCGGTCTTACCCTGCGCAATCGCACGCAAATAGCCCCAGGGATAAATACCTCGATCATGACCGTCAGAAAACTTTATCTGCACACCGGTTGTACCCATTAGAACTAATTCGGTGACCGATGCGTTATCGGTCATCAGCTCGATGCCCACTTGTTTTTTCGCTCGACAACCGGAACAGGCGCAGTAGCGACGTAGATTCTGCTCGGATATTTGATCAGTTGCGCCGTCAGACCAGCTCAATTCAAGCAGGCTAGAACGCTTCTTAAGCTTTACTGATAGTGGCATATCTGATTTCATTAACTAATCTCGAGGCCCAAATGGAATTAAAATGTGCGCAGAGAAGCCAACTAGCTGAAACCAATCAGCTAGATTCGACTCACCACATAAGGATACTTTTTAAGCTTTAATCTATGCCGCGAGAATTAACGCGTCGCGCTTACCTGGCTGATCCGCCCACTCTTCGGCATCAGGCAAAGGGTCTTTGGTGGCACTAATTTCCGGCCATGTCTCAGAGAGATCGGCGTTGATCTGGATGTACTCTTGGAACTCATCTGGAAGGTCGGCCTCATCGAAAATCGCATCCACAGGACACTCGGGAACACAGAGGGCGCAGTCAATGCAGCCCTCTGGGTTGATCACGATGAAATTAGGACCCTCGTGAAAACAGTCTACTGGGCACACATCCACACAGTCGGTAAACTTGCACTTAATACACTGTTCAGTAACAACAAAGGTCACGGGCTATGCCTCCACTTCTGATGCTTCAGCTATCTGATCGCAGGCCCAGCGCGCTAATTTACGCACGTCTGGATCATTGTCCTCTTTGGCGATTTCAAGCAACGGCAGACCATCTACGTGCTTAATTTGACCCAGTGCAGCAACAGCGGATTTACGCAGATTACTAATCGGGTCAACAATACATTTCGCCAGTGCCGGAATACCTTTATAAGCACCCAACAGACCAATGGCTTCAGCGCCCTTTTCCTGTACCTGCCAGCGTTCATCATCGACCGCCGCCATTAACAGTGGCAGCGACTCTTGAACCTTGAGCTTGCCTAAACCTTTGATCGACTCAACACGTACCAGCCAATTTTCATCGCTGATCGCCTTCATCAATGACTCAGCAACCATGCCAGCAGGGGCAAAGATCAATGTGCCAACAGCCGCACGACGAACTTCTGGATCAGCGTCATGACTGGCAACCGACATCAGCTGAGGCAAGTTCTCAACATCTTGCAGATAGCCGAGCACACCAACTGCCTCACGGCGTACACCAGGGTGACTATGCTGCAGTAGCTCTATCGCGTGGGGTCGTGCATCTTTGATGCGCAATTGCTTTAAAGCGCGCAAAATAGCCGTGAGGACAAAGGCATCGTCTTCCTTTAGGGCTTCAATAAGCGCAGGGGCAACGGCAGGGTCTTTCAAGTCTGCCAGAGCACTTGCCGCTGCATTACGCACATTCTCATCGACGGAGATCAGTGCAGTTACCAGCGAGTCCATCATATCCATAGGCTCGAACTCGTCGATTACCTTGGCCGCTTCCATGCGTACATTTTCATCAGTGTCGCTGAGTGCAATAATCAATAACTCAACGGCCTCAGGCTCGGCACTGTCGACAAGGTCCATGACGGCCACTCGACGAATACCTGCGTCTGCATCCTGCAGTCGGGTCTCAATAGAAATTAATAGTGGGTCTGTAAAATTAGACATAGTGGGTCTCAGCGCAGTAAGTAAGGAATATTAACGGTCACGGCATCTGTAGGACAGTCTGTCTCACAGGGCATGCAGTACCAACATTCGTCGTATTTCATATGCGCTTTGCCAGTCTCTTCGTTAATCCACAAAACGTCGAGAGGACAGACATCGATACAGGTCCGACAACCTTTCTCGGCGATACATTTATCATCATCTACGACGACGGGAACCAGTGATATTTGCGATGCTATTG
>TARA_B110000977_G_scaffold43782_1_pt1 | contig 13774 bp, 18 predicted proteins | sample TARA_B110000977 | Tara Oceans TARA_B110000977 (sample SAMEA4397798) | marine metagenome | biome: Polar Biome; feature: [SRF] surface water layer (ENVO:00010504); material: water (ENVO:00002006), including particulate matter (ENVO:01000060) such as... | depth 5 m | reverse complement strand
TTCTTTGATTATATTATTATTTATGAACATTAGTGGTTTATTCATATTTTAATTTGTTTTAGTGCAACATGATGAACCATAAGCTCTTAAACAATGAGCCATCCAAATAACCAACCCAATTACAATTGGTGTTACAGTACCAACACCACCCATAACAGCTAGATGTAACGCGACAGCACCTGACATAATACAAGTTAATAAAATTGCTCCATACTTAGACGTTTTTGGGTATATTAGTAACAGTACCCCTAATACTTCTAGGATGCCAATTAATGTTAGGTAAGGAAGTAAATTCATGAAGGTAAAGTTATTTACCATTTCTTCGGTTCCCATAATCTTGGATATCCCTCCCATTCCAAGCATAAGTGTTATTAAGGCTGTTAGAACCCAACCTAGGTTTTTTAATGTTAAATATTTTTTCATTTTTGTTTTTTTTTAATTATTAATCTAATAAGACCATATAGGCCTTGCTGTTATTATCCTTAAACCATTGTAAACCTTTTCTTAGGTCTACAACCATCTCGTGATTATCCTTCATTCCCATCTCCATAACCATAGTTGCCCCCATAATAAAATCGTACATAGATAGTTCCTTAGCTGTTAATTCGTATTCTTCGCCTGAAAACCTATTAGTTACTACACCACCTTCATTATATGTCTCACCATCAAACCATTCTGGTAATTTACTTTCTATCATTTTTTAATTCTTTTATCAAACTCTTCCATATTCCTTAAAAACTTTTTATGTGTAGTTCTTCTGTTAATGTGTTCCCCAATCTGAGAAGTTATGTATATTCCAATTGCTATACCTAACCCACCAACCACTACCAGTACTGGTATCATTTTCATTAATTCCATATTAAAATTCGTATTCGTCCATCGCTTCACCAAAGGCCTCCCAGACATCATCATCACCTTCAAAAAGTTCTTTACCTACTTTTATATCACTATCGTTACCATTATCATCTTCCACCCATTCCATCATAAATTCTTTACCGTCAACAGTACCGGTAACCTCATAAGTAAATGACCACCACTCTTCATAGTGATTTTCAACATATACTTTGTCGTTACCACCATCATCAATATCAACATAGGTCATATCTATAAGTTGTTCTGAAATTACTTCTTTATCTTCATCAGTAAATTTATCTTCACCCTCTAGGTATACTACCCATTTTTCGTCGTTTTTATCGTCAACCCTTACTTGGAACTCTTTTGATTTATAACTCCCGTTATATCTGTGTTGTCCTTCTTCGTTAATTTTTTCTTTACCTGTAACTATCACTTCTGCCATTTTTAATTATTTTTGTTTTTATTATTTATGAATCCGTATTTTTCTTTAACTCTATTAGAGATTGGTATCGCTTCTCCTTGTTCGTCTACTCTAACAAATGTAATATTTGTACATAATACAATACTTTGTCTACCATTATAAACATTATGAGTCCTAGCTTCTAATTTAATATTTATACTAGTATTACCGATATTATCTATATTACCGTATATTTTTACTAATTGTCCTTCTTTAGCGGGACGATGAAAAACACACTTATCAATTGCAACTGTAACCATTCTAGGTGTGTCACAGGTTTGAGATGCGAATGCCGCTGCACCAGCATCTAACCAAGCCAATAATTTACCACCAAATAAATTACCGTGGAAACCTAAATCAGATTTCTTCACTGGGTGTGTATTTAATAACTCCATATTACCATCCACCATACTATTATTGTTTTAGTTTTTTCATGTACCACTCTATTGTTTTTCTTATACCTTCACCGAATGAAGTATCTATTTCCCAACCCAATTCTTTTTTTACTTTTTCACAATCTATAGAATATCTAAAATCGTGACCTTTCCTATCTTCTACAAAAGTAATTAATTCAGTAGAACTATCCTCATTATTTAATAAAAAATCTATTTCATTACAAAGTATTCTAACCAAATCTAAATTTGACCTTTCACAGTCTCCTCCGATATTATAAGTTTCACCACTTACACCATTATGAAATATTAAATCTATTGCTTTTGCGTGGTCCTCAACATATAACCAATCTCTTATATTATCTCCTTTACCGTAAACAGGTATGGGTTCTTTATTTAAAATAGAACTTATAACTTTAGGGATTAGTTTTTCAGTGTGTTGGTTTGGACCATAGTTATTGGAACAATTAGATATTACGTAGTTTAGTTTAAATGTATTCCCGTAAGCTCTTACAAAATGGTCTGATGCCGCTTTAGATGCTGAGTATGGACTTTTAGGGTCATATGAGGTTGTTTCTATAAATGGAGCATCATCCATTCCTAATGCACCATATACCTCATCGGTTGATACGTGATAAAATCTTTCTACACCGTATTTATTTGCCATATTTAATAAATTACAAGTACCAATTACATTGGTTTGTATAAAAATGTTTGGGTTGTCTATCGAGTTGTCCACGTGTGATTCTGCCGCTAAATGTATCACTGAATTTGGTGTGTATTCCTCAAATATATTTTTAAGTAGTTCGTTATCACATATGTCCCCCTTAATAAATGTGTAGTTTTCGGAATGTGCGATTTCTTTTATATTTTCTAAGTCACCACAGTAGGTTAACTTATCTAAATTAATTATATGGTAGTTAGGGTATTCTTTTACAAACCTTCTTACCACATGTGAACCTATAAACCCAGCTCCTCCTGTTATTAATATTGTTTTATCTAAAGTCATATACATATTTTTTATCTTTCACTGTGTCTTATAGAACCAAACTCACCGTTTGGACCAGCAGGACTTACCTTTTCTTTAGGGTTTAATGGACCATCACATACACATAATTTTTTATTAGCTACTAGTGTCGAGGCTTTTAATAAACTTTCGAAAGTACCAGCGTCTGACCACCAAGATTTTAGTCTTTGGCATGTCATTATACCGTCTCTTACATAGAAGTTATTTACGTCAGTAATTTCTAATTCACCCCTATCAGATGGTGTAAGATTTTTAATATAATTAAATACTGTATTATCATAAACATATAATCCTGTAACACATAAGTCAGATTTTGGATTTTTTGGTTTCTCTTCGATTGAGACTACTTTACAATCACTACCTTTTTCCAATTCGGCTACTCCAAATCTTTCAGGGTCGTGTACTTCTTTCAAGAAAATTCTAGCACCACTTTCAAAATCCTCTAGGCTGATTTCGTCGTTAAATATATTATCACCCAAACATACAGCCACATTTGATGTACCTACAAATCTTTCAGCTAGACTTAGTGCGTGAGCAATTCCACCCGCGTCGTCTTGGATTTCATATGATAGTTTTAGTCCCATGTCTCTACCACTACCGAGTAGGTTTAGGATATCACCACAGTGTTCTCTCCCAGACACAATTAAAATATCTTTACACCCCATTTTTTTAAGGGTATCTAGTGGGTAAAAAATCATTGGTTTATCGTATACTGGAAGTAAGTGTTTATTGGTTACTTTTGTTAGTGGGTATAATCTACTACCTGTACCACCAGCTAATATTACCCCTTTTAATCTTTTTGCCATTTTATTTTAATTTATTAATTTTAGTATTATTGCCCATAATATAGTAAAAATCCCCATCCATATCAATGTTTTCTTGGGACTTTTAACCATTATTTCTATCGATTGTTGTGAGTACTTCATCTGTTATGTCAAAAGCTACATCATTTTCTCTACCTTCTTGGTATGCTGTTACAACTTTATCACTGAAGTCATCGGTGGTAATAATAGCTTCTATTTTACCTAGACCTTCTAACCCCATTAGTTCTCTTATTCCCAACATACCTCTACGTGAAAATGCGTGTACAATATTTTCTTTATTTATGTATCTTTTATTAAATCCCATTTTCGTCTAATGTCTATTAAGTAATTTTTTATCATTTATTTTTCTTTTTATAATAATAAAAGGTAACATTAATAAGAGTAAAAATAATTGTCCTATAGCGTTCCATTTAGGTATTACCTTTACTTCTATTTGGTATTCCTTCCCGTACATTTTTGTTAGTGTTCTTACTCTATGACTTCCATCGTATACTAGATATTCATCAGTAAACCATATTTTAACAACCGTTATAAAACCTCTAGAGTGTTGGTGTGGGTTATATCCTTTTATTAAACTTTTTTCTAACTCTTCCCAATTTCCGTACTCTTGTTTGTAGCCCTTTAAAAAAGGACCAAATAAATTGTATTTTATATAACCCCCATTATCCAAATCTAACTCTTCGCCTTCTTCGTGTAAAGTGTCGTTTAATTGTGAAAGTTTTACCATTTTATGTTTCATAATTAATCCGTAATGCCTGAAAAATTAAAAGTTAACTGGTCTGGGTTTGTTGTATTATAGGATTTAATAGTGCCTTTCATATGTTTAGGCCCCCTTGTTCTAATCTTTCTAATGTGTGGGCTAACAAACACACCATTTTTCCTATAATGACCCCTTATAAAAACTTCTTTATACACTTTTATTTGTTATTTCCTAACCAATTCTTAATTTTTTTAATAAACCTACTTAACCAAGATATTGAGTTTGGTTTTAGTGTCTTGGAGGACTTAGGCCATTTGTATATGTTTTCCTTTTCACTTTTTATCTTAGTGGTGTCTTGTCTCATTTTATCTGATTGTGTTGGTTCGTCTTCCACTTCCAAAGCACGTGCCATGGTTCTTGTTTTAATACTAATTGCTCTTAAATCTTTTTTTATGACTTTAATGTCTTTTCTTAGTTCTTGTACAAAATCGTTTTGTTTCATTTAATTCTTTTTTTTAAAGATAATTTAAATTATCTAATATGTAAATTATTTTATTTATTTAAATCTTTTTCTTTTATAACTGTATATTAATTTTTTATAGTCTGGGTAAGATGATATCCTCAAACCAAAATCATAATAAACCCTACTAAATTCTAATTCACCCAAAACCGCATATAAAAAGTAACCTGTCATATATTTGTTGTAATAAAAAAAGGTTTTTATGTAGTATGGTAACGTACCTTCTTGTAAATTTTTAAACTTTTCTTTGTGTTGTTTCATTGGTACTCTGGGGTGTGGTAGTCTACCATGTTTTTCTAAAACCATTTTTAGGTTTTTTTGGGTTGTTAGTCCCATCATCCCCCCAGCGTAATATAACTTATTTCTTTTTATTAACTGCACACTCTCATTGATTGTCCTATTAAATCTTTTTAAGTATTTCCCATAACCCCAGAATAAGATAGGTAAATAAAAAATAAATTGTGCAAATCTCAACTCAAGGTTTTTTTTATTTTTAACAACATATATAGTAGCTCCCATATCATAACCTAAAAACCCAATTAGGGGTTGGTTTTGTAGTATTTTTACCCCATTACCATAATAATTTTTTTTAACTAACTTATAGTCATCTTCTTGGAAAAACCAGTAGTCGTATTTGTTTTTAAATTTCTTAAATGCGTAGTCAAACGAACCTAGTGATATTCCCTTACCTTCTTCCCAATCCCTACTAATTACTATTATTTTACCACAGAAGGTTTTTGTTCCGTCTATCTCTTTTAAAAACTTCTTACCCTCTTTATTACCACAATCATGATTTACAATAATAATGTCCAGTTGATTTACCCCTGGGTCTAACTCTATTTCATTGTCTATTGAGTCTTTTAACACTTCTATTGTACCTTCATGATTGTAGGGGTAGTGTCTTCTGGTGCCAAAATAGGTTGAGATTACTTTGCAGTTCTTTGTTTTACTCACCACCATCGTCATATTTCCATTCAGAAGGTTCCCCGGTTTCTGGGTCCGCAACTATTAATTCTTTTCTATTATTTTTCCACTCATCAGAATTAACTTCTTCCCAAGCTTTATCTCTAATAGCTTCTAATTCTTCGGGAGGTACTGGTGTGTTTATCATATTTGCGTTTCTCCAATTCATCCTATCAATATTAAAATCTTTATCTAATAACCCATGTTCCATACAGTAATCAAACATAGTTGTCCCAGGTAAAGGCATACAAATAAAAAAACCTGAGGTGTCTACACCCCATTTAGCATTCTGTTTTGCAAATTCTATAGTATTATTAACTTCTTCCCTAGTTTCATCTGGAAAACCGATAATATAATTAGCATCCATTCTTATATTATTCTTTTTTAATGCTTCTATTAAACCTTTTATATCGGTATTATTTATATCCCATTTATTGGATGACCATTTCTTTAGTATTCTCGAGTTTCCTGATTCAAATGGAAATGAAAAATCTGTAAATCCAGCTTCTGCCATTAATTCTATAACTTCTAAATCGGGTTTACCTTTTTTTAATAAATGAATAATATTAATACCATTTATGTCCATCAATCTTAAATCTAATTTTATAATCTTTTTTAAGAGTCTTATAGCTCTTTTTTTCCTACCAAATAAAGAATCGTCTTCTATAAACACTTGTTTAACCCCTAATTCATTTTTTAGGTATGTTAGTTCTTCCATCACTCTTTCATCCGATTTTATCCTAAACCTACCTATCTCTTGAGTATCTGAACCCTTTATTTCTTTACCTATATGACAGTATGTGCATTTAAATGGGCAACCAAGAGAAGTCATCATAGAAGCATATTTTACTTCTTCCTCTTTACCAAAAGCAACACCATGACCTCTTCGTATTTTCCAATATCTTTCATTAGGTAATAGGTCCCAAGCTGGGAATGGTAACTTATCTAAGTTCATAATAACTTTACCTTGTTGGGAATTGTTTATGGTTTCACCATTTTTTAGGTATTTGATTTGTGGTACCTTAGACCAATCCCTACTACCACTCCTATATATTTGAATTATCTCTTGTATTGTGTGTTCAGCTTCTGAAGTGGCTACAATATCAAAACCATTACTTAGAAACTTATCAACTCTCCATCTTGCGTTTACACCACCACTTAACAAAAGTTTATCTGGGTAGTGTTTCTTAATTAGCCTACCACAATGTAGAACCATTGTTTCCTGACTAGAAAATATTGATGTTAGTCCAATTATGTCAAAGTCTTTTGCTACTTCTAATATTCTTTCGTCACTCATCCCAGTCCTTACTAGTCCTGATGGTAGTTCCGTTGATTTATAGAATTCATTTATGTCATCGTCATCATTCCCTACACACGCATCATAGACTTCTACATGACAATTTATATCTCTAAGTGCCCCACCTAAAGCTGGATAAGCTAGAGACCCATTAGGTTTAACCATCATTCCTGGCCATCTTTGTTCTGGTGGGTAGAGTAATAATACTCTTGGTTCATATTGTTTCTTCATATGACCAAATATATAAAAATATTATCTATAAGACAATCTACATTTAAACATGTTTTTAGATATTTATAATAAAACCAATATAATAATGGCAAATCAATTCTATGATGTTAAATCGTCAATACCCAATGTAGGTGAAAGAGCTTACATATTTTCTAGACGTATAAATGAGGTAATTGGTCACGCACAAGTACCACCGAATCCTACTGGTGACCCCTGTTTACCTATTGATTATAATGCTGGTGCTGGTTCTTTATTGGCTAGACAGTGTCACTACTGGAAAAAAGAAGCTTGGGATGTTGGGAATGAATTAGAAAATATTTATCCTGCCGTTGGGCAGTTTGTCCGAATTGAACATTTTGACCCTAATGGGGTATCATATGGTCCCCAATGGATAACTTGTGATAGGGTTGTGGAGATTGTAGATGAGGCAACCTTTAATACCGGTACATGTATTTCATGTTTTAACCAAGGTGCTGCAGGTATATGTTCTAACACTTTTGGCCCAAACCCTGACCCATTAGGGTGTTTCTATAATAACATCATAAATCCTCAAGGTATTATTGTGGAAGGCTTTGCTACATCACCAACCTATTCAGTTGTTACAACTATTGTAGATACTTGTGCAGAGTGTTGGGGTAGTTTGGCGATACCAAATGGTATTAAAAGTTGTTGTGACCCTACAATACAGTACACATTGCCAATAAATAACTTTTTATTTACCAGTAATCCTATGGTGTATGTAGGTAGTGCGTTGGTTGGTGATTTTATATTTCCTGCTGGTTCTACCCCACCCACAACAGAATACGGGTGTTGGGAAGTTGTTAGTGATGCTGTCGGTCCTTTAGTTGGGACTCTGGGTGCTGGTGTCATATTGGCTTTCCCAGATTGTTACAACATAGATTTAACAAACCCTTATGCTGAGATTGATTCGTGTTGTCCACCTACAACTACTGAATGTGACCCCACCCCACTACAACCACTAATAAATAGACTTACTAATTTTAAGAAAGATAGAGCTATGTTATTGAATAGGTGGAAGTGGTAGAGATGATTCTCGTTGGTCGTGTGAAATGGGTCGTTGTAGTGTGGACCCATATGGAAGATTTGAGTCTAAGGAAGCTTGTATAGCTAACTGTGAAAGTGGTGGTGCTGAAGTTCCTTCACAGTGTTGTCACCAAAATAGGGAAGATTATATATTACCAGAAGGATGTTACGATTGGATGTGTAACTCCTGTAATTGCAACCCTATTTATTGAATCTAGGTTTTCTATTGTTTGATTTGGTCCTAGTATTTGATGACCTATTACTTTTTACTTTATTGGTATTATTTCTATTGGTCTTAACTTTATTTTTATTAGGACGAGTGTAATTTGTGTTTGTTTTTACCTTCGTGTTTCTTTTAGGTGTAACGATTACCTTCGTATTAGTATTATGTACTGGTTTACCATCTATATGTGTTATACTTGGTCTATGTGTGTTTGGTCTGTTAGGCCTATGAGTTGGTTTGTTAACAGGTCTTGTAATCACAATATGTGTTGTATTAGTGTGATGTGATGGTGGGCAAGTGTTATAGTAGTAGTACCAAGGGTAGTAGTGTGGTGTTCCATAATAATAATAGTACCCACTATTCCACCCCCAATAAACTTGATTGTTGTGATATGTTAAAGAAGCGTGTTCTTCTCTTAAATCAGAATATTCCGAATCTGTTATATAATAAGTCCCATAACAACTTGTTAAAAATAACATTATTAATACTATTGTTACCCATATGTATCCTATGTGTAAGTAGCTTTTGTAATATTTAGAGTGGTCGTTATTTTTCATTAGTCTTCTTTTTTGTCTTCACACGTTATTTTGAATGGGTTTGGTGGTGTAACTGGTACAATCCGTTCTGTTAGTAATGTGTTAATGTTAACTTCTTCTGAGTCTTTTACTTCTTTTAGTTTATTATTAATTGTTTTTAACATAGTTAAATGATTGTATGTCGACTCAAACACTTCTCTAACTGCAATATCTTCTAAATTTAAACCCAATAGAAACCCTTCTAACCATATTTTGAATTCTTTACTTGTCATACTTAACTATAGTTTAAAATTTTTATAAAATCAATTTAATAAAGTGATTTGCTTTTGTATTTGCCTATAAGTTCTTGGACTTGGTTTTTATATCTACATGCTACTGGCATTCCTTCTTTACAGCCAGACCATTCATTTACTAATTCTTCTAGTTCACTAATTATGTCATTTTCTTCTGGTCCTGGACCCATTTCTTTAATTAAAGATTCATTTAGTCCTTGTTGTTCATCATATACAATGCCCACTTGTCGTATATCACCGATTGGTTCTGGTCCATCGGTAGTTTCCCAATCATTATCTTCTTCCTCATAAGATGGGTCATCATAATATTCACCTGATTGGTACATACCATCTTCATCGCGTAAAATATTAGTTTCCGCGTCTTCACTAGAATAAGCTTTTACCTTAGGTGTGTATTGAATTGTTTTATATACTCTAGCTGTTTCTTCCATTGGGATTTCGTACAGTTTGAAAGGTCTTAGGTATAGTTCGTCGTAGTTTGTTATACTACCATCCATTAACCCTTCTCTGTTGTCTACTGCGGCCCAAAATACTTTATCCCCCACACCACTCTTATTAATACCAACTACTTTTAAGGCTGTTGCCATATCTTCTACTCTATACCAAGTAGTATCATCTGGATTCTGATTATCACTAAACCACGTAGAATCCTTCATCTTAGTTAATACTTGAGCTGCTTTAAAGAAAGCTAATTTAGGAACTGGTACTGTGTAGTGTTTATCGTCTCTTCTTTCTGTACTAGGGTCATATGACTGTAATGGTACATTTCCTCGTGTTGGTGTGGTGAATGGGTCTCCATAACTTCCGTCCCCTGTTGTTTCTTGTTCTTCTTGTTCATCTAATTCAAATAAATCAGGGTGAAAGGCATTAAGGTCCTGCATTGCTTCAGGAGACCATTGACTTCTGGCTTTTCTTGAGGTTGCGGATATAGTTTCTTCCTTTATTATTTTATTGATTATTTTTTTCATTGTCTGGATTTTAAATAATCTGCAATGGTTTCTACCATCCCAACATCAAAGAATCTACTATCAAATTCTGCTATCATTTCATACTCATCTTTATCCTCTGATTGTACGTCATAATATAATACGTACCTAGGGTATTCGTGACCTTCTACATATTCCATAACTATTTCACCATCTCTATACTCTTTTCTGGATAGTTCGTCTATTTGAAATTCTTTTAATAATTGTTTTATTCTTCCTTTCATATTATATAAATATTAGTTCGTTAGGTCTTTCTTCTGATTCATTGATAATGAAATCCAATCTGTAACTGCCTCTATACCTTTTTGTATATCTTCATTTTTAAAAGTGTTAGATTCTATACCATAACTGACAAATTCTACTACAGGTTCTATTATGTCTGACAAAGTGACAGGTTCATAGGGGTTCTCTATATCAATAATTTGGTAGTGGTTACCTTCATTGTCTTTTATTGCACTATACTCTGTTGAGTATAACTTATACCTGTTAGATAAAAATTTAAATATGTCTGATTTTAACACGTCTCCTTTCTTAACCATTACTTGTTCATATAAGTCTTTGTTTTTTTTACCGTATTTTTTTATTAATCTACCAGCTATTGCATTTGCTTCATCTTCTATCACCCCACCAATTTCTGGTATGTCTGTTATAACTTCTTTATCTTTAAACCTACCATCTTCTTTTTGTTTATGATGAACTAATTCGTGTGCTAAAGACCTTAAAATATCCATTAAACTCCTTCCTTTAGACCTTACTTTTATTCTTTCATCACCACCTTTATACCTATAAGTCCCCCCAGTATAATCACTACTTGGTTCTTTCTCCACATATACTGTAGGTGGGAGTTCTATATTTAACTCATCTATAACATAACTTATAAACTTATCGTAGTCTTTGTGTTTGTATTTATGTTTATCATCTACAATTTTAATATCTAACTCTTCTTTCACAATTTCCTTATCTTTAATAAAGTTATATAAAGAATTACCCAATTCTTTACCAAATAAATCATCTGATGGGTAATGTACTTTAGCTACCAATCTACCAGTACCTATTTCATTCCCTAACTTACTAATTTCAGACTTATGTTCTGGGTATTTATCCCCCAATATATTTGCTATTAGTCTACCTTGTGTTGCATGTCCTGATGGATAAGATGGTGTTTTAGAAGAATCTAATGTTTCTTGGTGGAACTTCAGTCCCTTTGCATTTGCTAGTTGTTGTGGTCTTGGTCTATTATAATGATACTTTAGTTTAAGTATTATTGGTGACGTGTCTTTTACAATGTCTTTTAATTCTTCCTCTGGGAATTCTAAGTCCTTCTCTTTAAAATATTTTTCAAAGTGTGGGAATATATCATCTGTTGTATCCACAAATTCTTCAATTACTGGTAAACTATCCAATAACATTAATTCATCCATAGATTCTTCTGAATCATTTTTTGGTGGGTTAGTACTCATAAAATCATCTATAGGAAATCCTTCGAACTTACCAAATTCCTTTTCCATTCTTTTTTTATGTTTTTGAGTTGGTTTTTCTGACCACACTAAGTCATTAATTTTAGATTCTGTTATTACTTCTGGTGTCCCCACATAGTCATCAATATACCCATCATCCTCTTCTCGAATAATCTCTAACTCATTTTCTTTAACATATGTCTCAAAACTTCCTGGTTCACTAATGTCAAGATACTCTAAATCCGCGTCCACCGGTAAATCTTTTAATAAAACCTCCTTAATATCATCACTAACTGAATCTCTAGCCTCGTCATATATATCATCATAGTAGTTATGGTAGTTATCTTCTGCTGCTTTTTTATTAATATCCCATAATGACATATCTATAGCCCCACCTTCTTCCTGGGTCATTGGTACTTGGGTGTCACCATTTACAAGTGCATTCAGATAAATTTCATCTCCATGAAAACTAAAATCAGTCACAATGTATTCGTAATTCCAACTATCATGTAACCCATCTAATCTCTCTTGTATAATATTAGTTAATTCTTCATCACCATAATATTCTCTTAGGTTGTCCCAAACCACCCTCTTATCATCATTATTATCCATGTTAAAACCTATTAACTTTAACTTATTTGGGTCTAATGTTGGGCCAACCTTTTTCCAAAAATTAAAAAGTAGTTCTTGTGTTTGAGGTTTTGTACCCTCACGTAACACTCTAGATAATCCTTCGTCCAGCTTAATAAAATTTGAGTTGGTTATCTCTGAGTCGTACGATTCATAGTCACCATAGTCATTAGTTTCCATTTCACCACCCCAAGCATAAAAATCATAGTCTGCTCTCTCACCCGCGTCATCACTATCAAACCCTAAAACTTCTGCCTGCCCAATTTTATATTCTACCTGTGAACCACTCTCCTCTCTATCTACACCATACCATTTTAGTGGCACTTTAATTGGGTTTTCTATATTGTAGTCACCTTCTTCGTTCCAGTTATCTAGTGCCCATTTTGCGTATCTTGATTCTCTAGTATTCTGTTCTGTAGTTGTTTCTTCTATACCAAACAATTTCATTACATTCCAAAACTTTTTATCTAAATTCCCGTAAGCTTCTGGTGTATTAGTACTTAACGTTTGTAACTCACTTCTATCGAAATTTTTATGTAACGTTTTTAATATTCTTATTTCTAAGGGTGTGAATGGGGTCGTGTCTATACGCTCTTGGTCAATCTCAGCCTTTTCATCGTCACTAAAGTCGTCGTAAGTCCTTCTTTTTTCTAACTCAGCATCACTAAACTCATCAAACCCTGGTTCATCCTGTTCACTAATTGTTTGGTTTGTAGTTGGAATTCCTTTTGGGAAAAACATTTTTATAGACCTTTCATCTAAATCTGATGGTTTTATTAGTTTGGCTGGAATACTATCAATATTATTTATTAATGCTTTTTGTGCTCTATGGTTACCATCAAGTACCCACAATATTTCATTATCCTCATTTACCATAATTAAAATAGGGTATTGTTGTGAAACTTCTACTTGTGATATTCTTTCTATTTCTTCTGGGTTATCGTCCCAATTAAGAACTACTTTAGCTAATTTTTCTGTTGGGTACTCTACTATTTTAATATGTTTAGTTAAATCTAGAATGTCTTGAAGGGTAATCTTATCATCGTCATTTGCCCAGGATGTATCAGCCCCGTTAACTTCATCAATTTCATTCGCGTAAGTACCATCCCAACTAAATCCTTGTTCATTAATTGTTAACCTATCTACTTTATTTGCCATTGATGTATTTGCATAAATCCATTCATATATCCAAGGGTATAATAGTTTTTCATAACCTTCATAATTTCCCCATCCTCGGTCTAAACTTTTTTCATATGCTTCTAATTGACCTTCTGGAACAAGTGTGTATCTGAAAGGCCACTTTGATTTACTACCATTGGTTTCTTTATCTACAACT
>TARA_B110000977_G_scaffold201863_1_pt1 | contig 13823 bp, 10 predicted proteins | sample TARA_B110000977 | Tara Oceans TARA_B110000977 (sample SAMEA4397798) | marine metagenome | biome: Polar Biome; feature: [SRF] surface water layer (ENVO:00010504); material: water (ENVO:00002006), including particulate matter (ENVO:01000060) such as... | depth 5 m | reverse complement strand
CCTACTAAAATAGCCCTACCAGCATCTAAACCAATAAATAAATCTTGGGTAGTTGGATTTCTAAACCCTTTTTGCAAAGAGAAACGTAGGTTGTGGTTTCTGTTAAGGAAATAAGCGGCAGATAACCTTGGTGAAAAGAAACCTTCAAACAATTCAGATTTGTCATAACGAACAGAACCTGTCAGTTTTAATGAAGACTCATCGCTCATCTGAATACTCTCTTGAATTTGGGTATAAATACCTGCTTCATTGTAATCGATAGGGCCATCCAAATCTGTGTAAATAGTCCCTGAAGAATTTAGACTATACCTTCTAAAAGACCCTCCAATTTGAATGTCTGCAAAGTCAATTAAATGACTAAAGTTGTAGTTTGCATCTGCGTGGTAGTATTTAGAAGCATCTTGAAATTTAGATCCTGTCGATAAATTTGGATCTTGTACACTTTTATCAAAGGCTGCTTTAAAACCAGCAGAACCTGGCTCAAAACGTCCTGTTTCTGCGCGTCCTAAACCAGCTGCGTGAGCTGCTTCATTTGTAGCACCAGCAAGGGTGGCTAAAGCATAACCTCCCACATATTCACCAAACCAAGTATTGTCATCTTTCCATGCACGGTTAATATTAATTCCAGTAAATACCATATCGTAAGAGTCTCCAGCGTCATCTGCAACCACATAACCCCTTATAAAAAAGTTGTCATTGCGCACTTCTATTTTGTGCTGTTGTTGCATAAAGTTTTTAATGTTATAACGGTTGGTTCCTTGATAAATGGTATTTCCAGTTCCGTACTTTCCTACGTATTGAATTTCAAAGTCGTTGGCAAAAGGTCTGAAATATAGTCCCCAGTCTGCCTTTAAACTCTCTGCATTATAATTGGTTAAATCACTTTCCATATAACCAGGTCTAGACACCACAACAGAAGGGACTAAAGCGTTTGCTCCAGCGGGAAGTATACCCATAGCCTCTAAAGCAACTGCAACACCCTTAATGTTTGTGGAAACCTCATCTCCGTATACGTTAATTCCGTCATAATCCAGATTATCTCTGGTAAATCCATTATTTCTCTTGTCTGTAACGTTGTTAGCCACCCAATCAGTTCCTTTGAGGTAACCAACGTTTACTTTAGCCGCAAACTTGTCTGAGAATTTTTTTGCTAATCTAATGCTGACGTCAGTGTATGGATTGTTTTGGGGATTACCAAAAGATCCTGAAGCATTTTGAGAAGTGATCCCTCTTTTTAAAGAGACACTGACCCCTTCATAGTCAAAAGGACTCTTAGAACGCATGAATAAAATACCGTTAAAGGCATTTGCTCCATACAATGCGGAAGAAGCGCCCGGAAGTAATTCCACACTCTGCACATCTGACTCTATCATTCCCACTAAGTTTCCAATCGGAAAGTTAAGCGCTGGTGTAGCGTTGTCCATTCCGTCTACCAATTGCATAAAACGCGTATTGGCAAAAGTGGCAAACCCCCTAGTGTTAATAGATTTAAAGGTCAATGAGTTGGTATTAACATCTACCCCTTTTAGGTTTTCTAAACCGTCGTAGAAATCTACAGACGCGGTATTTTTTATTTCTTTGATGCCAAAACGCTCCACGGTTACCGGAGACTCAAAAATACGCTCTGGTGTTCTTGAAGCAGAGATTACAATCTCATCCAACATAGTGTTGGCCTCGTCTAGAGTCACTGAAATAGTTTGGTTGTTTGAAGTAACCCTGGCGGTTGCCTGCGAATAACCAATGCTAGATATTTTAAGGGTAAATGGCGGATTTTCAGAAGTTTCCAATACGAAATTTCCATCGAAATCCGTTACCGTACCAATCGGTTTTCCGTCTATTACAACGTTAGCTCCTGGTACCGGCATACTATTGCTATCTACTACAGTTCCCTTGATAGTAGTCTGTGAATATCCCGCAAAGGCAAGGCACAGAGAAAGCACAAGTAAAAGATTTTTCATAAGTTTTTACAGTTTAGTTTATTAAAGCAAGATACTGCTTTTTTTATTTATTTCGAAAAAAACGTGTATTCACATTTTATTTTTCGAAATAAAGACAGGACTAAATTGTCAAATAATGAAAATTCTACTCTACCGTTACGCTTTTCGCTAGGTTTCTAGGCTGGTCTACATTACAGTCTCTAAGTACTGCAATATGATACGAAAGCAATTGCAAAGGAAGGGTGGTCACCAGCGGGCTTAACCAATCAAATGTTTCTGGCACTTCAATGACGTGGTCTGCCAATCCTCTTACTGTCACGTCTCCTTTGGTCACAATGGCTATGATCTTTCCGCTCCTGGATTTAATCTCCTGAATATTGCTCACTACCTTTTCGTAATGACCGCGCTTTGTAGCAATTACAATGACTGGCATTTGTTCGTCTATAAGGGCAATAGGTCCGTGTTTCATCTCTGCAGCCGGGTAGCCTTCTGCGTGAATATAACTGATCTCTTTTAGTTTAAGCGCTCCTTCTAGCGCAACAGGGAAATTAAACCCTCTTCCAAGATAGAGGCAATTTGTTGCGTCCTTATATATATGGGCAATTTCTAGAATTGCGGCATCGGCCTGTAAGGCCAAAGCTACCTGGGCTGGTATTTGCGCCAAGGCATTTAAATAGGTGTGAAAATCTGTGGTAGACAACACCCCTTTTTCTTTGGCTAATTTAAGCGCCATAAGACTCAAAACCGTAATCTGAGTGGTAAATGCTTTGGTAGAAGCCACCCCAATCTCAGGTCCCGCATGGGTGTAAGCGCCCGCATCTGTCGCTCTGGCTATGGAAGATCCTGCCACATTACAAACCCCAAACACAAAAGCTCCTTTTTCTTTGGCTAGCCCAATAGCAGCCAGGGTGTCTGCCGTTTCTCCTGATTGAGAAATAGCAATCACAATATCATTAGGCCCAATAATTGGGTTTCTATATCTAAATTCAGAGGCGTATTCTACCTCCACAGGGATTCGAGCCAATTCCTCGAAGATGTATTCCGCGACAAGTCCAGCATGCCAAGAAGTACCACAGGCTACAATCACTATTCTATTGGCTTTTAGAAAACGATCTAAATGAGCGTCTATTCCTGCCATTTTAATCAATCCGTCTTCTGGTCTTAGCCTGCCCCTATAGGTGTCTTGAATGGCCTTTGGTTGTTCATAAATCTCTTTGAGCATAAAGTGGTCATAACCCCCTTTTTCAATCTGATCTAAAGAGAGCTGAAGGGCTAAAATATGAGGGGTCGTAGGTAGGTCGTCTTTTATGGAACGCAATTTTATTTTCTTACCCACTTTTAAAATAGCCATTTGATGGTCTTCTAAATACAGTGCGTCAGTAGTGTATTCTATAAATGGACTGGCGTCCGATGCGATAAAAAATTCTCCTTCCCCAATACCAATAGCCAAGGGACTTCCCAACTTAGCCACCACTATTTCATCTGGTTTTTCAAGATCGAATACCGCAATCGCATAAGCGCCTACTACTTCCTGAAGGGCTAATTGCACTGCTTTACCCAGTTTTACGCCTTCTTTTTTCTTTACCTCTTCAATGAGGTTAACCAATACTTCGGTATCTGTGTCTGAATGAAATACATAACCCCTTGAAATGAGCTCCGTTTTAATAGCGTCGTAGTTCTCTATAATTCCATTGTGAATAAGGGCCAACTGACCTGAATTCGAAAGATGTGGGTGAGAGTTCACATCGTTTGGCACACCATGGGTGGCCCAACGGGTGTGTCCTATACCAAGCGTGGCTTGGCTTTCTTTTATTTTTTCTGATTTATCCTCTAAGTCTGAAACCTTTCCTTTGGTCTTACACAGCTGAATAGTACCGTTCTCATACAAGGCAATTCCAGCAGAATCATACCCCCTATATTCCAATCGAGACAATCCTTTAACAATGACAGGGTAGGCTTGTCTATGTCCTATATAGCCAACTATTCCACACATAAGTAGGTGATTTTATTAATTAGACTTGGTATAAAAAATCTCTAATTGTAGTTTTTTACTCGCTGTTTCTTCGCTTACATTATTTCCGTACAACACCGTTCCCAAGGGAGTGGTTGTAGACATCACTGGAAGTTTATCTGTTTCTCCATTGGTAAATTTAGCGGTTGAAGCAAAGTTCACACGAATGTCAGCGGTAACTCCGAGCGCCAAAAGAGCATTGGTTGAGTCTCTTAATATAATATTGTTAATGTGGTCTGTAATTCTCACAGCATACTTAGTTCCCCTTCCGTTTTCAGACTGAAGAATACCGTCGTAATTTTTGAATACGCCCAAGGGTGTGTCGTCTTCATACACCTCTGTGCTAAAACGCATAATAGGCAATTTGGTCGCTGCATTGTAAAGGTATAACCTAGGTGGCTCTGGCAAAGAAGTAGCTGCCAAAGCATTTTGATCTACATAAAAGACCAAACGGGCTTCATTAACCACCCATCTGTTGGCTTTGATTTGTTCTATCACAGCCCATTCTTCTGGAGCAGAAAAAAGTTTTAATTCACTAAATAATCCCGCACCCCCTTTGAGATAAATCCTAGAAGCATTTTCTGTGCTGTTTAAGGACGCTAAAACTTCTGGAGACAAAGCACTATTGTGGAAAGTGTTTACCGCATTTCCAATAATTGGGCTGCTCCCACCACCAGTGAGCATACTCATGGTGTAAGTGGTCTCATTCACTGTTTTTACACCGTCTGAATCATAGGAATCATAGGTGTATTCAATACTGATATTGGCTTTGGTAAAATCTAAAAGCAATAGAATATCTTCTTGTTCCGATATAGATAAATGCAAGCCCCTGAGGTATGCCGCAAAATTAGATTGGCTAATCAAATCGTAAGAACCTTCTTTGTCAATAATAAAACGCTGGAAAAAAGCTGCGTCTAGCGGAATCCTAATTCCAGGATTCAATCTGCTGCTTAATTCAATGGATTCATCTACCTCTGTGGTGTCTGGATCGTCTTCGTTATAAAACAAAAATTCCTTGTCTGAAATGGTTACTGGACCGTCAAACAAAAGATCACTCGTGAAAGAAGGATCAAAAGTTTGGTCAGAAAAATATTCTTGGGTATTGATAAAATCAGATGCCGGGTCCAAATCTCTTAAGAAGTAATCTAACTTTTTAACCTTAAGGTTGAAAGGGGTTTCCTTATCTCCGTAAATACTGTCCAAATCAAAAGACTTAGTAAATAAATTAGCCGCAGTATCCGTGTCTTCTCCATCGTTTATTCCGTCTCCATCCGTATCAGAATTTAGTGGGTCAGTGCCTGTATTATTTTCCGTAATATCTGTAACACCATCTCCATCTGTGTCGCTATTTGCGTCATTAGGATCAATGTCATAAATATCAATAAGACCGTCTAAATCAGAATCTGCTCTGGTATTAAGCAGAAAAGGCAAATACAAATAAGCCGCTGTAACTGTTTCGTTTTCTTGAGTGGTAGCTGTGTTTTCATTTTCCTCTGCATAGAAACCAAAGGTAGGATTACCTTGGCTGTTTTGTAGTCGCAACTGGGTGGCTACAGAAGCAGAAGTTTTACCGTATACAGGGTGATTAAAGTGTCCCAATTGATACAAAGGAAGCTTGTTCGTCTGAACTGCAGCTACCGATTTATTGGTGACAAAGACATTGAAAGTGGCTTGATTAGTATCGAAAACTTCTCCACTAATAATCCCCTCTCCTTCTAATGTTATGGTGTCTTGACAAGAAAAAAACCCTAAGGCTACCAACAAAAGTGATGTTACTTTTGTCAGAGAACTTTTAATACCGCTCATGTAAATTACTTTAGTACTTCCGTGTTGTAAAAATTAGCATATGCTTCTTCAAATCCTTGAACAGGCACATATGGTAACACTGGTTTTTTGAGGTTGGCTATATGGTTTGTAAGGTCTTCTGAAAGATCTTCAGCCGCTAAAATAATCGCATCGGAATGATTGGCCGCTACTTTTAACAAATTATTATAATCAGGGTTTTCAAGAACAGCTAAGTCTTCTTGGCCTATACCATCAAAGGATATTTTTTTAGACAAATCTTTATCTAAAGATCCTTCAAAACTCTTTTTGTACACAGAGGTCACTATCTTACTCTCAGAGAAAAGCGGCTCGTCTGTATAGAATTTTTTGAGGTATAAAGGCAGTAAAGAAGCCATCCAACCATGGACATGAATAATATCCGGCGTCCAGTTTAATTTCTTAACGGTCTCTACCACGCCCTTTGCAAAGAAAATAGCCCGCTCGTCATTGTCAGGAAACAAAAGACCCTTGGCATCTGTGAAAGTGGCTTTTCTTTTAAAGTACTCATCGTTGTCAATAAAGTACACCTGAATGCGTTCTTTAGGAATAGAAGCTACTTTAATAATTAACGGCATATCCATGTCATTAATCACTAAATTCATTCCTGAAAGCCTAATCACTTCGTGAAGCTGATGCCTTCTTTCGTTTATGTTACCGTACTTGGGCATAAAAATTCTAATTTGCCCACCATTTCCGTTCACCATTCTTGGCGCCTCATACGACATTTGAGACACTTCGTTCTCAGGTAAATAAGGCACTAATTCTGAAGATACAAACAATATCTTTTTACCATTCATACAGCATGTGTTTTAATAAATTCCCTTGGGAAGTGGCAAAATTACAAAAATTATAGAGATTAGCCGTAATTATAGTAAGTTTGCTCCCGTTTTATACAGAACTATGGACATATTCACCAGTGAAAAATCTTTAAATAAAAGGCTCTTGTTTTCCAGAGAACAGGGAAATAGTCTAGGCCTTGTTCCTACTATGGGTGCGCTTCATAAGGGGCATTTAAGCCTTGTAGCGCAGGCTGTGAGAGAAAACAACACCGTAGTAGTGAGTGTTTTCGTAAACCCTACTCAGTTTAATAACGCCCAAGATCTGGCGCAATACCCCCAACAATTAGCGGCAGACATTGCCCTGCTAAAAACCATTTCAGAAGATTTGGTGGTGTTTACCCCCACCGTAAAAGAAATGTACCCAGAGGGTTTAGAGACAAACACCTATTCCTTTAATGGATTAGACCGCAGATGGGAAGGGACAGATAGACCAGGGCACTTTAACGGTGTTGGAACTATCGTAGAAAAACTATTTGCAATGGTGCGCCCCAGCCAAGCCTATTTTGGAGAAAAAGATTTCCAACAATTGGCTATTATCAGGGATTTAGTGCGTCAAAAATCATTAGATATTTTAATCACAGGTTGTCCCATCGTAAGAGAATCTTATGGTTTAGCCATGAGTTCCAGAAATGAAAGACTCAAACTTCAAGAGCGGGAAGCCGCTTCAGTTATTTATGATGCATTACAAACGGCGGCGAAAAAAGCGGCAGTGAAAAAATCTTTAAATGAAATTACCCAAGAAGCCGTAAAAGAGATCAATGCTTTAGAAAACACAGTCGTTTTTTATTTTGAATTTGTCAATGCTCGCTCGCTGGAACCCATAGAAACACTCACTACTACTGAAAATGCCAGAATAATTACCGCAGTAGATTTCAAGGGGGTAAGACTTCTAGATAATATAGGCCTGTAGCCTCACTAAAAATTAGTAAAATTCCTATCTTTGCCCCATGCAAATACATGTAGTAAAATCTAAGATTCACCGTGTTAAAGTCACCGGAGCAGATCTAAATTATATTGGAAGTATTACCATAGATGAAGATCTTATGGATGCTGCCAACATCATTTCAGGAGAAAAAGTACAGGTAGTGAACAACAACAATGGAGAGCGTTTGGAAACTTATGCCATTCCAGGACCTAGAAAGAGTGGTGAAATTACCTTAAATGGTGCAGCTGCCAGAAAAGTAGCTGTAGGAGATATACTTATTTTAATCACCTATGGCATTATGGATATAGAAGCTGCTAAGAAATTTTCTCCTTCTCTGGTATTTCCAAACGAGGCAGACAACACACTCACCTAATTATTTACTTCACAAAAATGATCAGTTGATCCTCTAAAATTTGAAAAAAAACCTATTAAAAACACTCAAAATATTAGGCCCTATTGCTTTTGGCTTGTTTTTAATTTGGTACACTTATTCGAGCACCTCAGCAGGAGACAGAACGCTTATTTACGACTATATTATTTCCGCAGACCCCCTATGGGTAGGCTTCTCTCTTATAATAGGTGTTCTCAGTCATGTCTCTAGGGCGGTTAGATGGAATTACCTCTTGGGTCCATTGGGATACCGACCCAGACTAACTTCCAATATTCTGGTCATTTTAATGGGGTATTTTGCCAATTTAGGCATTCCACGATCAGGAGAGATATTAAGGGCTACAGCGCTCACTACCTATGAAAACGTGCCTTTTCAAAAAGGCTTTGGTACTATTATTACAGAGCGTGTCATTGATTTATTCATGCTCCTTTTAGTGGTCGTAGTCGGTTTAATCTTACAGACAGACGTCTTATTAGATTTCTTTGCGCAAAAAGGCATTTCGTGGACTAAAATTGGCTACATGGCCATGGGTCTTATCTCCCTTGGCAGCTTTGGCTTATGGATATTAATGCGGTCTAAAAATAAAGTAATAACTGCTTTAAAAGCCAAGGCGTCTGATTTATTGTCGGGGGTGTTTAGCGTCCTTAAAATGGAACATAAATGGCGTTTCATAGCCCACACACTATTTATATGGACGGCTTATGTAGGCATGTTTTGGGTCATAAAGTTCACCGTGCCTGAAACCGAATCCTTGGGAGGTTCTGCATTATTAGTGGCTTTTGTAGCGGGTGCTTTTGCCATGTCCGCAACCAATGGAGGAATAGGGCTATACCCCATAGCCATTCAAAAATCTTTGGCTATTTTTGGCATTAGTATTGCTGCTGGAAATGCCTTTGGTTGGATTATGTGGATCTCACAAACCCTACTTATTGTAGTTCTAGGTGGGCTTTCTTTCTTAATTATTCCATTTGTAAGTCAAAAAAAATAAGCCATGGCCAAACTTAAAACATCTTTTTTCTGTCAAAACTGTGGTCAAAATTATGCCAAATGGGTGGGCCAATGTAGTGCCTGTAAGCAGTGGAATACGGTGGTGGAAGAAGTGCTGGAAGCACCTGAAAAAAAAGCATGGAAAGCAGGCGTTTCAGGAGTTAAAAAAGCGAATAAACCCTTAAAAATAGGGGAGATTAGTACGGAAACAGAAGTACGATTAGACACCTTAAATCAAGAGTTCAATAGAGTTCTTGGTGGTGGATTAGTCCCTGGATCTCTAGTTTTACTTGGGGGAGAGCCAGGCATTGGGAAAAGTACCTTATTACTGCAAATTGCACTGAGTTTGCCTTATAAAACACTTTATGTATCTGGAGAAGAAAGCCAGAAACAGATTAAGATGAGGGCAGATCGTATTTTACCCACTAGTGAAAACTGTTTTATTCTCACCGAAACTAAAACACAACACATATTTACTCAAATAGCTGAAATTCAACCAGATATTCTAGTGATTGACTCCATACAAACCCTTCAAACAGACCATATTGAATCTGCAGCTGGTTCTGTTTCTCAGATTAAAGAATGTACTGCGGAACTGATTAGTTTTGCTAAAGAAACCAACACACCCGTGATACTGATTGGCCACATTACCAAAGATGGAAGTCTGGCAGGGCCTAAAATTTTAGAGCATATGGTAGACACCGTGCTTCAGTTTGAGGGAGACAGAAATTATGTATATCGCATTCTAAGAGCCAATAAGAATAGGTTTGGTGCTACCGCAGAATTGGGCATTTATGAAATGCACGGGGCTGGATTAAGGGAAGTAAACAACCCTTCAGAAATATTAATTTCCAAACAAGACGAGGGTCTTAGTGGCACCGCTATTGCTGCTTCCTTAGACGGCATGCGTCCTTTAATGGTAGAAATTCAAGCTTTGGTCAGTACCGCAGTTTACGGAACACCTCAAAGATCTACGACCGGCTATAACGCAAAAAGACTCAATATGCTTTTGGCCGTATTAGAAAAAAGGGCGGGTTTTCACTTAGGCGCTAAAGATGTATTTCTCAATATTACAGGGGGAATTTCTATTGAAGACCCTGCCATAGATTTAGCTGTGATTGGCGCCATCCTGTCTAGCAACCAAGACCATCCTATTGACAGAAGCTTCTGTTTTGCCGCAGAAGTTGGTTTGGCCGGAGAAATTAGACCGGTACAAAGGGTCGATCAAAGAATTACAGAGGCCGCAAAACTTGGTTTTGAACATATCATTGTGTCTAAGCACAATAAAATATCGGCAAAGCCAGCTGGCATAAAAATCATTGGTCTAGGAAGGGTAGAGGAAATGGTGGAATTGCTATTCTCTTAAAATACCTTAATATCAAATGAAAGAATTCACGGATTTTATAAACCCATGCCTTTTAATAAAGCAATAAGATGAATGGCTTTAATCCTATGGTCCTGGATTGGGATAAGTGCCATGAACCCCTTCTATAGCCTTTAACACCTCTTCTGACAAATCGGTGTCTATGCTCTTGATATTTTCTTCTAACTGAGCCATGGAAGTAGCGCCAATAATATTAGCGGTTACAAATGGCCTGGTATTCACAAAAGCCAAAGCCATTTCAGTAAGGCTTAAGCCGTGGGCTTCTGCAATGGCAGCATAGGCCTCTGTGGCGGGCACATTTTGACCCACACTGTATCTGTTGTAGTTTGGGAACAAGGTCACCCGTGCATTGGCGGGTTGCTTTCCTCCAATATACTTTCCGGAAAGCACCCCAAAACCTAATGGAGAGTAGGCCAATAGGCCAATCTTTTCTCTCATTGACACCTCAGCCATACCTGTTTCATAAAGCCTGTTCAAGAGGTTGTATGGATTCTGACAAGTCACCATTCTAGGAAGGCTTGGATCATTTCTGTGCAATTCCATATACCTCATAGCACCCCATGGGTTTTCATTAGAGATCCCTAGCTGTCTTATTTTACCTTCTTTCACAAAACCCTTGAGGGTTTCTAAAATCTCTTGGAAATTGTCTTCCCACAGCTCATCTTCTTTGTGTTGGTAGCCTCTTTGCCCAAAGAAATTGGTGTTTCTCTCTGGCCAATGTAACTGATACAGGTCTAAATAATCTGTCTTTAATCGTTTTAAACTACCCTCTAAGGCCGTGTTCAGCGCTTCTTTACTAAAGCCGTTTTCTCTTATAAAGGCGGTAAAAGCAGCTTTACCAGCAATTTTTGAGGCCAAAACAACCTGGTCCCTGTTTTTATTTTGCTCCAACCAATTTCCAATAATAATCTCTGTATGTGCGTACCGTTCTGCAGCTGCAGGCACAGGATATAATTCTGCTGTATCGAAAAAGTTCACCCCTTTATCTAAGGCAAAATTCATTTGCTCAAAAGCTTCCTCTTGGGTATTTTGTTTTCCCCAGGTCATGGTGCCCAAACAAATCTTACTTACTTTAATATCACTGTGAGGTAAAAGGGAATATTTCATTATAAGGAAATTTCTACGGTAACTGGGCAGTGGTCCGAATGAACCGCAGCGCTTAAAATTTGGGCATTTGAAATTTGGGCAGCTAAGGAGCTGCTCACCAAGGCGTAGTCCAAACGCCAGCCTTTATTATTGGCCCTTGAATTGGCCCTGTAACTCCACCAACTGTATTGGTCTGGAGCAGTGTTTATTTTTCTAAAGCTATCTGTGAAACCGCTTTCCAAAAGTGCAGACAACCAAGCCCTTTCTTCTGGTAAAAATCCAGAAATATTTTTATTCCTCACTGGGTCATGAATGTCAATGGCCTGATGACAAATATTATAATCCCCACAAATGATCAAATTAGGGTCTGTTTCTTTCAAGGAATTGGTGTAGTCTAAAAAATCATCCATATAGTTGAATTTAAAGTCTAGCCTATCTTGGTTGGTTCCAGAAGGAAGGTACATGCTCATAATGGATATACCCGGATACCGAACCAAAAGATTCCTGCCTTCAAAATCCATGTAATCTATCCCAGTTCCGTAAACCACTTCTGCTGGTTTAGTCTTACAAAGCACCGCCACGCCACTATAACCTTTCTTTTGAGCAGAAAACCAGTAATGGTATGGGTATCCTGCTGCTTCAAAAAGAGAAAGGTCCAACTGGTCTTTGTGGGCCTTTGTTTCCTGCAGGCAAAGCACATCTGGATTGGCTGCTTGCAACCAATCTAAAAATCCTTTTTTTATTGCGGCACGTATTCCGTTAACGTTGTAAGAAATAATCTTCATAGTGACTTAGGCCATTTTTTTTAACCAATGCTTCGCACTGACAGCACGCTCAATAATTCCAGCTAAATCTGCCACCGCTACGCGCTCTTGCCCCATAGAATCCCTGTGCCTAATGGTCACCGTCTGGTCCTCTTTGGTTTGGTGGTCTACTGTAATACAAAATGGGGTCCCAAGTGCGTCTTGCCTTCTGTACCTTCTTCCTACGGCATCTTTTTCATCATAACTCACGGCAAAATCCCATTGCAATTCCTGAAAGATTTTATGGGCCAATTCAGAAAGTCCGTCTTTTTTCACCAAAGGCAGTATAGCGGCCTTAGTAGGTGCCAAAACTGCGGGAAGTTTTAATACCGTTCTGGTAGAACCATTTTCTAAGGTTTCTTCCTCTAAAGACTTTGAGAAAATAGCTAAGAACATCCTGTCTACTCCAATAGAAGTTTCTACCACGTAAGGTACATAAGACTCATTGAGCTCAGGATCAAAAAATTGTAATTTTTTCCCTGAGTGCTTCTCATGACTACTCAAGTCAAAATCTGTTCTTGAATGAATTCCCTCTAATTCTTTAAAACCAAAAGGAAATTTAAACTCAATATCTGCAGCCGCGTCTGCGTAATGCGCTAGCTTATCGTGGTCGTGAAAACGATAATTCTCAGAAGAAAAACCAAGGGAGTAATGCCATTTAATCCTGGTCTCTTTCCACTTATCATACCATTCTTTCTGGGTGCCAGGACGGACAAAAAATTGCATTTCCATTTGTTCAAATTCACGCTGTCTAAAAATAAATTGTCTGGCTACAATTTCATTTCTAAACGCTTTTCCTATTTGTGCAATACCAAAAGGGATTTTCATCCTTCCTGTTTTTTGAACGTTTAGGAAGTTTACAAAAATACCCTGTGCCGTTTCTGGCCTTAGATACAAATCCATAGCTGAGTCTGCACTCGCACCAATTTTGGTTCCGAACATCAAATTAAATTGCTTCACATCCGTCCAATTGCCAGATCCTGAAACAGGACATACAATCTTGAGTTCCTCAATCAATTCTTTTACCGCAACCAGATCCTCTTTGGTCAATGCATCTCCCATTCGAGCCAAAATAGATTTTGAAGTAGCTATGTATCCTGCAACCCTTTCATTGGTGGCCATATACTGTTCTTTGTCAAAAATATCCCCAAAACGCTTGGCTGCTTTGGTGAGTTCCTTCTCAATTTTAGCCTCAATTTTAGCGACATGGTCCTCAATAAGAACGTCTGCCCTGTAGCGTTTTTTAGAATCCTTATTGTCTATTAAAGGATCGTTAAAAGCGTCCACGTGGCCAGAGGCTTTCCAAACAGTCGGATGCATAAAAATAGCTGAGTCAATCCCTACTATATTGTCGTGCATTTGAACCATAGCGCGCCACCAATAGTCTTTAATGTTGTTTTTCAATGCCACACCTTGCTGAGCGTAGTCGTATACGGCGCTAAGTCCGTCATAAATCTCTGAAGATTGAAATACAAAACCGTATTCCTTTGCGTGAGAGATTACTTTTTTAAAATCGTCTTCTTGTAATGCCATAGGGACAAAAATAAGATATTCCACTCAATTGAAGTCTGAAAATAAATAGAATTAAAGCCAATGGCCAATACTATAAAAAAAGCCTCATTATAGTGTTAATGAG